>ERZ809472.281-NODE-281-length-13191-cov-8.451964_pt1 | contig 13191 bp, 14 predicted proteins | sample MGYA00521274_ERZ809472 | MGnify/ENA primary metagenome ERZ809472 (study PRJEB31581, sample SAMEA3312791) | metagenome | study: EMG produced TPA metagenomics assembly of the PRJEB8939 data set (Metagenomic analyses of Rumen microbiomes reveals... | reverse complement strand
CGAGATCTACACTCTTTCCCTACACGACGCTCTTCCGATCTGCTAGTGTTAACCGGCTGTACATGGGGCTTATCACAGCCAAGATTGATGATGAACAGTTTCTTGTCAAATACCCGGATGCTGATCCGGGAGTCAAAAGAATGTGTGCCTGTAATATCCGGGCGTGTGAAGTTCTTATGGACAAGCTGCGGAGGGACTACAAATGACCACATCGGAACAGGCCCCTATCTACGAGTTTAAAGTCTGGGCACGGCATGAAGACGGTCAACTCGTGTGTCACTACTTCTTCGACATCTCCACACAGCGCGCTGTCAACTCCCTTCGAGAAGCGCACCCGGAATGGGAGATCATTTTTGCTTCTCCCACTGGCAGGAAGATGCGCTGAACCTTTACACCATGGCCGGGAACCTTTCCGGCTATGAGTAAGGGCTCAGACCCTTAAATTTAACGGTTGGCCACCATACAGCCAAAGGAGTTACACCATGGAGATGAACATTTTCGGCAAGTCTGTGAGCTGGCAGGGAAAGACCTTCAGCACCTACTTCACCAAGCTGGTGAACAGCGAAACCGGCGAGATGCGCACATTCAACGTGAAGTTCCGGCAGGAATGTGATCAGCCCGACATTCACGAGTGCCCCTGCATCATCGAAGTCCCCCGCGAGAAGATGAATCTTCAGGAATCTCCGATCATCGACCGCGAAACCAAGGAACCGGTTCTTGATGATGAAGGGAACGTCAGAATCTCCCGCACGATCTGGGTGTCCGCTTGGGAGATGAAAGGACCCTTCATTGACCACGCGCTTGATGCTTGGTCCTGATCCGGATCACCGCCCCGCAGGGACCGTTTAAAGCGGTCCCTTTTCAATTCTATGAAAGGATGTGAAATCACATGGCAAAGGGCAAATTATCACGCCAGCGCTTCGCAGCGCTTGATGATGATGCTATCAGAAAGATGAAGAATGCTGATTTGCGGTCTATTCTCAGAGGGGCACGGCAACTGTATAACCAGACATCTGAAGTATTCGAGCGCAACAAAGACAAGGTGTATTCCCACGCATATAAGAAAATGGAAGATTACTATGATGATAATCCACAGAAAGCCGTCAGCAGGATGAAGCAGTCAGAGCTCAGAAAAGAAGTATTCCGGCTAAATGATTTCTTCAATGCGAAGACCAGCACGATCAAAGGCGCCAAAGAAGTTTCGCGTGAAACAGATATCCGTATCTATGGCGCCGATGAACGCGGCCGGGCCAAGCACCGTATGAAACCGGAAGAATCCCGCGAATTCTGGGATATCTATGATGAGTTCAAAAACATGGTAGAAGAATCCAGATTCAGGAATTACGGCTCTACACAGGTTCAGCTTCACCTTGGCGAGATGATGAAAGAGGCCGCCAAGAAAGATGAAAGTATGTTCAACATGGAGACCTTTTCCAAACTCCGGGAACGTCTGGACGGAATGAAAGAAAAGGATATGTGGGAGTTCACCAATTATGAAAGAAGAGACTACAAGGTTTATTCCGGGACACGGAATGATCGGTAAGGACGCTTTCAAAGAAGCAATATCTAATGCTGTTCTTCCGACCATTCAGAACAATAAGAAAATCCGGTTTTATAATCTCCCGTGTGCGTTCGATACTGAAGTATCTTCTTTCTATTACAATGGTGAGAAGTGCGCAGCTATGTACATCTGGCAGTTTGGGCTTTTGAATTGGGTAACCTATGGCCGGACATGGGACGAATTCATAGAGTTAATGGACTGGTTAAAGGAAGCGCTTCAACTGGATGACGAGACCATTCTGATTTGTTACGTTCATAACCTTGCGTATGAATTCCAGTTCATGAGAAAGCATATTCAATGGAACAACATTTTCTTCATGGACGAGCGAAAACCGCTTTTTGCGAGATGGTCCGGAATTGAATTTCGTTGCTCTCTTCGGCTCTCTTCCAAATCACTTGCAAAGGTTGGTGAGGACCTGATCAAGTACAAGGAACACAAACATCTCGGTGATCTGGACTATCAGAATGTACGCTTCAGCACGACACCATTAACAGAGAAAGAGCTTGGTTACTGTGAAGGTGATATTCGGGTCCTGCTGGCATACATTCAGGAGAAGATAGAACAGGACGGCACAATCTACAATATCCCACTGACAAACACCGGATATGTACGGAGATTTTGCAGGAAAAAGTGTTTCCAGAAATTCAAAAGCTATAGACGTTTAATGGACGAGCTGACGATCAGTTATCCGGAATACAAGCAGCTCAAACGCGGGTTTGCAGGTGGTTTTGTCCATGGCTGCGCTCGCTATGTATCGGAAGGTCTGGAAGCACCGCAGGAAAATGTAGGAAGTATAGATTTTATATCATCGTATATCGAAGCCATTCTGCTGGAACCTATGCCGATGTCCCGCTCTCGTCTCGTTACTCAGATATCGGATTTTGAGCATCTGAAATGGTATCTCACTCGCTACTGCTGCCTGTTTGATGCCACTCTGACAGAAGTAGAGCCCAGACTAAATTATGATCATCCGATCAGTTCTTCACGCCTGATAGATTCCAAAAATGTTCAGGAAGATAACGGTAGAGTGGTCCGGGCCGATAGTATCACACTGACATTCACAGAGCTGGATTGGTTTACCTTCGATGAATTCTATGACTATAAATCAATTACCGTTCATGAGTTCCGATACTATGAAAAGGGATATCTTCCGAAGGAGCTGATCCTTGCCGTGTTGGAGCTGTACCGGAAGAAAACTGAGCTGAAGGGGATCGCAGGAAAAGAAGTTGATTATATGATTTATAAAGGTATGCTGAACGCCTGTTATGGTATGATGGTCACCGATATAGTCCGGGAGCTGTTAGAATATGACTATGAAAACGGTGACTATCCAAAACCCACCGAAGAGGACCTTCAGAAAACACCGGAAGAGCTGGAAGCAGAACGGACCGCATGGAGAGAGGAACAGATCAAAAAGTACAACGAATCAAAAAAGCGTTTTCTGTTTTTTCCTTGGGGTGTCTGGGTGACTGCGGTAGCGCGCAGGAATCTATTCAATGGTATTAAGGCAGTTGGGGATGATTACATTTACAGTGATACTGACAGCATCAAAATGATGCATCCAGATCGTCACATGGACTATGTGCAAGAATACAATAACCAGATTCGTGAGAAGATTAAAAAGGTGGTGAAGTTCTTCCACAGTAAAGAGATCACCGAAGAGATGTTCAGCCCAAAGAACAAAAAGGGATCACCTAAAACGGTGGGCGCGTGGGAATTTGAAGGGACATATCGGTATTTCAAAACGCTGGGCGCGAAACGGTATCTTGTTCAAAAGAGTGACGGCAGCTATGCATTAACGGTGGCCGGTGTTAATAAGCAGCGGGCTTGTGAATATCTGGAAGAGGAAAGCAGAAGAAGAAACTTCTCTGTTATTCTGATCTACCACTTCCCTTCCCTGCTGTGGCTTCTGCCCCGCGTCCGGATATGGACACCATTCGATATTTTCAGCCCTGATCTGGTAGTCCCTTCCAGTCATTCCGGCCGTCTGATCCTGACCTATAAAGATGAACCGGTTGACGGTCTGGCCGTTGACTGTTACGGCAACACAGCAGAATTCCACGAGCTCAGCATTATACACATGGAGCCCAGTGACTACCAGATGACCATGAGTTCATATTTCAGATCATTTATAAAATTCCTGCATGGAATAGTAGAAGACAGTTGGTGAAAAGGAGTTGATAAAATGCCCTATAAACGGACACTGAGAGATAACAATACTTTTCTCGTGCTCTATCAGGAGTATGACGAATATTTCTGTCATGAGTATAACGGGATCAAAAAAGCGGTGGAAGGTTACCGGAAACTGAGGGCCCTGCATGGTGATAACTGCCGTTTGTTGAAGGTGGTTGCGGACTATGGCGAAGAGGTTTAAGTTTTACAGTGCTGATCATCTGTTGAAAGACTTTCCAGATGCCCAGTATTACATGATTTACGGCGAAAGATCAAACGGCAAAACCTATGATTCCCTGCTGCGTGGCCTGAAAAACTACGCCAAAACCGGAGAGCAGTTCGCATATCTTCGGCGCTGGGGTGAAGACATCCGGACCAAGAATCTTTCAAACCTCTTTTCCGGCCACATTGAAAACGGTGTGTTGAAAACATTGTTTGCGGATAAATGGAATCAGATATATTACCGATCCGGTAAGTTCTTTCTGGAAAAAAGAGAAGACGACGGGACGGTGACAAGAGACGAAAACCCGGTAGGATATGCGTTTGACCTGAATGGTATGGAACACTATAAAAGCACATCCTTCCCGCGTGTGACGCTGATCATTTTTGACGAGTTTCTGAGCCGAAACGGATATCTTCCGAACGAATTCACGCTTTTTCAAAACAGTCTGTCCACAATCATAAGACACAGGGACAATGTAAAAATCTTCATGCTGGGCAACACCGTCAATCAGTCATGCCCCTATTTCAACGAAATGGGGCTCACCCACATAAAGAAGCAGAAGCAGGGAACGGTTGACCTGTACACCTATCCAAATGGTGCAAAGGTTGTTGTCGAGTATGCAGAATCTTCATACAAACGCGGTGGGAAAGCTTCAGATGTCTACTTTGCATTTGATGATCCGGAGATGAACATGATCACAACCGGCATTTGGGAGATGAACATTTACCCGCACCTAAATGTCCGGTATAGGCCTAAAGATGTAGTGGCGAATTTCTTCATTGATTTTGAAGGTGATCTTCTTCATGGTGAAGTGGTAAGTCTGGACACCGGCCCCTTCATTTTCCTGCACCGGAAGACCACACCGATCAAAGATGAATCAAAAGATATCGTTTACACCACATACGCGGACGAACGATGGAATTACAGAATGTGCCTGACAAAACAGTCTGACGATCTGTCCTGCTTCATCCTGAAGTGTCTTCGGGAAAACAAGATATTCTATTCTACAAATGAGATAGGGGAGTGCATGAGAAACTATGTCATGTGGTCTGATTCGTATTCGATCAAAAATTAAGCGCTTCAGGAATCAACTGTATTTATGGTTATTCAGGGACCGGTATATAAATTTTCTGTGCCATCACTGTTGTATCGGGTGTCAATTCTTCGATGATTGCATGATAGACTACAACGGTTTAATGATGGCAGCCATGGATGATAAGAAATGAAAACAGCCCAGAGGATTAAACCTCTGGGCTTTCGTTATACTTAAGTAGTGGAAGGGAGTTACTTAAGTAGTAACTGAGTCCACGTCTCGCGGCCAACAATACCGTCTTTTTCTAGCTTGTGCTTTGTCTGGTAGTCAGTTACAGCTTTTTTCGTTGCCGGTCCGAATTCACCGTCTACTTCCAGATTAGCGCTGTTGTAGTAGTTCAGAAAAACCTGAAGGATTTTCACATACACACCTTCAGACCCAATTTGGAGCAGGGGAAGCGTCCGGATATATTCGTGATCGAGCGAATCATCTTTTAATCCTGCATCTGGCTGGTGGCCTTGATCCGGAACAGAACCGGGATAATTGGGAATACCATACCCGATGATCTGAGATGAATCGGCGCCGATTTTCCGGTATCCTACAGTATCAGACTTGTTCCCTTCTATGGCAGTAACCGTACCGAATGAGTAGTCTGTCACGATGCCGACATGATCAGACGATCCGTCACCATTCCAGTCATAGAATATAACATCACCCTTCTGGGGAGTATAGCCGATTCTGTTTTTCCATCTTCCCCACTGTCGGAAGGTTTGGATCATTCCATCACAGTAAGCATAACCGGGTACAATATCCGGAACACCGGCCGCCTGAAACATTCCCACAACAAACGCGCAGCACCATGGATCGGCAAGCGTCATTTGGTAAGCGTCAGAATACCGGGCTTTATTATACAGGTTAATGATCTCGCTGTGCTTCTGAGACCCTTCACTGATCCCCAGATAGCTTTTAGCGAATTCGATAACAAGATCAACAGGTTTCATGTAACATACACCCCTTCCGTTAATGCCTGTTCAATCATATGTTTCTCGGTATCTGTGGCGCGTGCTGACAGGACATGTACACCCCGACACCGGATATATCCGGTACATTCACTGATATTGACATACTTGTGAGCCGGATACCCGTATTCATTTTGATAATTGGGGACCTGAACCTGTACCGGCCTCTTGAGAATCATATAAGGTTTCTTGTTCCCCATGGCTCCGTAGGATTCGCCAAACTGGCCGGAGTGCTGAACCGAAGACTTTGCAGAAACGGTTTGTGAAACTGCGGCCGCCTGACCTTGGGCCTGATTCGACATGTATGAACCGATACCGTTAACAGCACCGGACAGAGCGCCGCCCAGATTCAGGCTGAGCAGGGACCCGATCCCTGACGCAACACCACCGGCCAGACCGGCCAGACCTGCGATATGATACGCGTTCTGATAAGCACCGGCAGAAATCTGAGCTGCTTTGATGGCTGCCTGACTGCCGCCTGCAATTGGAAGCTGTACAGAACAGTTACCACTAAACTGATACAGGACACCGCTTGATCTATCATTCACACAGTTAATCAGCGCGATACATGCCCCGCTGTAGCTGTCTACATGGTAAGTGATATTAACCGCATGGCCAACAATATCGTCAACATTCAGCTCCACTATACCGATAAAGGGAAGGTAGCAGAGTGCTTTTGAATACGGCGAATAATCCAGATAGTTGCCGTAGAATTCCGGAAAGATAGCTGTACCGCAGTCAATTTCTGTGTATCTGTTTGGAATGGTGATAGAATCAACCGGAGACACCAGAAAACCGGACTTGATATATTTCCGGGCTCCCTTGTTTGGTGTGGCATACAGCTCGTGAAGTGAGATAATACCATCAAATGGATTGTTCCAAATCTTATCTATAGTGGCATCCGCATACGTTACCCATAGCCACTGTGAAAACGATGTCAGTTCCGCATATGTCGGGTTATAAACACTGACCAGACCACCGACACCACCATCACCATCGCCCGCAGTTGGGCCGGGTAATGACGGATTATCCGGAACCGGAAGCTCTACACCCGGATCAAAACCGGGAAGAACATCAACAATTTTTCCGGGCGGTGTATCATCTGGCTGGCTGGGGTCGGCTTTCGTATCTGGTTTCGGATTCGGATTCGGGTACGGTGAGGGAATCGGTGCAATCGTACCGATATCCGGAAGTTCTGATTCGTCCGGGAATTGATCTTTTGGTACGCTAGGAATTAGATAGGGAGCTATCTGTTTTTCTGGATCAGTGTTTGTTGTTGGGTCCGGGTTCTCTTCTGGGTTCAGGGACTGGCCGGGAGTGGTCGGAAGCGCAACAGGGATGAAATCTTTCGTTTTAGCAGAATCACCCGGATCAGTATAAACCTTAGTAATTGGAAGGTCTGGTATGTTAACTTTGTCACCGGTCCATTCTTGCGTCCCTTCTGGATAGTATCCACCTGTCTCATCACCAAATAATGCAATATATCCGGCTTTATCTAGCTGAGTGGTTCCAGTTGTCAAGCCGGGCTGGTATATTTTAGTCGTTATTGCAGGAACAGCGCCGCCATAAAAAGTCTTACCATTAAATGTAAACTGTTGATTTACGTTAACTGTTCCGATTGAAATTTGTTCCGGCTGCCCACTGTATTCATACGTGAATGATGTTATTGTTTTAGAGAACCCCCAAATAATACGGCCAACTAGTATAAAAATACAACCTCCGCCCTCTGCTGTCATTCCCGTATCATCAGTATATCCAGCCCTTGTATATTTCGCTGCTTGTGTTGTTGGTACTGTAACACCGGGATAATCAGGATCGGTTGATTCCTTTCCACCTATACCTTCTTCTTCAAATAATTGTTTAAGCGCTTCAACCGCATCTTTATCAACATAGGTATTCCCATCCGCATCTGTTACCACGGGCATCACTTGGGTGTCATCATAACAAAACGGCAAAAGAGTTCTACTGACCTTTTCCCAAAATTCTGGTGCCAGCTCATACATTCCGGCTCCAATAGCAACACCCAGAAGAGGAGCAACCGCAGCGGTCCATGTAGGAAGCGACATGGTAAGCAGACCACCGGCAGAAGCGGCTCCGGCTCCGGCGCCCTTCATAGCTGTTTGCGGTGCTGCTTTAATGGTGGGAGAAGGCCCAGCATTACCACCTGAAGATACATTACCGCCGCCCTCTTTCCACGCTTGCCAAGCCCCTTCAGCGCCAGATTGATCAACAACTTTTGAAAAAGCATCATCTAATGCTGGGTCCATTTTCCAGTTATAAACGGGCGGCTGATAACCGGGTGTGGTTTCTTCTACAACTTTCTTGAATAACTGATCTGCAAGCCAAGCCTCTGTAGATTGCCCCGCAGCCTGACCGGGGGTTGAAGCTATTGCGCTTAATGCTTCGGCCGCCGTTGCCGCTATAATTTCAGACATATTATCACCCCGCTACAATCAAAACATATTCCGGATCATCATTGAAACCGTCTTCATATTCGATGATGGTGGTAAACATAATATTATCGGTAACCAGTGAACCGTCATCAATATATTCATCACCATTTATCGTCATGGCCTGTTTATCAACAACTGCCACACTATTAAGAATGTCACGCCGGAAAGACATCAGGACATCTACAGACATAGAGACATCTGTAATACCCTGACGAAATACGGTGATATCATCAATCGAATAATACCTCTGAAACTCCGGTATATATGCGTAGTTATACTGTATGATCTGGTCCGTATCGAACCGGATCACCGGATTCATAATACTGACTTCATCCCGCATTTGGCCGGTGAAGGTCTCACCTTCTACCAACTCTTTATTGATACATCTTGCGTCCGACAGATTATAGAAAAACTGTACTTCCATTTTATCACCTCATGAAGTAATAAATGCGGAGTGGAGCAGAACCCCACCCCGCACCAAGGAGAGAGAAAAATGAGCTATTACGCCACGTAGAAGAACACGAAGTTTTCGTTCAGATCGTTGAAGTACCGGGCATCCTTCTTATAAAAGTAGTTGGTGAATTCGGCCTTCGGGTTATACTGCGTGGTGACTCGCTGGTTGTTGTTCATGACACCGAGTGCGTCACGATCGAAGATGCAGCCAAGCACACCAGTGACAGAAAGAGGCGATCCGCTGTTGCCGCTGGCAGGCTCACCGTAGATTTTGCCGGTCGAAGTGAACGCATAGTCAGTACCGGAGCCCTGCCAGAAGGGGACGCGCTCCGCGTTCACAAGCTTGGTATATTCATCATGGAAGGTATCAGACTGAAGGTAGACATCCGCAGCCGCCGCGAATTCGCTCAGCATGATGATATGCTGAAGGTCCTTCGGGGTAAACCTCTGTTTACCGCCGACATTGAACAGTGTAGACATGCGCGTCATACGGTCGGTGAACAGCGCGATTCGGTACGCTGCGTACCGGATGAATTCCGGAGTATAGATTGCATCGGCCGCCGTCAGATTCTTGCTGAACTGGGTATTGTACTCAGACAGGAGATTGACGGCACGCGGTGTGGTGCTGACACCGGCATCTTTCGCAGTTTCCAGAATCATGTTGTTGATGGTACGCATGATCAGGGAATCGGTGCGAACCGTCATGGCTTTGTCGATTTCGTTAAAGATCATCGAGATGAACGCATTTAGCTGCGTAGCAGAGGAGAAGGACTGCTTGACCTGAAGCTCAGTGATAGACGCTTCAATCTCGAAGGTGGTCATCTTGTTGAAAAACTTCGCTTCGGCCGCCGGTTTGTGGAATACATGCGGATCATAGGAAGCGCCGTCCTGAAGCTCCCACGATTCGTTTTCAACTGCAAGCGGCATCTCGCTGGTGATCTTCTCCACCACAGAGCCGTATTCCCATGCGTCCATGAGGACCGAAGGAGCAGAGCCGCGATAGGGCCGGTTGACAAAAATCACCTTGCCGATGTGGTTAACCAAGCTGCGGACATACGCATCAAAAGCCGAACCGTTGAAGATGGCCGTGCCGATATCAACGATGTTAGAAAGGTCCTCTGCCACTACTGCGGAATCACCAAGGACTTCCTGCGTAGTGGTGTTGACAATATCATATACCTGTTTTACTTCCATTTTACTTAGCTCCTTTCTGGGGGATTATTCCCGCTTACGAAATAAGTTTGGTGACTGTTACACCGTCATCTTCTGCAATGACGATGCGCAAAACGTGGCCGGTTGCAATGATGCCGTCAGAACCCTGATCCCATGCGATAACAGAGCAGGGAGAGCAGGGCATACCCGACATCACGCAGTTAGTGGCAAAGATAGCTTTGCCGGAGGTGAGCGCTTCTTTCGCGCGGTCATAAATGCCGTCAATTGTCTGTTCTGTGGCTTTGTTCAGATCGAGCCCACCACAGTCAAAGAGAAGATAGCCAGAATTGAACATTTTAATCTCCTTTCATTTAATTCGATTCTTCAAAATCTACTAAATAAGATTTTATTCCGTTTACTGCTGCATTCGTTTTACCAACCGCAACAAATCCATCTGTACTTGGTGAAAACATAGCATATGTTGTGCTTATCGCCAGATCATACTGGAGCGGTCTATCAATATTAGAGATATTTACACCGGTCAATGTTGAAGTGGCAAGAGCCGGATCAGTTGTAAAGAAAGCGCATCTAAACCGGTTACCAACTGTCGAGCCTAAATGAATGATATAATGCTTTTCACCATAAACCTGATATATATCTGTTCTTGCAGTTGTGTCGTTTACATTCCATGTGCCGGATGAAACATAGCCGCCAACAAAATCCTGATGAATTGGGGTCTGTAACAGGTATTTGCTCGGTGCTGATGAAACATTCACAACAACAGGACTGAAACCATCTTTACCAGTTGATGCAGTATAGGTGCCGTTTTCTGTTATTGTGATCGGATCAATTACAGGTGTATAGCTTGGGACATCCACGGTAACAGGATTGAAGCCATCTTTACCGGATGGAACATTATACACACCATTTTCTTCTGCAAGCAGGGGAATGATCTCGGGATCAACCGGACCGGGGGCTAATGAATAGATATGTATCACATCATCTGAAGTAACAGATACACCTTCATTCAGAAAAACTTCACCGTCAATATCTTCTAACTGTACATATGTCGGCGGAATTAGGATACCATCAAATAACCAGTTATACAGACATTGATACCGGCAGCTTGATATGGCTGCCATCAATTTATCATGGAGACCCGGAACAGATTCGCCCTGCATCATTATCAGATCAATGCCGCCCATGTCCACCATATTGAATTTATCAGGGACCATATCAATTCACCACCCTACAGGGATCATGAAACATCAGCGCAAGTTCTCTGTCCAGATCAGAGAATATCTGATCGAAGAAATTCCATTTCCACAAATCGCGCTCTGATGTAAGCATCTGCTGCGTAGTGGTTACACCAATGTTGCCGGACCGGGTAAGCGTCTCTGTTTCTTCATCAGCTCCAACATGGTTTCGCTTGGTGTTGATATCGGAATCAAGTTCTGTCGTGCCAGAATCTTCTGTGGTGATTCCGTCAGATGCTCTCGGGTTCTCCGGATCAGTGTTCAGACCATAGGTGTAATCCGTCTCGTTCGAGCTGTTTTCCGATCCGGTTGTGTCGGTCTGGGTACGGGTTTCATCTTCGGATGAAGAATCAGCACGAAGCAGGGACCGATTTTCCGTCATATCATAGTTGTGAATCGGATTGTAAGCCACTGTGTTGGTCTCCCACAGATGAAACCAGTTTGGCTTGTACTTGGCAAGCAATATCTTTGCGATAGTCTCGCACGCGGCTGCCGAGAGTACACCGTCATCATTGAGCAAATGATTCACAAGAGGAGAACAAAATTTACCGCCGGAATGATTACCGAAGTACGCGACATCAAGCACTGTCGGATCGACAGATTCATCTTCAGACCACGGAAGAGGACCCAGCTCGGCCAGATAGTAGAAAATGCCTTGGCCGGTCTGCCAGTCCGGAAATACTTCACGCAAAACAGGTTTAGGCATCTGTTCCACCTTCTTCCTGTTTGTCTTCCGGTGCATCAGAGACTTCCTGATCCTCTTCCGCATCCTCTTCCTGATCACCGACATCTTCCCATGCGGAATTCTTCGATACGGTGATGTTAGTGCCATACTCACGATTGACGAATTCAAGAGCTTCCTGCCGACATTGCAGCATGTTATCAATCAGAGGAAGAAACGCATTAGAAGAGAGGTTGATTTCTTCTTCAGACAGATATTCACGCTTCATATTGAAGTTGGCATCAAGCCCCATTTCATTAAACCATGATGCTTTCAAATACTGCTGAAGTTCAATCAGCTGCATGATCGTATTGGCGCCCTGTGCGGATACATTCACAGGTTTGATCCCGTCAAGAAATGCTTGATCACCAACTGCAATGATTTTCCCCTTTTCGATGTTTTCAAGATACTCATTAGCGGATGCGATCTGTGAATCTGTATTGCCAGATATAAAGGTGTGCTGCCGCGAATTGATCTGTGCACATCGAATGGAGATGTCATTTTCAGTTAGCTGAGTAGAGAACCGGGAAAACATGTAGAAGAGACCGCGGATGTTGGTATCGTTACGAACCAGAACACACTTCCCTTGTGTATCCTGTTCTGCAAAAGGTGGAAGGTGATTCAGTATACTGAGTGATGCGGAGTATCCCAAACCGGGATTTGCGAGTACATAAAGAGTTGGCCGGTAATAAGGATCAGGAGCACCGCCCAGACCGCCGGGCAGCGCATACAGATTCCCGTTCACTTCGGTGATGCACACATGTCCATTGATCTGAAGATACAGTTCAAGCATGTATGCTGGAATGGTATCAGGCAAGCCGGAATACTTGAATATCTGATTCGTGCGGTCATACATCAGCATCATATAATTATAGATACTTGCCCGTTTATCCAGAATATCACAAGAACAGGAATCCCGGAGCTCCCCCCAGCTTCCTAAAAATCTTGAATGTTTACCCATCTTTACGAAGCTCCTTTACTACTTCAAGAAACTGCTGCGTGATTGATGTATTACTCTGGATGATGCTTTTCAGCTCTTCCAAAACAGTGCGTGTGTCTCTCTGTTCTTTAACCACATACCAAAAAAGTGCACATATTCATTCCGGATGCAGCTTCGACTACCATTCCTTCTCCAACCGATTCATATA
>ERZ809472.280-NODE-280-length-13193-cov-7.110960_pt1 | contig 13193 bp, 16 predicted proteins | sample MGYA00521274_ERZ809472 | MGnify/ENA primary metagenome ERZ809472 (study PRJEB31581, sample SAMEA3312791) | metagenome | study: EMG produced TPA metagenomics assembly of the PRJEB8939 data set (Metagenomic analyses of Rumen microbiomes reveals... | reverse complement strand
ATGGGGAATGGGGGGTGTATAGCTATTGATTATGTTGCTATAGTGTGTTATAATAATAGTATAGGAAATATGAGAATTAAACATGTGAGGTGATTTTTAGATGTTAATGATTCCAGAGTATCATGGTGTATGTGATGTAGAGTCAATGTTTAGATATTACTTTACGACACTGACTAACAAGGTATGCAGTTTACTTGAGTTTAAGAATTTACCGGATCATGTTGACGATAAGTTTTTGAAATCTACCTTAGTCCTGGAAGGCAAGATATGTTTTACACAGTTTAACCAAAATGTATATGCTTTAGACGGAAACATAGGTGGAGAACCAAACTGCTACAAAGAACCAACTTTATTCATTATAGCTAACCCGGTGTTAGGATCTAAGGAAGTTAAGATAAGACACAAGGACGGTAGCAATAGTGTTGACGGCTTAGATGGTATCTTAGTAGGATTAACACCTATGGATTTAGAGTTACCTAAAGCAATACATGGTGGACTCTACAGACTTATCTATAACTATGCAGGACTTTTAGCTGATAACCTTGTATCACTTAATTGTGCACAGATCAACAGCAGAGTACAGGTAGCTTATGTAGGAGATACAGAGGCTTTAGCTAATACAGCTGAAAAGGTACTTAAAGACCTGTACAACGGAAAACCGTACAAGGTACTACAGCAGGATATACTGAATAAGCTTACTATAAGTCCTGTAGCTGCAAGCGGTGCTAATACTACTATAGTATCATTGATTGAAGCACATGCTCAGATAGTATCAGACTTCTATTCTGAATTAGGTATCAGTTATAACTCTAACAGAAAGAGACAGTACGTAGGACAGGCTGAGGCTGCAATGGATACCGGAATGCTTGGACTTAATATTGATACTATTATTAATACTATTAAAGATGGTATTGATAGAGTCAATGAACTGTTTGGTACAAGCATTGAAGTTAATGTAGATGAGAATGCCTTTGAGTCTGAATTTAATGCTGATATAGCTGATACAGACAATGTTGATGGTATTATTGATCGAGCTGATGATACTATTAAAGATGTAGTACCGGATGATGAAGATGAAAAGGAGGCAGCAGAAGATGTATCGAAATGATGATTACATGACTATACATGATGCTTTAGTCAAGATTACACTTAAGTGGCCTGACGATAACCCTCCTAACCCTTTCCCGGAAGGGTTTGATATATTTAATAGTATAACAGTTGGTGGAACTGCTGTACCTACCTACGGACTTACTATTAATAACCTGTGGAGTATCTTTAATCAGTGGTTTGCGAGACTTGCTATCTCAAAAAAAGTACCTCCGCTAAAGTACGAATGGATATACCGTGGCAGAGTATATTATGTAGCTGATGACGGAGATAAAGCCTTATATCTATGGCAGTGTCTCACTGATATGGTAGGCTGGTATTGTAAAGCTAACCGTAACAGGTGGGAACATATTATACTTGCTGACATAGCTAAGTATGATCCTATTACTAACTACAACATGGAAGAGTACAGTGGATCATCAAGTAAGAGTGGACAGATGACAGTAACTCCTTCAGGAGCAACAGTTACATCTAAAGTAGCACCTTTTGATGGCAGTAATCAGGATTTACAGCAGACTACTACAACACCAACAAATGGTACATCTGGTTATACATCCGGTGGAGCAGGTGACGTACAGTTTCCTTATTCAGCTGGACAAGATGAGAACCCATGGAAAGAGGAGATAATAACTCCTAAAGGTAATGCTACATCAATAGCACACCTCAAAAGAAAGGGAAATATTGGTGTTACAACAAGTCAACAAATGATACAATCTGAATACGATTTAAGAAAGTTTAACGTATTACAGGAATTCATGAATGACGTAGCTAAATACTCACTCATACTTGACTGGGACAGTGCTCTTAATGATCAGTACAGATAATTAAGTTTAAAGCCTTGCATATAATATATATAGGGTTGAATTTTAAGTGATGTTGTTTTTGTTGTTTTTTACGAACCTCCACTCATACTATGGGTCGAACTGTAGTATGGGTATTAATCCTATCATGGGTTAAGTCGATTTCCTTTACATCCTGTATGTGGTTCGCACTGCATACAGGGTATATGTGACACTGTAGAGGTACAGTAACAAGGGTGTACAACTTGTGAGATATTGAAGCAGTGGAACAGAACTTACAAGATGATACTGCCATGGAAGTATTGTTAAGTAAGTAAAGTTGATTATGAGAAGTTAGTATGGAGTATACACCCGCTGTTAAGCTATTCGCAGCCAGGCATAACGATTACTAATGATGGCATAATCTAATCTCTCCAATAGTGTTTATTCATCTACATAAGCTGTGTTAACTACGTAGTTAATGACTTACGGCTACTGTCAGGAGATGCAGCTTATATCTCATCCTTTAGTGTTAATAGGAAAAACAACCATGTCAGTTAGAACGGTGGGAGTTATGGGTTCGAGTCCCATAAGGGTGTTTGGGGTAAAAACCCTTCTGATTATTTGATTATAAAATATACGAAAGGAATGATTATAATGCCAAGAATTACTCAGCTTGCTAATGTACTCGAAGGCACACTTACATCTGTCGGTATTCTCGATCAGGTGACCGGTGAAGCTATGGTAGTTAATGAAGACCTTTCCAATATTGTTGATATTGGTAAAGCGGTACTTGACTACACAGGTGCATCTAATACTAATTATGACTCATTTGTAAGATCTCTTATTGACCACGTAGGTAAGGTCATGTTTGTTGACCGTACTTATGCATCACAGGCACCTAACATTCTCATGGATTCGTGGGAATATGGTTCCGTTCTTGAAAAAGTTAGATGTGAAGCTCCTGATGCACGTGATAATGCTACATGGGATCTATTTAATTATCCGGTACAGGATGGAGATGCATATCCTGATCCGTTCGAACTCTCTAAGCCATCTGTAGCTGCAAAGTTCTTCAACTCGAAGGCTACTTACGAAGTTCCGATTACAATCGTAGACGTACAGCTCAGAGAAGCCTTCCAGTCTGCATCACAGCTTTCAGCTTTTGTAGCAATGATTGAAAACAGAATCCGTATGAAGATGACCCTTTGTAACGATGCTCTTATTATGGCTACAATTAATAACCTCATCGGTCAGAAGGCTGCAAGAGGTAACATTGTTAACCTTCTCTCTATCTACAATGCGGGTCCTAATGCTGGTGGTACACCGGTTACAGCTGCTGGAGCTCTTACAGACAAGGAATTTCTTAGATTTGCATCTAAGACAATTGCTCAGTACCGCAAGTATCTTGCTACAGCATCTGTACTTTACAACGAAGGTGAATACCTTACATTTACACCGTCAGATAGACTCAAGTTTATTGCTAACACCGAGTTTGCTAAGTCACTTGATGCTTATCTCTACTCAGATACATATCACGATGAATTCGTTAAACTCCCAGGTTACGAAGAGATCGCATTCTGGCAGGGTACAGGCACAACTAATGACAACAGACTTACTATTGACGTAACAGTTGATATGTCTGCTGCAACAGGTGTTACAACAGCTGAAATTGCTGATAGTGGTGTACTTGCTGTAATGTTTGATAGAGATGCAGCAGCAGTCTGCAATCAGAATTACCGTGTAACATCTATTTACAATCCTCGTGGAGAGTATACAAATTTCTTCTACAAGTGGGATGCGATGTACATGAACGACATTCTGGAGAACTGTGTAGTATTTACTATTGCAGATCCAGTAATTGTAGCAAAAACAGACACAGAAGCTACAGCTTATGCTACAGCTTATGCTAATACAGCTACATATACATATGTACTTGACACACGTGTAGGTGCACCATCTGAGGTATCATCAGCACCGGCTAACTGGTCAACAACAAGAGCTAAGTACTTTACACTTGCAAATGGTACTATGACAGCAGTAGGCACAGCTAACTACTCTGCAACAGCTGATTATTACTACCTTGCAAGCGATAAGCCAGCCGGTCCAACAACAGGCTGATAATCAGTACCCCGTTTAATAATAATATAATACATTATGGTGGTAGGCAGGATGTAGTTGTCTACCACCTATTGTTTTAAAGAGGTGATTTTATGGCAGAATACAGTTCAGGTTATACTCAAAATACAACTAATATAACTAACGGCACTGAGACATACAAATTCTCAAGGTCAGTGAGTGTAGTTAATAGTGAGTCTATGGATAACAGCTGCATATATTGTGGTGCTGAAAGCGGTACTGTTTACGACTATTACCCGACTTATGAAATCAGCAGCAGTCCTGAGAAAAAAGCAGCAATTGATAGTTTATGGACTTTTGGGGGAGGAAATTTTACATACACTGCAAGTCCAAAAGAGATAGACTATAATATATGTTTTGCTTTAGTAAATGATACCGGTGTACTAAACGAAGTAGGACAGAACACGGTTTATCAGATCGGAAAGCCAATCTATAATAAAGCTAATCCTGAATCAACAAGTACTATTTCTGTACTTAATCCAACAGATATACGTAAAGTCATATTTGTACCTTCATTCCAGGGCTATGCAAGCGGAAGTCCATCTGCTCAGGTAGTTGCTAAAGATATAAAATATTTAATTGACCATCCTGATGATTTCTGGGTTACTTCCATAGACATGACTTCCATAGTCTGGAACGGTACGGAATACAGCAGTTCTGCAACAGAACTGGAGAAAATCAGACCATGTGTAGTAGGTCAGGATTACTTCCTGCCTATGTGTAACATATTCCCTACACATCACTACGATACTACTGATTACAATACTCAGAAAATGTTTAGTCAGTCATACTATGGTGTTTATGACGCAGACGGAATGCCGATGTCATTTGCACCAATTCAGGCAAGTGAAGCTTTAACTTATGACCCGGAGAGTTCCTACGGTGGTTCCAAAACACCTAATAATGACAAATATTATTACAATTACAATGATTATACAAGTAAGGTACAGCTGACAGCACCTGCAAGACAAATACTTAAATTACTTGCTTACTGCGGATGCTATTTTGTGGATAGTAATTATGATATAACCGATAAAACACTTAATAATATGTGGAACGACGAACATATATATTTAGGTGAGATGAGATCGGGAGGAAGAACAACTGGCATCCTTATTAAAGGAACGGATATACTAACCTCTGATACAATTAATAAGGGCGAATTCAGTTCGCAGACTGATTTTGACCCGTCAGGCGGTGGTGGTGGAAGTGCTGATGATGATCCATGGCACGGAGTTAGCTATGGTTCGGGTGGATACGGATCCTCCCCGTTCTGTACAAGTTATGCAATGACAGGTGCGGAATTAACACAGCTTGCAGCATGGGGAGGTAAGCCAGAGTCAGAAGGTGGTCCTAAAGCAGGCTATGACTACATGCCGTCAATCATATCATTAGTAGAGATGCCTGTGGCAGTAACCGGCACACTACCATCTACTGTTAAGTTTAGCCGTGGTACTCTTGGCGGATATGAGAGTAACATAGTTGATACAGGAGTAAGCGGTAATCCGATCACAGCAGCTACACAGCGGTATAACCTTGGCAGTGTAACACTGCCTCTCAGAATGAACTCACGTGGTTATCCTTTCCTTGACTGGGATACCGTGGTAGAATTATATCTGCCTTTTGTCGGTATGTTCAGCTTAGATCCTTTTGCTGTACTTGGCAGGACTATTACAGCATTTATGGATTTAGACGTCTTAAATGGTACTATATGCGGTTATGCTTATGTAACCAAAGAGGGAGAGAGACTACCTGTAGCCTACGGCAGTGCTCAGGTTGGTGTATCCTTACCTGTTACAAGTGACGGTGCTGCTACAGCAAGACTTGCTTTAACAACTGCTAATGCACAACTGGGATCAAGTTGGGCATCAAGCGCTTTACAGGTAGGTACTATGGCAGCAGCCGGTGGTACATCAGCAGTACGTGGAAATAATGCATGGTCTGCAATGCAGTCTGCAAGAGGTGCCGGACTTGCAGCACAGACAGGACGTAATATATTTGCCGGTGGTGCATCAGATGCTGTCAGTGGTTATGCAACATCAAGTGCTATAGGAAGTATAGCTAACAGCTTTATAAACTGGGGATTATCACTCAAACAACTACAGTCGTCCAATAATACACAGGTCAACGGATCAATGGGTGGAGGCGCTTTCAGTGGATGGAGTACACCTAACCAGGCTTATGTTAAGATTATCAGACCACATGCAGCTCCGGGTGCTAAAGCAAGTGAGTATGGAAGCACACACGCATACCCATACGAAAATGATGCTAAACTTAAAGACTGTAAAGGACTTACTTTTGCTGTTAATCCTAATGTATCAGGTATTACTAAAGCAACCGATGCAGAGAGATCACAGATAGCCGAGATACTTATGGGAGGTGTTATAGCATGAGTGTTAGTGTACAGTTTGGTACGTGTAAAGATGCTGTCAATGTACTTAACAAAACGAAAAATTTGGGAAATGCAGTCAGCTGCACTGTTAAAGCTCCTATCTTAATGGAGAGTCCTTATTTTATCGTAAACAGCGATCATGTTAATGCAGCTGATAATTTTTGTTATTGCAGTGATTTTGGCAGATATTACTGGATTACAGCAATTGAAGAGCTGCCGGGTGGCAGGCGTGGAGTACAGTGTGCTGTAGATGTATTAACTACTTACAATGCAGAGATCAAAGAGCTGTCACTCTATGTATCAAGGCGTGCTAATCACAACTACAGTAATCTGTATGATACAGCAATGCCACAGCTGGCAAGTCATGAAGTAGTCATCGAGCATTTTAGCAATCAGCTTAATATTGTAGGTAACAGCGGTAATACAACACGTAATTATGTATTAACCGTAGCCGGAGTATAAAGGAGTGATTACAATGAATGAAGATCAGGAACAGTACGTATTAGGTATAGCCACCGCAGAAGAAGTAGATAACATCCTGCAAAAGGCTGTTATAGCACACATAGACGACGATGATCCTGAGATGCTTGTCTTAGAGTGCTACAATCCAAACTAAGGAGTGATTACTATGGCTGAGAGATATTATCCATATGTACCGTGGGATGACACTGAGATACACGGTGATCCTATTAATCACGACAGGATAACAGCAGACTGGTTGCCCAGAGAAGGTATCTATGGACCTTATCCACAGATCTTTAAATGGTTATCAGCAAGAGATAACAAGATGCTTATAGCTGATACAAGGGTGATAGGTACTTTACAAACTGCCTAAAGGGATTATGAGTTAACATATATGCTAAAAGAGTATTCATCATTGGGTACTCTTTTAGTATTTATTACTGATTTTAATGTAATCGTTTACATAGAAAAAATGAATAAACGAGCTAATCTGATTTAGACTAACTCGTTTATCCTGGATTATAAGTAGTATTTTAATAAAGGTGATGGCTTAATTATAAATTGTGTTTCCACTTATAGTACTCTACGTACTCTTCTTCGAGTTTAGCGGTTTCCTTTGGATCAGCATGGAGAGCTTTCCAGAACAACCATGCAAAAAGTGCTATGATACCTCCGGCTATAATGATGATTGCTAATGCTGACATTATCATGTTAATCATAAAGCATCCTCCTATCTGTTGTCGTTTCCCTTACCGTATCTTTATTATAACATATCATTTCGGAAAAGTCGAAGATATTTCACATCAATTTTAATTCATGTGTTGATTAACATGGATTGTGTTGTGAGCATATCCCGGATCCTCAAACCATGCTTTAAAAGTAAGTTTGTGTCCGGACTTAGCACAATCATATCTTGCTGACATGTAATAACCTATATACAGGTCCATGTACTCTAACCATGTTACACGACTATTATAGTTATTAATATAGTCATGTTCTCTTTCTGCTAACCACTTGTTAAGGTTAGTGTAACCACACTGACTAACATCACAGTCCGTGTCAAGCATTAACTGATTTAACAGATAAACAAGACCAAACTGCTTTACAGCTGCACACTGCATGTGATCCCAGTACAGTACATTCTTGTACCTTCCATCAAGGTTACATTCTTTAGCGTTTGCCAGTGCACAAAAACGTGTTCTGTCCTCCATGGTTGGGAATGCGTGTAATCCTTCACTGTTTAATGCGTAATAATACATAAAAATCATCCTTTCGTGGTTTAAGTGTTTCCTTTACTATCTTTATTATACTATATCATAATCAGTTTGTCACTGATTTATAATCTTTTGTTACTGATTTATTGTCTACACATAGCTTATTGTAAAGCATTTCAGGGTCAGACATCTTAATACACATGCACTCATAACAGTACAGATCATCTTCCGGCACTTGCATATAGCTTATAGCTACATCATTCCACGAGTATTTACAAGCATCCTTATACCACAAGATCTGTCCTCTTTTTAGAGTGTTTTTATGTACACGCAGTCTCATTAACAGGTCTTTTGTAGAACCTATATACACCTTACCGTTCGGAAATTTAAGCTGATATACTGCTTTAATCTTTACCATAGCTTAACCCCCTGTGTTTCCATCAACCAGTTTCTAAAAACCTCCCCTGTATCGTTATCACTAAAACATACAGATTTACGCTGTATTAAGCCGGTGATTAGCTTATGTGCTTCTGTAGGCTGGTCTCTTAAAAATCTCACATGCATACGGCAGGAACTAAAATCCTGTACATACATTATCATGTTATCAGTGACTTCCACATCCTTGGTCTGCGGATGTATAAAAATAAATACATCGTTACAGTGTGCTTTAATGGTAGGATGTACTATCTCACAGCACAACATATTCTCAGCAAACCTGATATAGAACACCAATACAATATCTTCAGCGTATATCTTATAAGGTGCTCTCGGATAAATTTGAAACTCCCACTCACCTTTTGTAATCATCTGTAACTGAGGGTTATCAAAGGCAAAGTATTTACTTGCTACCTTTTTAGTAGCTAATACCTCATCACAGACTTCCACAGCTACAGTAAGTCTGCTGTCACCATAGGTGTACAAGGCTATCTCACCTTTTGGAAGATTTTCAATGTTTTTGAGTCCCATCTCCTTAAAGTAAGGACAATACTTGTTAACTGTATTAGCTAACATGTAGATAACTGCATCATCTCTGTCACGTACTAAAGATGACAAAAGGTTCATGAACTGTACAAATTCATTATTTAAATAACCAACACGAGTCATAAACTCGTCGAATACTATAGTGTATATAGGTCCTCTGTCCATACCTTTGGTATTTTCTGCCGTATTAATTGCAGCAGTGACACAAAAAGCCACAGGGTCTCTTTCTATAATGTCCCCGGTACTCATGTCCATATTAACAAGATGATACTCTTTAGCACGATATACAGCACAATTATATCTGCCGTTACTCAACTCTTTAATAAAATCATTGTGAGGATCAAACAGAGCTCCTAAGTTTTTAGGTGTGAGTGTTTCCTCATATCTCCTCACATAAGCACCACGTTTACCCTCTTTAAGATAATCCTCAACAATGTGTCTACAGCATTTATAAGTTTTACCGTTCGATCTCTGTCCGATAATCATTCTGTAAACTGCCCCTGTATCATCAATAGGCTGTATGTCATAGTGTTCAAGCAGTGGCTTTTTAATCGTCTTTTTGTTCTTGCTCTGCCTGAATCCCTTGATTAGATTTGTCCATCTCATAATATAACTCCCTTGCTTTTAGCCTGTTTTCCGGACAGCTCCATAACTGTCTGTCCTGATAATAGCGTTTTCCTTTTATATTAACTATAGTACCGTCTTTAATTACATCACTCTCAAACAAGTCATAAAATTGTTTGATTTTAGTCTTAGCATTATGACAACCGCTTATTACAGCTTTACATTTACCATCCTTACCCTGAGTAACATATACATTGTTAGTAAAGTATACAAGATATTTATAACTTTCATCTTTCCAGATTCCAAGGTTAGTATCATATCCTAAAGATTTCATATACTCCCTATGTGCTGTGTTATGGTTAGCTACTATCCACGTCAGTCTTGCATCCTGTGATTTAATACTGTCTGTTACTAAGGCTGTAACATTATCTCTGCCTAACTGATTTGCTAATGCCATAGTATCATACCTTGCTTTAGATACCATGTGGAGTCCAAACTGTGGACATATATAATGTTCCGGTTGACAATACCACCTTGCATGTTTGTCAAACTTTAATAGTGTACGTGGATAGGATTTGCCTAACAGCATATTAAGTCCGTCTTTGATGTGTTGTCTTTCGTTCGGATCTTCTGTCTTATCTTTCTTCTCATACATCTCAACGATGTAGTCTAAAAAGTGCTTGTTAAGTCTGCCTACCTGCTTGCAGATACTTAATCCTGTCCATGTAATCCTGTCATCTTCAAATATATTAATGTTGAAAAAGTCACGTAATGTAAGATAATCATACGGTGCTATAGTATAGTGATAATATCCCTCATCATCTATATAGTACTCTTTACGTGTATCCGATGATGCTGGTCTTAATGCGTTACACTCTGTAGTTATACACTCTTTAGATATGCCGTGTACTACAAACCACCATCCCTTACTGATAGCAAGTTTAAGCATTTTCATATCAAACTCTTTACACCGTACAAGATGTCCTACCGGGAAATCACTGCTAAACAACTGTGACGGATAATAGCTTGATGCATCATAGCTGTATACATCTGTAAGTAACTGTTCTTCAATACCTTGCTTATAATATAGTATACCGCTTTTATTGCTTAATATCATCTCATGTACAGTACGACTGTCTGGACATCTTTTATTATCATAAGCTTCATGCCGTAATTCTTCTCGGAGATCCTCACTCATTTTTTTAAAGATCTCAGCTGTTGCTGCTGATGCATATGTCTCCGTAGTCGGATTACAGTAACGTCTTTTACTCAGATAATTTTCAATATATTTTGCTAAAGCTACTACATCATGTTCATTTTCATCACATTCTGTAATAGTTCTCAGCTTGACAATATCCATCTTATCGTTTATAATATACTTGATGTTACTGAGTATTAGATGTGATAACACAATATACTGTGTTCCGTATCTATCAGATCTGTGTACGTCTGGTATTACACTATCACTGATAACGCTCTTTAAATCTCTAATATGAGCATGGAGTTCCCACACCCACACTCTCAATCGAGTGTCCGTGTGGGTTCTTTTTGTATGTATATCTACCAGTTCATCAAAAGTCTCTTTGCTAAAAGGGTACACTTCCCCATTAATATACACATGCTCCATGTCTGTAACTATAAGATCTCTGCATATCTTGTAATCCCCATATTTACGTGGTTTATTAGCACGTATACTTAACAGTTCAATGCCCTGCTTCTCACAGGGCTTCCCAGGGTGTATCACCCATTAAATCTAAAGCTGCCTGTTCTTCCTCTGTCAAATCAAGTGTTACCTGTGTATCCGGATCACTATGATCTACAAAATCACTTGCTAAATCAGCCGCTCTTATCTTGTCAAGTGCTCTTGCTCTTGCTTCTTCCCATTCCTGAGTTCCCGGCATAGCTCCGCTATTCTCACGTTCCTTATCAATAGCATCAGCTACTCTCTGCTGATTAGCTAACTTTGCAGGATCATCAGATGCTTTAGCATTACCGTATCTACCACCATCTTCAATGGCTCTTCTAAGCATGTCATTCTGACGCTGTAACTCTTCTGTCTGTCTTCTGAGTGCAGCAATTTCAGCATTAATAATATCCGGTGATACCTGTTCTGCCTGTTTTTCTGCTTTCTTTAACTCTTTCTTGATATCTCTTGATAAGTCCCATCTGTTGAGTCTTCCCGGTAAATCTCTTATTACCTGTCTTGCATGACTTACACCTTTTATAATACTGCTTATTAATCCCATCGTTTAGTCCTCCTCAGTGTCTTCCTCTACATCTTCCATTAAAGCTGATCTTAATGCATCTATCTCAGCCTGCATGTAGTCTGCTCTTTCCTTGTCTGCCTTATGCTTGTCCATTAGATAATCTATCAGTATTGCTACGCCAAAACCCAATAGAAAACCTGCTATTATATTTGTCATTTCAATTCCCTCCTAAAGTTCAATTTAAAAGTTCAATTTCAATAGCTACGCTTAGCTCTGTTGTACTTTAGTCCCTCATCAAGTTTCTGTGTGAGTTCAAGAGCATGTATCCACGTAGTGTAGATATTACGTATTGCATTTTGCTGATTAGTGGTATACTGCTGTAACACACTATAATCATTAGCAGCTATAGCTCTCATGATGTACTCATGACTCTTGTACCAGTCATAGTCTGAATGGTTTAAATTGTACTGCATGATGATATCAAGCATCTTTTCGAGTTTAGTCATTGCATACTCCTCCTTTATATTAATAGTATAACATATATATACCATTTTGTCACTGATTTATTGTCTGATACTACTGACCTTTAGTCTTTAAGCGGTGCTACTACAGGTATAACACGTAACAGCTTGTTATCTCCTATATTAAGATCAACACATACACCCAGGTCAGTCTTAACTTTTGTTCTGCCATTGCTTAATGCACGTGCATTTAATTGCACTATATATGCACATCCATACTCACTGTACCATATATAACCCTGATCATTGTACCAGTCTGCATATTTGTAATCCAAATCAAATCTACCACGGATTATCTCTAGAGCTTCAAAGTCACGGTATCCACAGCATTTAAGCCATATTGATAACCCACTCAGCATCTCCTGTACTGCCTTTATTAAGGTACTCTCTACTCTACCCTCAGCTATCCTTGCAAGCCACTTGTCACTCTCTGCTATGCTGGTTAAAACTACATAAAGATTAGCACATGGATCTACATCCTCTGCATCTACTATCCCACACTTAATATAGTGATTGATACGCGCTGTCTTCACCTTGATATCCTCCATATACTCCATACTCTTTACCGTTATACTCTCTGTCTCCCAATGCTTATCAAGCCATTTGTTAAACCCTTTTCTCAGTCCTTTAGCATAGTCACAATAAGCACTATACTCCTCTGTACCTCTGATACTGTTAAGGTATCTATCCCTTGCACTAACCCTGTCAAAGCTGTCTTTAACGTAGCCTGAGCTAAATATTCCACGTATCAGAGTTGATTGACTATATCCTTCTCCCACGATCATCACATCCTATCTATATCTATTATATGTAGTCCTTCAAAGATA
>ERZ809472.279-NODE-279-length-13199-cov-11.785149_pt1 | contig 13199 bp, 13 predicted proteins | sample MGYA00521274_ERZ809472 | MGnify/ENA primary metagenome ERZ809472 (study PRJEB31581, sample SAMEA3312791) | metagenome | study: EMG produced TPA metagenomics assembly of the PRJEB8939 data set (Metagenomic analyses of Rumen microbiomes reveals... | reverse complement strand
CAGTTTGGTATACTCTTTCTCCCAAAGAGAACCGGGCTTACTCCCAGAAAGAGCCAGCCAAACGCCCAGAAACTCCTTGGGTAAGTTTGAGTCTGCCCAAAAGAAGTGCGGACCAAGATGATGATATTGTAATTCATAGGGCATTGGTACGCAAAATGAGCAATATTCATTAAGATTATCGATTTTTACAACTTTTAAGTGACTTTTGTCTTTATTCTGTGAGGAACTTTGTAATTTTGTGCCATTAATCTAAAATGGATCATTAGCCCTAAAGCGAGGGGGAAATAACAATTTTACAAAGATACCAAATTAAATTATTACACTAAAAAAACGCTGTAACTAACTATAATTCAATCATTTCAAAGAACGTATGTCGGTTTTTAAAGGATAGTAAAGAATAAGGTATATGAATTTCAAGAAAATAGTAAATATCCTATGTGCTCCAATCAAGAACAACTTTACTTTCTATCTTGCTTTGATTGCACTTTTCAGCATCTCAATAATAAGCATTGAATATGGAAGATGTAGCAGGATGAGAGCCGGGTTTGAGATGTTTTTCGATGTATATGCACTTTGCCTATTTGTTTCACTTATACCCAGCAAAATAAGGACTGGAGCCAAGACGGTCATATTCTTCCTGTTATATGTGATAGGCTTGGCAGACATGGCTTGCTACGTGACCATGGGCATAGCATTTGTTCCCAGCATTCTACAGACTTGGATTCAGACAGACCTAAGAGAAGCTTCGGAGATGCTTAGCATGCACACTGGTTTATTACTACGACCTCCTTTTCTTTTATTGTTCATTCTGCCTGCTATTATATGGCTGGTCCACCGTCGCAAGCTGACATTCCCATATAGTCTGACTATACCTCTGCTACTGCTAACATTGGCGTCGGCTGTATATGGCATCAACAACAAACGCTACCTGTACCTTACCTATATGCGAACGTCGGACGACGATATGGAAGAGGCTACAAATATTGAAACCATGACGCGCGAATTTTTACCTGTTTACAGGCTTGCCATGTCAATTAAGGAGATCAGCCGATTTAAGAACATGAGGGAACGCCTCCTGTTGAATATGAGTACAACTCACATTGACAGTTGCACTTTCTGCTCTCCCCAGATAGTACTGATTATAGGTGAAAGTTACAACCGCCATCATTCATCACTCTATGGTTACGACAAGCCCACCACACCGCTACAAGAGGAATTGGCCGCAAATGGCAACATGTATGTGTTCGATAATGTCATCTCATCCTATAACCTGACATACAAGTCATTTCAGAACATGCTTACGTTCTATAACTACGAATCGACAGATAAATGGTATAATTATCCTATTGTCCCCGCCATATTTAAAAAAGCCGGCTATGAGGTTGCCTTCTTCAGCAACCAGTTGTCTATAAAAAAGAGTAGTGCATTTAGTGACTATTCTGAAGAAGTATTCATGGCCAATCAAGAGTTGAGCCAATACATGTTTAACTACCGCAACATGGAATGCCATACTTACGACATGCAGTTGCTGAATGATTATGACTATTACTGTAATGTTTCTGACTCAGTACCACATCTGACCATTTTTCATTTTATCGGTATTCATGCAGACTTTGCACAACGCTATCCTTACAATTACAAAACATTTTCAACTGATGATTATAACCGGCAGGATCTAAATGAGGCCCAAAAACAAACACTGGCAGATTATGACAATGCGATAGTATATAACGATCATGTTGTTGCATCAATAGTTGAGAAGTTTTCGAGTGGCAATACGATTATTATTTACGTTCCAGACCATGGAGAGTTGGTTTATGATGGTTGTAACGAAATTGGGCGAAATTTCAAGAATACAGAAAAGTATATTCGTTCTCAGTTCGACATTCCTTTTTGGATATATTGTACAGATAAGTACAAGGAAACACATAAAGAAATATGTCGGCAGATAGAACTGTCCGTTCAACGTCCTTTTATGACTGACGATTTACCCCATCTTCTTGTATATCTTGCAGGTATTGGTTGCAAAGAATACCAACCGGAGAGAAACCTAATCGAGGATGTTTTTAATAGCGCAAGAAAAAGAATGATACGTGGAGAAACCGATTATGATTCTGTTATATCCAAAAGAGGATGACCATATATTAACCCAAGAGAAATCAAGGGGGAAGCTACTCTCTAAGGTCAGATAACCTCTATCTGGGTGGTCTCCACCCAGCCGACTTTTCCGTCGGGGAGACGCACCTCGCGCCACTCGTTCATGGTGTCGTCGGTGATGAATACCTTCGTGCCCTCGTGGAGGATGAAGAGGTCGGTTCCAGCGGCTGCGGGGGTACTCTTCACAGGTACTGCCGAGCCGATAACGATGGCTCCGTCGCGGTGGTTGAGCGTCTGCTTCTGCTGCCAGGCAAAGAGGTTGGCCAAGACGAAGAAGAGCAGCGTGAGCAGTCCGCCGAAGAACCCTAACTTGCGCAGCCATACGGGTGAAGAGAAGAGGTAGAGCAGGGCAAGGATGATGGTGGCGGCAAGCATCATGAGTGCCATGTAGGCCCAGCCGTCGACACTGAACTGGTTGACTAACGAACGGTACCAAGTGACGACGAAGAACTCCGATTGAGGTACCATCTTGTCGATGGTCTTCGTGCGAGCCAGCTGTAGGTTGAAGCGTATGTCGGCATCGCCTGGTGAAAGGAGCAGTGCGCGCTCATAGGCCAGGATGGCTTGCGTAATCTCTTCCGTGCGGTAGTAGGCGTTGCCCAGGTTATAATAGATGTCGGCACTCTGGCCTTCTTTCAACAACCCGGAATAAAGCTCAATGGCCTTCTGGTAGTTGCCCTGCACGTAGGCACTGTCGGCATCGGCCTTGGTCAATGCGTGACAAGTGAGTAGTGAGAAATGAGAAGTGAAAAGTAAAAGTAATGTAACTAAGAATCTATACATAAATCTATTCTTTTTATAGCTTTTCATTCAGTGAGGTGATTCCCTTCATGGCCTTTTCGTAGACCTTATTCATGTTACCCTTCGGGTCGCCTGGTGCGTAGCGCTCGAACTCACATTCATCGATGGCCTCGAGGAAGGGGGCGATGGTAGCAGAGTCGATGCCACGGTCGGTGAGACGTTCGGTGATGTTCTCACGTGAGAGTTGCTCGACGGGGATGTTAAGCTTGTCGCCTACGTAGCCCCATAGTGCGCGCAGGGCCTCGTCGTAGAATTCGCTTGGTTTGTTTTCCTTCATCAGGCGGGCTGCCTTCTTCAGTCGTTTCGTGGCCACCTTGTTAGCGCGTTTGCCGCGTGCCTTTACCAAGTCGGCGTTCTCAATGGCACGTTTGCGGAAGATGACAATCAGCGAGATAAAGCCGATGAACATCACGATGAGCGTTACCCAGTAGGTGGTGGAGGCAAAGAACGACTCGCCTTTCTTCTTCAGGCCGTTGTCGGCTAAGTGTATATAGCGTATGTCGTTGGCCAGCATCTGGATGTCCTCCTGCTCAGTGAAGTCGACGACGCGGCTGTCACCGCCCTCGCCCTTGGCCACGTCGAGGTGGAAGGCCTCGGAGGTGAGCGTGATGTAGCGCTTCTGCTGGGTGTCATAGTAGATGAACTCTACGGGTGGGATGTCGAACTGCCCCTGATGGCGCGGCACGGCGAGGAACTCATAGATGATTGAGCCGTCGATGCCATTGGTCGTCAGGCGTGTCTTGTCGGTGGTCTTGGGATCGTAGGTGTCGAAGTCCTTGGGGAACTTCACCGTGGGCTGCTTGATGAGCTTCAGGTTGCCTGTACCACTGATGGTCACCTTCAGCGTCAACGGGTCGTTGGCCTTGAGCTGTGTTTGGCTCATCTCGGTCTTCATCGTGAAATGACCTACGCCACCGGAGAATCCGTCAGGACGTGTAGGCAGCGGGTCTACCTCTATCTTTATGCCAGGTGCCTGTATCTGCTTCTTCACTTCCACGTAGCCAGAGCCACCGTTGAAGAATGCCTCGAAGGGGTCTACGTAGCGGTTTTGCTGAACCACCACACCGTTGAACGTCAACGGCGGCACTTCGAGCGTGCCCGTCATCTGTGGGAACATCACGTACTGGCTCCAGGTGACGGTCTTGTAGTTGCGGCCGTTATACTGCTCTATCTTGAAGCTCTTCTCCTGCGGCAGGGGAATCTCCTGGGTGTGGAAGCCCTTCAGGTCGGGCATCTTACCTTCCAACTGGGTCAGGCTCACAAGGGTGTAGACCTTATAGGTGAGCAATACCGGTTCCTGCTCAACAACTCGTTTCTTCGAAGCCGATACCTTGATGAAGAGGTCGCTGCCAGATATGGGCGTGCCCTGCGGGCGCGTCTCCGGCTGCTGGCTGTTGCCTCCACGGCCGCTACGACCTCCTGAGGAAGGCTGCTGGGCCGTTCCGCTTACCTCAATCTTCACGGCATTGCTCTTCACCTGCTGTCCGCCGACGTTGATAGTGGCTGCAGGGATGGTGAACGAGCCGTTCTTCAGTGCACTGAGGATGTAGGTGTAGGTGATGGTCGACGACTGTGTGGTCTTTCCGTTGACCATGCTGAAGCTCGACTGTGTGCTGGTGCTCGGGCCCATGAGCACGTCAAAGGCATCGGTGGGTATCTGCCCCACATGGAATCCAGACACGTCGTGGCTGTTCACCGTGTAGGTGAGCCGGAACTGCTGGCCCACGGCTACCTGCGAGGGCGCGTTGGCGGTCAAGGTCTGCGCCAGCACGGCTGAAAGAGAAATGTAAAAACAGAGTAAGAGAGTACTAAGTGTTCTATACATTTGTGTGTTTTGTTTGTTTAACGTTGCGATTTATGTCTACCAGTTCTTCTCTATCTGGCGCCGCTTACCTTGTTGCATCTGTTGCATCTTCTCCTGGGTTTTCTTTTCTTCCTGCATAGCGGCGTTGAGCAACTGCTCAGCATTTTCCTTGCTCATGGGCGGCTCCTGCTGCTGTTGTTGCTGCTGGTCTTGTTGCTGCTGTTGTTGTTGCTGTTGCTGGTCTTGTTGTTGTTTGTCCTCCTGTTCCTGGTTCTGTCCGTTGTCGCCGCTTTGGTTCTGGTCGTCGTTCTTTAGCTGGCGCTGGCAGAGCACGAGGTTATAGCGCGACTCGTCGTCGTTAGGATTACTGCGCAAGGCATTCTTGTAGGCTTCGATGGCCATCTTAAATTCCTTGGCGTTCTGGAAGATGGTTCCCACATTGTGGAAAGCCTTGGAGCGTCGAAGCGGGTTCTGCTCCAACTCGGCAGCCTTGATAAGGGTCTGCACCATAGTGTCTGTCTGCTCCTTCTGCACCATCTTCCAGTTGTCGGGGAACATTGAAGTGGCGAGGTTATACTGTGCCCGAGCATCGGTAGAGTCGGCATTGACGGCCTTGAAGTAAGCCACGGTTGCCTCGTGTTGCTTGCCCTGACGGTAGAGGCTGTTGCCCTGACGTATGTACTTACGCGCCTGACGGTTGTCGGCATGCGCTCCAATAGTGAACAATGAAAAGAAAATAATGAACAAACCTAATGGTTTCATTTCTTAAAGAGTTTGATGTTCTTAAATAATGGGTTCTTACGGTCGAGGATGCAAATCTCGAGGATGATAAGCAGGAGGGCGACGATGCCAAAGATCTGAAAATGGTCCTCGAAATCGCTATAGATGGTGGTCTCACCCTTTTGTAGCTTGTCCAACTCTTCTTCGAGCTGGCGCTGGGCACTGCTATTGTTCTCCACATGGATGAAGGCACCGCCACCCGCCTGGGCAATGTCGCGGCACATCTGGTCGTTAAGACGTGACATGACGGTCTCTCCGTGGTTGTCGGTCATGAAGCCACGTCCGTCAGGACTTGGAATGGGTGAACCTTTCGTGGAGCCGATGCCGAGCACGTAGACGCTACGACCGCTCTCCTTGGCTCCCTTGGCGGCCTCAAGTGCTCCGCCCTCATGGTCCTCACCATCGGTGATGACGATGATGGCCTTGCCCACCTCCTCCTGCTGGGTGAAGCACTGGTTGGCCATGTTGATGGCGGCGGCAATGTCGGTGCCTTGGTTGCGAATCATCGAGGGGTCGATGCTACCAAGGAACATCTTTGCCGAGACGTAGTCACTGGTGATGGGCATCTGGAGGAAGGCATCGCCGGCAAAGACGATGATACCGATTTTGTCATTACTGAACCGCTCTATCATGTTCTCAATCAACATCTTGGCACGTTGTAGTCGGTCGGGACTAACGTCCTGTGCACGCATGGAGTTACTCACGTCCATACAGATGACGGTCTCAATACCCTTGCGCTCCTCACTACTGATGCTACCGGCCTCCTGCGGACGGGCAAGCATGATGATGATGAACACCAGTGCCAGCTCCAACAGACAGAACTTGACGAGCGGACGCCAGCGCGATACGTCGGGCATGAGTTGTTTCAATAGCTCTGGGTCGCCGAACTTCTTTAGCCGTTTGCGCTGGTTGAAGTAGGTGATGAAGCGCACCAAGGCCAGCACGGCCACGGCAATCAACAACCATAGGTATTCTGGACTCTCGAAACGGAAATTCTCTAACATGGGTTTTATTTTTGAGGGGAGTGAAAGGGGAGTGAAAGGGGAGTGAAAGGGGACGTTACTTTTTTTACTCCCTGTGAATTATGGTATTCTACGGAAAATGGTGATTCGGAGGAGCACTTCGAGGAGGAGTGCGAGCAGGGCACCGAGGGCGAAGGGCTGGTAGGCCTCATAGCGGCGGCTGAAGTGCTGGACATCAATCTTCGACTTCTCCAATTTGTCAATCTCTTGGTAAATCTCTCGCAACTCCTTTGCGTTGGTGGCACGGTAGAACTTACCGTCGGTGCCACGGGCGATGTCGCCGAGCGTCTTGGTGTCAATCTCTACGGGAATCTGCACGTATTGCGTCTGTCCTCCGGCGGTCATCGGGTAGCGGGCCATGCCGTTGGTGCCCACACCGATGGTATAGACACGTATGCCGAGGCTCTTGGCGATGTCGGCGGCCGTCATGGGCGAGATGTCGCCACGGTTGTTCGAACCGTCGGTGAGCAGGATGACCACGCGGCTCTTGGCTTGTGAGTCTTTCAGACGGCCCACGGCGTTGGCCAGGCCCATACCAATGGCAGTACCGTCCTCGATGAGGCCGCGGGCGGCGATGTCGGTGCGCACGTTCTTCAATTGCGAGAGAAGTGCGGCGTGGTCGATGGTCATGGGACATTGCGTAAATGCCTCACCGGCGAAGATCGTCAGGCCGATATTGTCGTTGGGGCGACCGGCGATGAACTCGGCGGCCACGCTCTTAGCAGCCTCTATACGATTCGGCGAGAGGTCCTCGGCCAGCATCGACGTCGAGACGTCCATAGCCAGCATCATGTCGATGCCCTCGATTGTCTCGTTCTTTAGCGAGTCGTGGGTCTGAGGTCTCGCAAGGGCGATGACCAGCAAGGTGAACGCCACGATGCGAAGCAACAACTGGAGTGGCATGAGCATCACTTTCCACGAGCGCGGCGCATAACGGAACGCGAACGTGTCGGCCATGCGGATAGTGGGCTCGCTCTTCTTGCGCCACATCACATACCAAATTATATAGGGCAGGATGAGCAGCAGTAATAGCAGATATTCTCTATTGGCAAATTCCATAATTAAAGCAGGTCGATAACACAATAAATAATGTATATGAAGAGTGCTCCAGAGGCCACGGCGAGGACGGTAATAGAGGTTTTGAGCGTCGTGCGGCTCTTCTTCGTCTGTTTCTCTTCCTCGGTGAGCTCGGTCTTAATGACCTGTTGCTCTGGCGGTACCTCCACCTTCGTGCGGTTGATGAAGTCGATGGCCGATACGAGGTTCGCGTCGTTTTCATTGATAAGCGTGGAGTATTTGGCAAACTTCACCAGGTCGGCGGTCTGGAAAAGTTGTGTCAGCTCGGCCAACGATTCTGGGTTCTCCTTCGACAGACGGTCGATAATCTCCGAGCTGGTCATCTCCATCGCATAGAAACCGTAGCGCTCCTCGATGTACTTGCGCAGGGTGTCCGTCAGGCGTGTATAGTACTCCTTCGGGTCCTCGGCGGTGACCATCTTCTCGGCCTTGATCTCCTCGATGGCCTTCATGGCCTTCTGGTGAGGCAGGAGCCTACGGACGAAGCGTGGACGGGCGATGACAGGTTTGTTGTCGCGCAGACGCAGGTAGAGGTAATAGGTCACGGCGAGCATGACGAGCATGAGCACGCTGAGCCAGAAAGGCACGGCCCACTCGTCGAGTTCCCAGTTGAAGGGGTTGTCCTGGATGGTCTTGGGGCCGTAGTATTTTTCGTAGTCGGTGGTGTCTACATCGACGGTGAGCACCTTCAGGGCCAACTTCTTCGTCTCGTAGTCCTTGCCGTCGACGTTGACGGTGAAAGGCGGGATGTAGTAAAGGGTGTCCTCAAACGAGGTGAGCACGTAGCCGCGCTGGTAGAGCACCTTTCCACCCTCGGCCTTCTGCTCGGGTATCTCCACGGCTCCCATGAACTCTACGCCCGCCGGTAACAGGGCTTCCTGTGGAAACGTCACGGTGGCTCCCTCATCGGCCGTGGCCGACACGGTGAGCATCACCTGCTGGCCTACAAGCATCTCCATCGCACTTATCGTCGACTCAACTTTTACTTGCGCCGAAACGGATAAAGCGCACAATGCCAATACGATAGCTATAGTCTTGTTCTTCATTCCTATCCACGTTGTTTAAACAATCCAAGCAGTGACTTCACGTAGTCACCGTCGGTGGCGATGCTCACGCTATCGACGTTGCTCTTGGCAAAGGTCTCACGGAGATCGTTCTGGCGTTTCGTCCAGTAGCGGTGGTAGCTTTCGCGCAACTTCCGGCTACTGGTATCGACATACTGCTCGAAGCCCGTCTCGGCATCCACCACCTTCATCAGTCCCACGTCGGGCAGCTCGGCGGCACGTCGGTCATACACCTGTATGGCCACCACATCGTGCTTTCGGCTGGCGATGGTGAGCTGTTGCTGGAAGTTCTGGCGGTCGTAGAAATCGCTGAGCAGGAAGGCCGTGCAACGCCGCTTGCTCACGCCCGTGAGGAACTCGATGGCCTGCGCCACGTCCGTGCGTCGGCTATCGGCATGGAAGTCGAGCATCTCACGGATGATGTAGAGGATGTGCTTGCGGCCTTTCTTCGGCGGGATATACTTCTCAATCTTGTCGGAGAAGAAGATGACGCCAATCTTATCGTTGTTCTGGATGGCGGAGAAGGCCAGTGTGGCGGCAATCTCGGTCACCATGTCGCGCTTCATCTGCTTCTGTGTGCCGAAGTCGAGCGAGCCGCTGACGTCGACGAGCAGCATCACGGTCAGTTCACGCTCCTCCTCAAACACCTTCACGTAGGGCTTGTTGAAGCGTGCCGTCACGTTCCAGTCGATGTCGCGCACGTCGTCACCATACTGGTATTCGCGCACCTCGGAAAAGGCCATACCGCGTCCCTTGAACGCGGTGTGGTATTGTCCGGCAAAGATGTTGTTGCTCAGGCCACGAGTCTTAATCTCAATCTTGCGGACTTTCTTGATTATTTCTGATGTTTCCATTTTCTTGAGGGAGTGAAGGGGGAGTGAAAGGGAGTGAAAGGGGAGTGAAAGGGACGTTACTTTATTTAGCCGTTGTTTTTATCAAGGGGAGTGAAGGGGACGTTACTTCTATTTTTATGCCATTATTGTTAATTATACCTTGGCAATATCTGTTCAGGAACCAACTGGCTTGTTCCAATTGGTCATAGAGTAGCTGAATGGAGTTGCCGTCCACTAAACTCAAATCACGGGAGAGGAGAATATAGTCACGACACTCTTCAAGACTACCCTGGGATATATTGAGGAAGCGGAGTTTATCAGCTTTACCCAATTTCTTATAACCCTCAGCAATATTAGCCTCAATAGAGACGGCGGCCCTACGGAACTGTGATGTGAGTCCATATAGTTCCTCCTTTGGGAAATTTCTTGTAATTGTGTAGACGCTTATGACGAAAGCGTGAGCTTTCTGCCATGCAACCACATTATCAAAGCTATATAAGGCCATAATCCCTGTCGATGTCTGTAATTTATAGTATGTAACTTTAATCTTATAAAAGATGTATCGTCACTTTCACTCCCCTTTCACTCCCTTTTCACTCCATTAATCAAGGCACTTCCACCTTATTAATGATCTTGCTTACAATCTCCTCACTGGTCATGCTGCTGGCCTCTGCCTCGTAGGTCAGGCCGATGCGGTGGCGGAGTACGTCGTGGGCCACGGCACGCACATCCTCGGGCACCACATAGCCGCGACGCTTGATGAAGGCGTAGGCACGGGCAGCCTTGGCCAGGTTGATGCTGGCACGTGGCGAGCCGCCGAAGCTGATCATGTCCTTCAGCTCCTTCAGCCCATAGCGGTCGGGATAGCGGGTGGCAAAGACGATGTCGGCAATGTACTGCTCAATCTTCTCGTCGATATAAACCTCACGAACCACCTCGCGGGCCTTCAGGATGTCCTTAGCCGAGGTTACGGGCGATACCTGGGGCAGGCCGCCGCCGATGTTCTCACGGATGATTTTCTTTTCCTCGTCGAGCGACGGATAGTCGATGACCACCTTCAGCATGAATCGGTCCACCTGTGCCTCGGGCAGAGGGTAGGTACCCTCCTGCTCGATGGGGTTCTGCGTGGCCATCACGAGGAAGGGGCTGGGCAGGTCGAAGGTCTCCGAGCCGATGGTCACCTGCTTCTCCTGCATGGCCTCGAGCAGGGCGCTCTGCACCTTTGCCGGAGCACGGTTGATTTCATCGGCCAGCACGAAGTTGGCAAACACGGGACCTTTCTTCGTGAGGAACTTCTCGTCCTTCTGCGAGTAGATCATCGTACCCGTCACGTCGGCGGGCAACAGGTCGGGGGTGAACTGTATGCGACTGTACTGTGCGTCGATGAGCTGGGAGAGGGTCTTGATGGCCAGCGTCTTGGCCAGACCAGGAACACCCTCGAGCAGGATGTTGCCGTCGCTCAGCAGACCGATGAGCAATGAATCTACCAGATGTTTCTGACCGACGATGACGCGGTCCATGCCCGTCACAAGGTTGGTGACGAAGCCACTTTGTTGTTCTATCCGCATGTTCAGCTCGCGGATGTCAATGTTTTCTGCCATTTTGATATGATTGTTTTATTGTTTAATGTTTTTGTCTAAACCTCTACCCCGTCATTAAGTATTACCGTCTCGAAGGCCGAGAACGGTCGGTTCACCAGCTCCTTCATCGTCGCGTCGGGTATGAACGAAAGTTTCTGGTGACCTTCTATCATCACCCTTTCACCCGTGTTCACGCTGATGCTCTCGCGGGCATCGATGCCGATAAGCTTGAACGTCCCTAACCCCTTCACCTTCACCAGTCCGTCGTCGGCGATGCCCTTCTGGATGGTCTCCACAAAGGCTTTCAGAAACAGTTTTGACTGCTTCTGACTGATGCCATGCTTCGTGGCCAGTTCTGTGGCCAGGTTGTCGAGGTAAATCTTTTCCATTATTCCGTCTTCGTAATCTGTTCTTTCAGTGCCAGGTAGGGCTTGAATGCCAGTACCAGCTTTGGCGGCACGAGCATGCGCTGCCCTGTTCCAGGATTCACGATGATGCGCTCCATCTTCTTGCGCACTTCAAAAGTGCCCAGGCCTGCTATCTGCACACTATCGCCCTTGGAAAAATGGTCGCCCATAAGCGTGGCAACGGTTTCAAGGAGCTGTCCTGTGTCGCCAATCCTGTGCCCAGTGGCACTGGCCAGTGCCGATATGAATTCCTTGGTTTTCATCCGTTCTGTATAGTATTTAAATGCAAAGGTAGGACGGAAATACCTAATTAACAAAGACGAATAACATTCTTTAATCAATATTACGTTAATTATTTCAATATAAAGCACATCCATTGGAAAACAGACTTACTTCAATATCCAATCATCCCCGGCTACAAACGAATGAAGTCGGGGATGATGTTTATTAAAGGATGATGTTTATTAAAGGCTGTTGATAGTCTCGACCGACAGCCCTGTGTACTTGGCTATCAGCTCTGCCGGCATATTGTCGGCTTTCATCCGTCGGGCTGACTCCAAAGCCTTATCATGCTCACCTTCTGCCCGACCTTCTGCCCGGCCTTGAGCCCGGCCTTTCATCTCAGCGCCCGTAATAGTGTTGAGCGTATCGCGGTAGCGCTTCAGGGCATGGTCGTACTTGATGCGCTCCTCTTTCGACAAGGCACTCACTTCGGCAACTTCTGCCAGCCGCTGGAACACTGCGTTCTGTGCAGCCCATGGCATTCTGTCTAATATTTCCATATTCTTCAAAATATAAATCCAACGTTCAAAGTGACTCTCACATTCATCTGCCTCTTTTGTGAAGCAGGGCAATTGTAGATATATCAGGCGCAGTTTGTCACAAAAGAGACCGCCCTGTTGCAAGTCGGTGAGTCCTGCATCAATACGCAACCGTCCTCCATACCCCGTCAAGATGAAGTTGGTAAACGCTATCACGTACACCGCCTTGATGTCGTAGTTCCAGTTTGTGCCTTTCTCCCCTTGGCGGACTATGGCCTCGGCGGCATAGTAGAGCATTCGCTCCTTGAAGTTCGGATGCTCACGGTTCTGCATCTCCACGATAATCTTCTCTTTGCTTTCCGTCTCACAGAGAATATCATAGATGGGCGAGCGGTCGCCATCGAAAATCGCCTCCTGCTCCTTGTCAAGGAATGTGATATTGGTTATCACACGTTCGCCAACAAACAGAGCGTTAAGGAAGTCAAGCAACTGGGGTTTGGAGAACTCCTGACCGAAGATAATCTTGAAACCTACGTCGGTGAATGGGTTGATGAATTTTCCCATATTAATTTGATTGATTTTGCAAAGATAGGACGGAAACACCTAATTAACAAAGACGAATAACATTCTTTAATCAATATTACGTTAATTATTTCAATAAGCCTCATTTATCGGTCTGTTTCATCCAGATGGACGTTGGAGAATAACCGGCTTTTTCCACCAGTTTGCCGTAGTCTTTCCACCAGTTTGCCGTAATCTTTCCATCGGCCTGCTACGGAGTAAACAATATACGTACAAAATCAGAAAACGTCCCACGTCCCATTGTCCCATCGTCCCATTAAGGGTATGCCCTTATCCGGAAATTGACTAGCAGATCGGAAGAGCGTCGTGTAGGGAAAGAGTGTAGATCTCG
>ERZ809472.277-NODE-277-length-13226-cov-11.429656_pt1 | contig 13226 bp, 12 predicted proteins | sample MGYA00521274_ERZ809472 | MGnify/ENA primary metagenome ERZ809472 (study PRJEB31581, sample SAMEA3312791) | metagenome | study: EMG produced TPA metagenomics assembly of the PRJEB8939 data set (Metagenomic analyses of Rumen microbiomes reveals... | reverse complement strand
GCGGCTACGCCGGAGGGGGGGCAGGGATAGCCCCGACTTTTCCACCGAAATGTGTGTAAAGATTGGTGGCCGGAAGAGCTCCTGACCCGCGAGCAGGTCCTCACCGCCCTGACCATCAACTGCACTAAGCAGATGTTCATTGAGAATGAGAGGGGCAGCATCAGCGCCAGCCATTCCTTGGCTCCTTGATTCCTTAGAATTTGTTGTTGGCTAAGGAATTTAGGAATTGACGGTCCGCTATAACGGAATGTAAACATTCGGGGGGCTTGGAGGCCGTGATTGGTTTACAATTTGTATGCGAAATGTGTGTTTTGCTTACAAATTGTTATTTTGGGTCGAAAAGTAGTTGGAAAAATGGATGCCGATGGACGGTATGTGGGCGGAAAGTGGTATCTTTGTCGCCTAAATAAAGAAAAACATAGATGGAACAGCTGAAGCATGAGTGCGGTGTGGCGATGATTCGCCTGCTGAAGCCGCTGAGCTACTACGAACGGAAGTACGGAACGTGGGCCTACGGTTTCAACAAGCTCTATCTGATGATGGAGAAGCAGCACAACCGTGGTCAGGAGGGGGCGGGCATCGCCTCGGTGAGCCTGAACAAGGAGCCTGGCACGGAGTATATGTTCCGCGAGAAAGCCGAGGGCAAGGATGCCATCACGGAGGTGTTCAGTCGTGTGACGCAGGAGATGACGGGCGAACTGCTGATGGGTCATCTGCGCTATTCGACCACGGGCAAGAGCGGCCTGCAATACGTCCATCCCTTCCTGCGCCGCAACAACTGGCGCGCCAAGAACCTCTGTCTGTGTGGCAACTTCAACATGACCAACATCGACGAGGTCTTTCACTTTCTGACGGCCCAGGGACAGTCGCCGCGCATCTACGGCGACTCCTACATCACGCTCGAGCTGATGGGTCACCGCCTGGACCGTGAGGTGGAACGGTTGTATCGGGAGGCATGTGAAAAGGGATTAAAGGGGACGGATATCACCGACTATATAGATAATAATGTAGAGATGGCCAACGTGCTTCGGAAGACGATGGAGCACTACGACGGCGGCTACGTGATGTGCGGTCTGACGGGCTCTGGCGAGATGTTCGCCGTGCGCGACCCCTGGGGCATACGTCCTGCGTTTTATTACCGCGACGACGAGATCATCGCCCTGTCCAGCGAACGGCCTGTGCTGCAGACCACGTTTGACCTTCAGGCAGAAGATATCTGCGAACTCCTGCCTGGTGAGGCACTCATCGTACATAAAAACGGCGAAAGCTGTAGGGAGCAAATCATGCCTGCCCAGAAGCTGAGCGCCTGTTCTTTCGAGCGCATCTACTTCAGCCGAGGCTCCGACCGCGACATCTATCAGGAGCGCAAACGGTTAGGGGAGCAGTTGGCACCGGCCATCCTCAAGGCCATCGACGGCGACGTGGCGCACACGGTTTTCTCCTACATCCCCAATACGGCCGAAGTGGCTTTCTATGGAATGACCGACGGATTCAGAAAGATTCATGGCGAGGTGAGGACAGAGAAGGTGGTGTGGAAAGACATCAAGCTGCGCACCTTCATTGCCGACAACAGTGAGCGTAACGACCTTGCTGCCCACGTCTATGACATCAGCTACGGTTCGCTCACGCCTTATGAGGACAATCTGGTGATCATCGACGACTCCATCGTGCGCGGCACCACCCTGCGCGAGAGCATCTTCAAGATTCTCGACCGCCTGAACCCTAAGAAAATCGTGATGGTCAGCAGCTCGCCGCAGATCCGCTATCCGGATTATTACGGCATCGACATGGCCCGCTTAGAAGAATTCTGCGCCTTCCGCGCCACAATGGCACTCATCGAAGAACGAGGCCTATGGCAACTGGTGAACGATGTGTTTCTCGCTTGCAAACGCAATCCCAACAGCGAGAACCACGTCCGTGCGCTCTACGAACCCTTCACCGTGGAGGAAATCAACACGAAAATCGTCGAGATGCTGCGTCCGAAGGGTATGCAAGCACCGATAGAGTTGGTTTTCCAAAGCATCGAGGGTCTGCACCACGCCTGTCCCAACCATCCAGGCGACTGGTACTTCACTGGTCATTATCCCACGCCTGGTGGCATGCGGCTGTGCAACCAGGCTTTTGTAAACTACATTGACAGCAAACAGAAGAAGCAACAATAAATAATGAAGAGAGAAGCAAGACTGATACTCAGCGACGGCACGGTGTTCCGCGGCTGGTCGTTCGGCTACGAGGCCGATACGGTTGGCGAAGTGGTGTTCAACACCGCTATGACTGGCTATCCTGAGAGTCTCACCGACCCGAGCTATGCAGGGCAGATACTGGTGACGACGTTCCCGCTGATAGGCAACTACGGCGTGCCCGACACGGGCATTGGCACCGACGGCCTGCCCCTGTTTATGGAAAGTGAGCGGATTCATCCCAAAGCAATAGTGGTAGCCGACTATAGCGAGCAGTTTTCCCATTGGAACGCCAGGGAGTCGCTGGAAGCGTGGCTGAAGAGAGAGCACATCCCGGCTATTACCGGCATCGACACGCGAAGACTGACGAAGGTGCTGAGAGAGCACGGCGTGATGATGGGAAGGATATGCCTCACCCCCGCCCCCGGCTTCACCTCCAACCCCTCTTCAAAGGGCGAGGGAAGTTTTAAGGGCGAGGGGAGTGGTTACACTCAGGACTACGGATCTGTGAATTGGGTGGAGCAGGTGAGTTGTAAGGATGTTATTCGCTATAACGAGGGCGCTGGCAAGAAAGTGGTCCTCGTCGATTGCGGCGTGAAGGCGAACATCATCCGTTGCCTGGTAAGGCGCGGCATCGAGGTGGTGCGCGTGCCTTGGGACTATGATTTCAACCAACTCGACTTCGACGGCCTCTTCTTAGCCAACGGCCCAGGCGACCCAGAGCAATGTGGCAAGACCGTGGAGCATATCCGCACCTTCCTGAACAACGGGCAGGTGCGTCCCTGCATGGGCATCTGCTTAGGCAACCAGCTGCTGGCCCGTGCCGCTGGTGCCAAGACGTATAAACTGAAATACGGTCACCGTTCGCACAACCAGCCCGTGCAGCGAGTGGGCACCACACAGTGCTTCATCACCTCGCAGAACCACGGCTATGCCGTCGATGACTCGACGCTCCCTGCCGACTGGGAACCGCTGTTCGTGAACATGAACGACGGCTCGAACGAAGGCATCCGCCACAAGACAAACCCCTGGATGTCGGCGCAGTTCCACCCGGAGGCCTGTTCAGGACCTACTGATACCGAATGGATGTTTGATGAATTCAAAAAAAGCCTCACCCCCAACGCGAGGGGAGTATATGCTTCTACAGCTGAAAATTCTAATGACAAATGTAACCACTCCCCTCTCTTTGGGAAAGGGGCCGGGGGTGAGGCTAAGGTTCTGATTCTTGGCTCTGGTGCCTTGAAGATTGGTCAGGCGGGTGAGTTCGACTATAGTGGTGCACAGGCGCTGAAAGCCCTGAAGGAAGAGGGCATCCGCTCCGTGCTCATCAACCCCAACATCGCCACGGTGCAGACCTCGAAGGACGTGGCCGACACTGTTTATTTCCAACCTGTGCAGGCCGACTTCGTGGAGCGTGTCATCGAGAAAGAGCGTCCTGACGGCATCCTGCTCTCGTTTGGCGGGCAGACGGCCTTGAACTGTGGTGTGGAGCTTTACCAGCGCGGCGTCTTGGAGAAATACGGCGTCAAGGTATTAGGTACACCCGTGCAGGCCATTATCGATACGGAAGACCGCGACCTCTTTGTGAAACGCCTGGACGAGATTGGCGTCAAGACCATCAAGAGCCATGCCTGTATGAACGTCGAAGAGGTGCAGCGGGCAGCGCATGAATTAGGATTCCCCGTGATATTAAGAGCCGCCTACGCCCTCGGTGGTCTCGGCTCAGGTTTCTGTGACAACGAAGAAGAACTGCTGGCCCAGGCCGAGGAGGCGTTCTCGTTCTCGCCGCAGGTGCTGGTTGAGAAATCGCTGAAGGGCTGGAAGGAAATAGAGTACGAGGTGGTGCGCGACCGCTTCGACAACTGCATCACCGTCTGCAACATGGAGAACCTCGACCCATTAGGCATCCATACGGGCGAGAGCATCGTGGTGGCTCCGAGCCAGACCCTCACCAACAGTGAGTATCACAAGCTGCGCGCACTGGCCATCATGATTATCCGCCACATTGGCATCGTCGGCGAGTGTAATGTGCAGTACGCCCTCGATCCTGCGAGCGAGGATTACCGCGTCATCGAGGTCAACGCGCGATTAAGCCGCTCGTCGGCTTTGGCAAGCAAGGCTACAGGCTATCCCTTGGCCTTCGTCGCCGCCAAACTGGGTCTGGGCTACGGTCTCTTCGACCTGAAGAACAGCGTCACCAAGACCACGTCGGCCTTCTTCGAGCCAGCCCTCGACTACGTGGTGGTGAAGATTCCGCGCTGGGACCTCACCAAGTTCCACGGCGTGAAGCGCCAGCTCGGCTCGTCGATGAAGAGCGTCGGCGAGGTGATGGCCGTAGGTCGTACCTTTGAGGAGGCGCTGCAGAAGGGCTTGCGCATGATAGGCCAGGGCATGCACGGCTTCGTGGAGAACCACGAAATCAAGATTGCTGACATCGCGACGTCGCTCCACGAACCCACCGATATGCGTATCTTCGTCGTATCGAAGGCGCTGAAGATAGGCTACACCGTCGAGCAGATTCACCAGCTGACGATGATAGACCGCTGGTTCCTGCAGAAGTTGAAGCACATCGTCGACATCGACCAGCAACTGAAGGAGTATGCCCATCTTTCAGAAGTCTCGGAGTTTATGGAGCCAAGCGAATTTATGGAATACCTGAGTGCACCGGAAGTATTCCTGCTGTTACAGGCAGCCAAGGTCTACGGCTTCTCCGACTTCCAGATGGCTCGTGCAATAGGCTTGGAAAGTCGGATGAAGATGGAACAGGCCGGCCTCACCGTGCGCAAATGGCGTAAGGAACTTGGCATCGTGCCCACGGTCAACCAGATCGACACCCTTGCCGCGGAATATCCCGCACAGACCAACTACCTATACCTCTCTTATACCTAAAGCCCCCTAAGTTAGGGGGGCTGAACAGACCAAAAAAATAATAAATGATTATCCGCATGTACCCGATATGCGGCCTGAAAGGCCAACGAGCTAACAGCCCAGGGCATGCCCTGGGCTATGGGCTTACTGGCCTTTCAGGCCGTTATCGGGTGATTGCGGATAATCATTATAATATAAGTGAGAATTAACAAGAGTATTAACAATTAAAAGGGCGGTCTTTTAACCCCCAACCCCCTAACTTAGGGGGACTTAGAAAGATTATGTGTGGAATTGTAGCTATACTGAACGTGAAGGAGCAGACGCATGAGCTCCGCGAGAAAGCGTTAAGAATGAGTCAGAAAATCCGTCACCGCGGACCTGACTGGAGTGGAATCTATTGCGGCGGCAGTGCCATCCTCGCCCACGAGCGACTGAGCATCGTCGACCCCGAGAGTGGCGGGCAGCCGTTGTATGCGCCCGACCGCAAGCAGGTGTTGGCCGTCAATGGTGAAATCTATAACCATCAGGAAATTCGCCGCCGCTTTGCTGGGATGTACGGATTCCAGACAGGCTCGGACTGTGAGGTCATCTTGGCGCTGTATCGCGAGAAGGGCATCAACTTCCTCGAAGACCTCAGCGGCATATTCGCTTTCGTGCTCTACGACGAGGAGCGCAACGAGTTTCTGATAGCCCGCGACCCCATTGGCGTAATACCTCTTTATATAGGATACGACAGCGACGGCACTGTCTATGTAGCTTCCGAGTTGAAAGCCCTTGAAGGACAATGTGAGCGTTACGAGCCGTTCTTGCCCGGTCATTATTATTGGAGCTGCGAGCCAGGCATGAAGCGTTATTATCAGCGTGACTGGTTCGACTACGCCGCTGTGAAGGACAACCCCGCCTCTGTCGCCGCCATCCACGACGCACTCGAGGATGCCGTGAAGCGCCAGTTGATGTCGGATGTGCCTTACGGCGTGCTGCTCAGTGGCGGTCTCGACTCGTCGGTCATCTCTGCCATTGCCGAGAAATACAGTGAGATGCGTATTGAGGATGACTCTAAGACAAAAGCTTACTGGCCTCGCCTGCACTCTTTTGCCGTGGGATTGAAAGGCGCACCCGACCTCGCCAAGGCGAAACTCGTGGCCGATCATATCGGCACCGTACACCACGAAATCAATTACACCATCCAAGAGGGGCTTGATGCCATCCGTGACGTTATCTATTTCATCGAGACCTACGATGTCACTACTGTCCGCGCCTCCACGCCGATGTACTTGCTGGCCCGTGTCATCAAGTCGATGGGTATCAAGATGGTGCTCAGTGGCGAGGGTGCCGATGAGATTTTCGGCGGCTACCTCTATTTCCACAAGGCTCCTACGGCCAAAGACTTCCACGAGGAGACCGTCCGCAAACTCGGCAAGCTCTACCTCTATGACTGTCTCCGCGCCAATAAGAGCCTGTCGGCCTGGGGCGTAGAGGGTCGCGTGCCGTTCTTGGATAAAGAATTCCTGGATGTCGCCATGCGGACAAACCCAGAGGCAAAGATGTGTCCTGGAACGACGATGGAAAAAAAGATTGTACGTGAGGCCTTCGCCAATCTGCTGCCCGCCGAGGTCGCCTGGCGCCAGAAAGAGCAGTTCAGCGACGGTGTCGGCTACTCATGGATTGACACACTGAAGCAAATCACCTCTGAGGCCGTCACCGACGAGCAGATGGCTCACGCCGCTGAGCGTTTCCCCATCAACCCGCCAAAGAATAAGGAGGAGTATTACTACCGCAGCATCTTTGCCGAGCACTTCCCCAGCGACTCCGCCGCTAAGAGTGTGCCCAGCGAGGCCAGCGTGGCTTGCTCCACGGCCATTGCACTCGAATGGGATGCTGCCTTCAAGGGCATGAACGACCCGTCAGGCCGTGCCGTCAAAGGCGTTCACGAGAAAGCCTATTAAACCTTGACTTTGAAGATGGCCTTTTTGATTTCCTGGGCCATTGAGATGCAGGGAGCATGGCCGTCTTGTGGGAAAAAGATGGCGAACATGCCGGGCTGGCAGTCGATGAAGCTCTCGGCCATGAGGTCGGGGTACTTCGTGATGTCCTTCTCGGCATTGTAGGGAGCGTCGGGCAGACGGCAAAGGGGCGTGTAGCCGAAAGTCTCAGGGCCGTCGAGGGGAATCTGGATGTCAATCATGTTGACGTGGGTCTCCAAGACGGCCTCATCGGGAGCCTTGCCCTTGGCGTTGGTAATGTTGACGAAGAGGTCCTTGTCCTTGATGGGATACTTGCCGGCCTCCATGTTTTCAAGGTCATTGTCGGCGATGAACTTCACCACGTCCTTGAAGAGCGGGTTTACGGCCTCGTACTTGGCGAGGTTTTCCAGTGTGTCGATAATCATAGCAGTTAGTATTTATGAGTCTTATGGGTTTTAGAATTCGGCATTTCTCCGCCCGTTGCTGTAGGTACCTTTGTGAACCACTTTTCCGTTGCGGTCTTTCTCAACGAAGTCCCCGTCTCGTCGTCCCTCGTTGTAGTTGCCCTCGAAGCGCAGTCCCTCCTTGTCGATCTCTATGGCTGATCCATGACGCACGCCGTTCTTGTAGTGTGCCTTGAACTTCGAGCCGTCGGCAAGGTTGCCCGTACATTCACCGTTGGGCTGTCCAGCCACGAACTGCCCTTCGACCACGTCGCCGGCTTTCGTTGTCAGCTTGCCTTTCCCGTTGGCCTTATCGTTCTTCCACTCGCCGTTGTAGGTAGTGCCGTTGGCCCAAATAAAGCGTCCCCGTCCCTGCTTGTCGCCGTCGTAGAACTGGCCTGAGTAGCGGTCGCCGTTGGCAAACTTGAAGATGCCTGTGCCCGTGCGCTGTCCGTTCTGGTAGTCGCCCTCGTAGACATCGCCGTTGGCAAACTTGTAGATGCCCTTTCCGTGCATGAGGTCGTTCATGAACTGACCGTGATACTGGTCGCCGTTGGCATATTTGAAGTGGCCTTCACCATGCTTCTTGTCGTTGAGCCACTGGCCTTCGTATGTCGATCCGTCGGCCCAGTCGTAGGTGCCGCGTCCGTTTTTCTTGTCGTCTTTCCAGTCACCTTTATACCAGGCACCGCTGGCGAAGGTATACTTACCCTCCCCGTTGCGCTTGTCCTTTTCCCACATGCCTTCGTATTTGTCGCCGTTGAAATAGTACATAGTGCCCTTGCCCTCCTGGAAGTCTATCCACCACAGGCCCTCATATTTATTGTTGTTGGCAAAATAGTAGGTGCCCTGCCCGTGCTGGTGGTCGTCGACCCACTCGCCTACGTACTTCTCACCATCTGAGAAGATGTATGTGCCTTTGCCGTTGCGCTTTCCTTTCTTGTACTGGCCTTCGTAGGTGTTGCCGTTCTTCCACGTCGTCTTGCCCTTGCCGTGAGGCATGCCTACGGCCATCTCTCCGTAGTAGTCGCCACCATCCTTGGTAATGCACGAACCCAATGTAATCTTCTGTGCCTGCATGGCCATTGCGATGACGGAAATCAATATCGTAAGTATATATCTAAGCTTTCTCATTTTCTTCATGTCGTTACATTCAGCTTTCAAAAGTACGAAAAAGCCATCACGTGTGAAAAAATATGAGAATTAATTACGTTTTTTTAGTATCAATTAATTGGTAGCCGCCTCGTACTGTCACAAATTTCCTGAGAAATTGCTTGTATTCTTCAGAAAAATGAGTACCTTTGCACCGCAAATAATCAATAACGTAAAAGGGAACTGGTGCGGGTTAGGATTCCCGCGTTCCCAGATAAACAGTGTAATATGAAATACGCATTAGTGACAGGCGGCTCCCGAGGTATCGGAAAGGCCGTTGCCCTGAGGCTGGCCAAGGAAGGCTGGCCCGTAGTCATCAACTACCGTAGCAACGAGGAGGCTGCACAGGCCACGAAGGCCGAGATTGAGGCCGCTGGTGGAAAGGCCGAGTTGCTGCCTTTCGACACCTCGTCGGCCAAGGAGATAGAGGCCGCCATCGATCAATGGGAGCAGGAACACCCCGAGGACTGGTTTGGCGCGTTAGTGAACAATGCTGGCATACGCCGTGACAACGTGCTCTTTATGATGGGCGAGGACGAGTGGCATCAAGTGCTTGATACCTCGCTCAACGGGTTCTTCTACATCACCCGTCGGCTGCTGAAGCACATGATGCCTCGCAAGCGCGGAGGACGTATCGTGAACATGGCGTCGCTCTCAGGCGTGAAAGGTCTGCCCGGCCAGGCCAACTACAGTGCCGCCAAGGCCGCGCTCATCGGTGCCACGAAAGCCCTGGCTCAAGAGGTAGCTCCGCGTAACATCACCGTCAACGCCATCGCCCCTGGATTCATCGAGACTGACATGACGCAGGGACTTCCGCAGGGCGAGCTCATTAAACTTATCCCCACTGGCCGTTTCGGGCGGCCTGAAGAGGTGGCTGCACTCACTGCTTTTCTCATCAGCGATGAGGCAGCCTACATCACCGGCGAGGTGATTAACATCAACGGAGGACTTTACACGTAAGGATGAGAAGAGTTGTTATTACAGGCATGGGCATCTGGTCGTGCTTGGGAACAGACTTGGAGACAGTACGCCAGTCGCTTTATGAAGGTCGCTCGGGTATTGTGCTCGACCAAGACCGCCTCGACTACGGCTACCGTTCGGGTCTGATGGGCAAGGTGGAGACACCTGTCATCACGAAGCAGATGCTCGACCGCCACACCCGTCAGGGCATGTCTGAGGAGGCGCAGTATGCCTACATGGCCGCCCGCCAGGCCTTTGCCCAGGCGGGAATAGACGATGGCTATCTTATGTCAAACGAGGTTGGTTGCATTTTCGGCAATGACTCGTCGGCGAAGCCCGTCATCGAATCATCGAAAATCATGGACGAGAAGCACGACTCGGCGATGCTGGGCTACGGCCTGGTGTTCCAGTCGATGAACTCTACGGTGAACATGAACCTGAGCACGATCTTTCATCTGCGTGGTGCAAACTTCACCGTCAGCGCGGCCTGTGCCAGTGGTAGCCACAGCATCGGCTTAGGCACGATGCTCATCCGCCAGGGGTTGCAGGACATGGTGCTCTGCGGTGGAGCGCAGGAGACGAACTATTACTCCATGGCCTCCTTCGATGCGCTCAATGCCTTCTCCGTTCGTATGGACGAACCGACGAAGGCCAGCCGACCTTTCGACCGTGACCGCGACGGCCTCATTCCCAGCGGCGGAGCGGCTGCCTTGGTGCTCGAGGAGTATGACCATGCTGTGCAGCGTGGTGCTACCATCCTCGCCGAGGTAGTTGGCTATGGCTTCTCCAGCAATGGTGCGGGCATTTCCGAGCCGAGCGACGAGGGCAGCGTCATTGCTATAGGCAGGGCCTTGAAAGACGCTGACATGACCGTCGCCGACATTGACTACATCAACGCCCACGCCACATCGACCCGTCAGGGCGACATGTACGAGGCCATCGCTCTCGACCGTCTCTTCCACGGTCAGCATGCGCTTATCAGTTCCACAAAGTCGATGACTGGCCATGAATGTTGGATGGCTGGAGCCAGCGAGGTGGTCTACTCTGTGCTGATGATGCAGCACAATTTCGTGGCTCCGAACATCAACTTAGAGAACCGAGACGAGTACTCCGAGAAGCTCAACCTCACGCCTGTGACGGTAGACATGGAGGTACGCACCGTGCTCTCCAACTCCTTCGGCTTTGGCGGCACTAACTCCGCCCTTGTACTGCTGAAATAAACCCTTTACACTATAAGTAGTTTGTTGCGTGCTAAATGAATTACACTGATGAGGAACTGAAACGACTCCACAGTTGTCTTTATGACATTTTAAGAGAGATAAGGCGTGTCTGCGATATTCTGCAGATTAAGTTTGTCATGTTAGGAGGTTCTGCTATCGGTGTGTATTATTGGAAAGGCATCGTTCCTTATGACGATGACATTGATATTGGTATGTTACGGTCAGACTACGACTTGTTTCTTCGCAAAGCCCCCTCACTACTACGTGATGATTTCTTCCTTCAGTGGCCAGGCAGTGAAGAACACGCGCCTGTATTCTTTGCCAAGTTGCGCCGTAAAGGCACGCTGTTCGTAGAGGAGCCATACAGAAACTTGAACATCAACCATGGTGTGTTTGTCGATATTATGCCATTGGATAGCATACCAAACAGTCGATTTCTGCGTTGGACACAGCGAAAATTGGCCAATATTGTCAATGACTGTTTTGTGGCCAAAGAACTATGGCGCTACCGATGGATGGGCAGATGCGAGGTTGATCATCCTGTTCAAGCCAGTTATTTTAACTGCTTAATGATATGGTGCTTGTCGAGATTATTTAATAAGACAATCTTATATCGTTTGTTACATTTTATACAGACATTCTTTAGCCGCCGAAAGACAAATTACTATAACACGATTCCTGCCTATTTAGACTTTATTCCGACTGCTGATTTAGAACAGCTTCAGGAGGTGTCGTTTGGTGATATTCGTGTTTGGGTTCCTAATAATCTGGATACTTACCTACATCTACATTATCCGATATTGAAAAAGCACTTGTCAAGTGAAGAAATACAAAAATATATTCACCGTCCTGTCATAATAGAGATCCCACAATTACACGCCATAAATGACTGATAGCCATGTGGAGAATATTGTTTTATAGCCTTCTGCAGTCTACGCTGCTCGTGGGCGGCCAGGTGTTCTTGAAGTTTGCGCTGATGCGTATGCCAGCTTTTGCTTGGACTCGTGAGTTCTGGCTGTCGTTGCTAAGCAACTGGCAGTTTGCGGCCTGTGGACTTTTCTTTGGAGCGGCATCGTTGCTGTGGATGTACATCGTAAAGACGTTTCCCTTCAGCATGGCCTATCCCATGGTGAGCCTCAGCTACGTGATGGGCATGGTGGCCGCCATCATGTTCTTCCACGAGGAGGTGTCGATGACCCGCTGGCTGGGCGTGGCGTTTATCGTTTTAGGATGTTTTTTGATTGCCAAATGAAAAAGATACTTATTAGCATAGCTTTCCTCTTTGTATCGTTTGTAGCCTTTGCCCAGGACAGTGAGGTGCAGATAAGGCAGAAGATAGCTGCTGCTGCGCAGGCAATGACCTCCCTGCAGTGTGACTTCGTGCAGACGAAGCAGCTGAAGATGCTCAACGACAAGATGGTCTCCGAGGGAAAAATGTACTACAGTCAGAAAGACAAACTGCGCTGGGAGTACGTGAAGCCTTACCAGTACATCTTTATTATGAACGGCGACCGCGTGCTGCTGAAGAACAAGGAGCGCAGCGATGTCATCGACGTGCGCCAGAACAAAATCTTCCGTGAGATTGCCAATATCATGCTGAATAGTGTGGTAGGTAGTTGCCTCAACGATGACCGCTCTTTCAAGACATTTATCTCTACTGCTGGTGGCGAGTGGGTGGCAACGCTTCTGCCCCAGCGCAAGGACATGAAGCAGCTGTTCCAAAAAATCATCCTTCACTTCGACCAGCGCCAGGCCACGGTCTCTCGCGTAGAATTAGTGGAGAAGAATGGCGACCAAACTACCATCGACCTGAAGAACATACGCAAGAATGAGACGATTGCTCCTCGGACTTTTGCTGTTGAGTAGCCTGCAGACATTCTCTCAACGCTACTCCGCCTATATCTCCATGCCCCGTGGCTACGTCAGCGGTATGCTGGTGTTGCTCAGCGAGGAGGAGACGGTGAAGGGGAGCCTGTTCAACGAGTTTGGCATCACCGCCCTTGACTTCACCTACTACCGCCAGAAGGACAAGGTGAAGCTCCACTCGGTGGTGAAGATGATGGACCGCTGGTACATCCGCCGTGTGCTTCGCCGAGATCTCCGTGAGGTATTGAAGCGGCTCGAGCAGGGCGACTCCATCTACGAGGACAAGCGCTACCACATTAATTATAAGTTTACGCCTCTGCATGAGTGACAAGACGAATCAGAAACGGTTGTTGCGCGATAGAGGCATCTGCGTAATCATACCGACGTACAACAATGGCGGAACAGTGGCTGCTGTTGCCCGCCGTGCGCTCATGGAGTGCGACGATGTGATTGTGGTCGACGATGGTTCCACCGACGATACCGCTTTGCGATTAGCTGTTGTGGAAGGTTTGACAATAGTTACTCAACTAGCAGATCGGAAGAGCGTCGTGTAGGGAAAGAGTGTAGATCTCG
>ERZ809472.276-NODE-276-length-13270-cov-8.270904_pt1 | contig 13270 bp, 8 predicted proteins | sample MGYA00521274_ERZ809472 | MGnify/ENA primary metagenome ERZ809472 (study PRJEB31581, sample SAMEA3312791) | metagenome | study: EMG produced TPA metagenomics assembly of the PRJEB8939 data set (Metagenomic analyses of Rumen microbiomes reveals... | reverse complement strand
GGGTCTGAAGATGGACATCCCTGAGATTCCTGAGTTGCTCATCGACAATACCGATCGTAACTCGACAAGCTCGAGCTCGTCGTCGACGACAGCCTCTGGCCACTGCCGAAGTATCGATTATAAAGCCTTTTGGCATTCAATCGGGGGCCCGACGCTGCGACAGCATGGGGCCTTTGTTTTGATGGTTAAAAGAGAAAAGAAAGTGCTAAATAATCTTGCGGATTTATGGAGTAACGCCCTAAATGCGTAATTTTGCAGTATGATTCACAAGATACTACTCATCTCTCTGCTGTTGATGGCCCTTACGTCGAGGGCTCAGGAAACGCTGTTGCCTGATTCTACACTGCACCTTCCCTCACTCAACAATCTGGGGCAGTTGCACTACATCAACCGCTGGCCCATGAGTTACAGCTTGGCAGGTTATCAGAACTGGGACTTGCATCAGGGCCTGAACATGAGCCTTGGCGCCAGCGTGTTTGCCGGCTTTGGGAAATATGCCCCCAGCGGAGCAGGCTTCGCCCAGAATGTGAGTGGTATGTATGCCCTACCCTTCAACGATAAGTTGTCGCTTGCCTTTGGAGGCTATTTCCTCAATGCCGATTGGGGTGGCCGCAATCTTCGCGATGCAGGTCTGAATGCCGTCCTCGGCTATAAGTTCAATGATCATTGGGAGGCTTATCTCTACGGTCAGAAGTCCCTCATGCAACCCAAGGTTCCCTGGCCCTACTATGACCCCATGGAATTTGGCGACCGCTTTGGCGCTGCCCTGAAGTACAATTTCAGTCCATCAACCTATATCCAGATTTCCGTAGAAAAAGGTCGAGCCACCCGTGATTATTAATCGTATCTATACCTTATTGTAACTGATACGGAATAACAGGGGGACGCCGACACCATGATCTCTGAGCTCTACTTCGACGGCATCGACGTACATTGAAAAAAATCCACTGAAAATTTGGAAGTATCAGATATATTCCCTATATTTGCAATCGAATTGCGATTATTATATGTGATAAAGATGAATACGTCACAGACATATATCGACCTCATCCGTATGCATCAGTCAGAGTTGCAGGAGCGCTTTGGCATCACATCTATGCGCCTTTTCGGATCTGTGGCCAGAGGCGAACAGCACGAAGGTAGCGACATTGATCTCTTTGTCACCATGCCTCCCAAACTCTTTATTTACATCGAAGCCGCCCAGTATCTTGAGCAACGTCTTGGTTGCAGTGTTGACCTGGTAAGAGACCACCAACATTTGCGCCCATTTTTCCGTCAACAGATAGAACGCGATGGCATTGATATCTTTACAGCAGCTTAAGGTCGTTGAAGACATGCTTCAGCAGATTCGCGAATCAATCCGCAACTTGGAGTTGTGGAATGAACCTTATACGGATCTCAACGAAATGCTTTCATCACCCGATGGTGTAAAGACGCTTGCTGCTGATTGCATGTTGATAGAGGCTATAGGCGAGGGATTCAGAAAAATTGATGAGCGAACATGTGAACAGTTGCTCTCTTCTCGCCCAGTGTAATAATGTAAAAGCGTCATAGCGTTGATTGAGAATTTCGTGGCTCCGTAGAAAAATTCCGTGGCCCTTATTGCGCGAAAAGGGCCACCAAATTTCAGAAAAGGGCCATGGGATTTCCCAAAAGAGCCACGAGAGAAATAATCTGTGCCATTTTTCTTGCTGTTTCCTTTGCCATTCAGGCAGAAATGTGTATTTTTGCACTGTCATTCGCAGAAACGATGAAGAAAACCCTCAAGTGGATTGGGATTGCGGTACTTACACCCATTCTGCTGTTCATGATACTCGCCGTGCTGATCTACTTACCGCCAGTGCAGAACTGGGCGGTGAAGAAGGTGGCTGCCATTGCCTCGGAAAAGACGGGGATGGAGATCACGGTGGAGCACGTGAACCTGGAATTCCCACTCGACTTGGGCATCGAAGGCTTCAGGGCCATCAAGCAGAATGACTCGCTCCCCCAAATCAAGGACACCCTCGCCGATGTGAGAAAGATGGTGGTGGATGTGAGGCTACTACCTCTTTTTAAGAAGCGCGTTGTGATCGACGAACTGTCGCTCCATCAGGCGAAGATCAACACCAACGGCTTTATCAGTGACCTGCGTATCAAGGGTGAACTCGAAGAGCTCTGGCTCTCCTCAAAAGGCATCGACCTCGACAAGGAGACCGTGGAGGTGAATGGTGCGCGCCTTTCGGATGCCCATCTCGACATCGCCTTGAGCGATACGGCGGCTGTGGATACCACCACCTCGGAAGTGAAGTGGAAGATCAACGCCGACAGCCTCAGCATCACACGTACTGACGTAACGATCCATTTGCCTGGCGACACCCTCAACGTGAAGGCCTTTATGGGGCATGCTGTAGCCCGTGGGGCGGATATCGACCTTGGCACGAGTATCTATAAGGTGGAGAGCCTTGACTGGCACGACGGCACCTTGGCCTACGACAACCGCGTGGAGCCCGAAGTAAAGGGTCTCGACTATAACCACCTCGCACTCAGGGATATCCGTCTGGGTATCGACTCCATCAACTACACGCCACAGGGGACTTCTTTCTTCGTGCGCCAGACGGCCCTGAAGGAGAAGAGCGGCCTGGAGATTACGGACCTGACGGGTGGCGTGAGGCTCGACTCCGCCTTTAACAACATACAGATCCCAGCCTTCAAACTACGCACACCCGACTCCGACATCATGGCCGAGGCGGATATTGATTTCAACATCGCCGACGACCTGAACCCTGGCAAGATGAAACTGCGCCTGAACGCCCAAGTGGGCAAACAGGACCTGATGCGCTTTATGGGCGACATGCCCCAGAAGTTCATCGAGCGCTATCCCAACCATCCTTTAGCCATCAAGGGCTCCGTGAACGGCAATATGAAGCATCTGGACTTCACAGGTCTCGACATCACCTTGCCCACCGCCCTGCACCTAAGTGCTGACGGAACGGCTGAGAACATCACAGACATGCGGAACCTGAAGGCCGATGTGAAACTCAGTGCCAGAACACAAGACCTGAACTTCGTGACAGCCCTCGTGGATCCGAAACTGACCAAAGACTATCGCATTCCTAACGGTATGACGCTCGACGGAGTGCTGAAGGCCAACGGTCCTAAGTATGCCACCAATATGACCCTGCGCGAGGGCAGCGGCTTAGTAAAGCTCATCGGCGATGCCACCATCCCCATGAACGCTAAGGGAGACCTGGTGGTGGATAACATCAGTTATGATGCCAACATCAGCGTCAACAACCTGAACCTGCACCACTTCATGCCCAAGGACTCCCTCTACAACGTCTCTGCCACGATCAAGGCCAAGGGCTATGGTACGGACGTGCTCAATAACCGCAACCACCTGACGGCCGACGCCACCATCCACCAGTTGCAATACGGCTCGTGGGACCTGAGGGACATCACCGCCCAGGCCCTGTTGAAGAACGGACGCGGACACGTCTCGGCCTCAGGGCATAACGAACTCTTCGACGGTCTCATCGACATCGACGCCCTGCTCAGCACAAAGGAGATCGAGGCGACGATATGCCCAGAACTCATCAAGGTGGACCTCTATCAGATGCGACTGTTGAACAAGCCCCTGACTATCGGCATGCGAGGTGACATCAAGGTGTATTCAGACCTGAACCAGACGCACAACATCAGTGGACTGTTGACGGACCTCTATATCCAGGACGCCAAGAACACCTACCATCCAGATAAGGTGGGTATCCTGTTGAAGACCAATCCAGACACCACCTATGTGCGCGTCCAGAGTGGCGACTTCATCGTGAAGGTGGATGCCAGCGGCGGCTACGAACTGGTACTTAATCAGTTGACCACCCTCGCCGACACCATCATGGCCCAATACGAGCAGAACATCATCGACCAACCAGCCGTGAAACGACTGTTGCCCACGATGAAACTCCATGTGGAGAGCAAGCGCGAGAACCCCCTCGCCAACCTGCTGAAACTGCAGAACATCGACTTCAAGGAACTGCTGCTCGACGTGACCACCTCACCAGAGACGGGCATCAACGGCCAGAGCCATCTCTACTCGCTCAACTACGATAGCACACGCATCGACACCATCCGTCTGAACCTCACCCAAAAGGGTGAACGCCTGACCTATCAGGGACAGGTACGCAACAACAAGAAGAATCCACAGTTCGTGTTCAACGCCCTCTTCGACGGTCATTTCCACGAGCACGGAGCCTTGGCTGGTCTGCGCTATTATGACGATAAGGACAAACTTGGTGTGCGCATTGGTGCGACGGCAGAGATGGAGCCAGACGGCATCCGTCTGAAACTGATGCCTGACCGTCCTACCATCGGCTATAAGGAGTTCAATCTGAACAAGGACAACTTCGTCTTCCTCCCCAAGGGCAAGAAGATTCAGGCAAAGATCGATCTGATCGCTGACGACAAGACGGGTCTCAAGCTCTATACGGAGGATCAGGACTCGACGATGCTGCAAGACCTCACCGTCAGCATCCATCAGTTGGATCTGGGAGAACTGACCTCCGTGGTTCCTTACCTGCCTAAGATCACTGGCAAGTTGAACGGCGACTATCACATCATGCAGGACATGAACGAGGACATCTCCGTGGCCTCGGATATGGCCGTACAGCAGATGACCTACGAAGGTTCGCCCATCGGCAATATCAGTACGGAGATGGTGTATCTGATGAAGGAGGACGACACCCACGCCGTCGAGGCGCGCCTGATGCTCGACGACGAGGAGGTAGGTCTGCTCAGCGGCATCTACCAGAACAAGAAACACTCGGACTCTGATGAAGGTAAGATCGACGCCACCTTTACCATGACACGCATGCCACTCTCTCTGGCCAATGGTTTCGTAACAGACCAGATCATCGGTCTGGAAGGCTTCGGCGAGGGCGAGTTGAAGATCGAGGGTACCACCAAGCACCCCAACGTGAATGGTGAGATCTACGTGGATTCCGCCTATCTCGTGAGTATCCCCTATGGCATCCGGATGCGCTTCGACAACGACCCTGTGCGCATCGTAGGCAGTCATCTCCTGTTGGAGAACTTCGGACTCTATGCCTATAACGACGAGCCACTGAACATGATGGGCGACATCGACTTCAGCGATTTGGACCGTATCACCATCGACTTACGGATGCGGGCCCGTAATCTCTTGCTCATCAACAGTAAACAGGAGGCCAAGAGCATCGCCTATGGCAAGGCCTACGTGAACTTCCTTGCCCGTCTGCAGGGGCCGTTGGACGAGATGAACATGCGCGGCCGTCTCGACGTACTCGGCACCACGGATATGACCTATATGCTGCTCGACTCTCCCCTTTCAGCAGACAACCGTCTGAACGAACTCGTGAAGTTCACCGACTTTACCGACTCCACCCAGACCGTCATCGAGCGTCCTATGCCTAATGGTCTCAAAGCCGACCTGACGATCAATGTGTCGCAGGGAGCACACATCGTCTGTGATCTCAACGCCGAACAGACCAACTATGTGGATCTCTTAGGTGGTGGTGAACTGCGCATGAGATACGGTTCTGATGGCATCAACCTCACAGGCCGTTATACCCTCACAAACGGTGAGATGAAATACTCACTGCCCGTGATCCCACTAAAAACCTTCACCATCAAGGAAGGCAGTTATGTGGAGTTTACGGGCGACCCGATGAATCCGAAACTAAATATCACGGCTACGGAGCGCACCAAGGCCACTGTGACGGATGAGAGTGGTGTGGGACGCAGTGTGGTATTCAACTGTGGTGTGGTCATCACCAAGACGCTCAATGACATGGGAGTGAAGTTTATCATCGAGGCTCCAGAAGACAACAACGTGAACGGTGAACTGGCCACCATGTCGGAAGAGGAACGAGGTAAGGTGGCAGTCACCATGCTCACCACGGGTATGTATCTCACTGACGGCAACACGGGCGGATTCTCCATGAACTCAGCCCTGAGTTCGTTCCTGCAGAGCGAGATCAATAACATCGCAGGCTCCGCCCTGAAGTCACTCGACCTCAGCGTGGGTATTGACAACACCACCGACGCCAGCGGTACCATGCATACAGACTATTCGTTCAAGTTCGCCAAACGGTTCTTCAACAACCGTCTGAAGGTGGAGATTGGTGGTAAGGTATCTTCTGGCAGCAGCGATTATGGAGGTCAGAACAACTCGTTCTTCGACAACGTGACGATGGAGTATCGCCTGAACCAGAACGCCACGCAGAACGTGAAGATCTTCTACCAGCAGAATGTCTATGACTGGTTGGAGGGCTATACGAGCATGTATGGTGCAGGTTTCGTATGGCGCAGGAAACTCGACAACTTCTGGGATATCTTCCGCTTCTGGAGGAAAGAGCAGCAACCCATGCCAATGCGCCCACAACAGCCCATGCCTGGTATGCGCCAGCCCACCATGCAGCGCGACAGTTTACAAACAGACTCTTTAACGACGACACATGAGACGAAATAGCATCCTATATCTATCGATGGCCCTGATCCTCGTTTCCTGTTCGATGACGAAGGGCATACCTGACGACGACCAGTTGTTTACGGGTCTGACGAAGATTGCCTATGCCGACGAGAAGAACTACGAGAACGAAGACTACGACGACCACCTCGCCACGACTAAGGAAGAGGTGGAGGCTGCCCTCGCTACAGAGCCCAACGGTTCACTCTTTGGCAGCAGCTACTATACCGTACCCTGGTCATGGCACCTCTGGGTCTATAACAAGTACTCAAACAAGGATTCTAAGTTTGCCAAATGGATGACGAAATCGTTTGGAAAGGCCCCTGTACTGATGAGTAAGGTGAATCCGGCCCTGCGTGCCTCCGTCGCTAAGAGTGTGCTTCAGAACAACGGCTATTTCCGAGGTGACGTCACCTATGAGATTATCCAGAAGAAGAATCCCAAGAAATGCAAGATCGGCTATACCATCCATCTGGACTCTCTGTTCACCCTCGACAGTGTGGCCTATACCAATTTCACGGCACCCCTTCAGGAACTAATCGACTCCACGAAGGATGAGTCGCTCATCAAGAGTGGCAATGCTTTTAGCGTGACCTCGCTCGACAACGAGCGCAGCCGTATCAGCACCCTTTTCCGCAATAACGGCTACTATTATTACAACAGCAGCTATGCCTCGTATCTGGCAGACACCTTCCAAGTGGCAGACAAGGCCCAGTTGCGTTTCCAACTGGCTGACGGACTGCCTGACGAGGCGCTTAAGAAATGGTACATTGGTGATCTCAGCGTACAGATTCGCAAGTCTGCCCGTGAACAACTCACAGACAGCGTCCGTCGCCGCCACCTCACCATTCTCTTCAACGGTAAGAATTCACCCGTCCGTCCGAGGATCATCCTCAAGGACTTGAAACTGAGGCCCCGTCAGCTGTTCAGTTACGACAATTATCTGGAATCGGCCAGCAAGATCAACGCCACAGGCGTCTTCTCATCAACGGACTTCCAGTTTACACCCCGTCCTGACACAGATACCCTCGACGTGCGCCTGAACTGTGTACTCGACAAGCCCTACGACTTCTATATTGAGGCCAACGCCATCGGACGTACCAACGGGCGTTATGGTCCTGAGGGAAAAATCGGTTTCACCCGTCGTAACCTCTTCCGTGGCGGTGAGAAACTCGACATCAACCTTCACGGCTCTTACGAGTGGCAACGGGGTGGTGGCGACAACAGTTCCACCTTCCAATATGGTGCCGATGCCAGCATCGAGTTCCCACGTATCATCGCACCTTTCTATAACAGTGACCGCGTGCGCAGGGATAAGGACGGGCGCCGTATCCGTCGTCGCCGTTTCTACTCCACGCCCACCACTTTCGCCAAGGTTTCCACAGACATCGTGCGCCGTCCTGAATATTACAAGATGCATGTCGTTTCAGGTGAGTGGACCTATCGTTGGCAATCCTCTGCCACCAGTCAGCACGAGTTCTCGCCCCTCACGGTGAAATACCAGTATAAGAACACCACAACAGCGAAATACGACTCGATAGTTAGGAAGTACGCCTATCTGGAGCGCACCATGGGCGACTATTTCATCCCTAAGATGCGCTATACCTACACCTATACGAGTCCTACCACCTTCCGCAATCCCATCCGCTGGGAGACTACCATCGAGGAGTCGGGTAATGTGTTATCGCTCTACGACAGACTCCGGGGAAAACCATTCGACGAGAAGGATAAGGAGTTGTACAAGACGCCCTACTCCCAGTTTGTGCGCTTAGAGACCGACTTTACCAAGACCTGGAGTATCGGTATGGAGTCGAGTCTGGTGGGCCATGTCAATGCAGGTGTCATCTGGAGCTATGGCAATAGTTACGAAGCCCCTCTCACCGAGCAGTATTACGTAGGTGGCGCTAACAGCATCCGTGCTTTCTTGGTGCGCGACATCGGACCCGGTAGTTTCTCAGACCTCGGCATCCAGGACAAACAAACCTTCTACCTGATGCGCAATGGCGACATGAAACTGGTGATGAACCTCGAGTACCGTGCACCCTTGTTTGGCAATCTGAAAGGAGCCATCTTCCTCGATGCTGGTAATGTGTGGCGCCTGCGTAAGTTCGATTTAGGACCGAAAGAAGAGTGGGTAGCCTTGGGCACCATATATGCTGAAAGTAATGATACAGAATATACTGGCGAACAAGCCTACGAAGCCATGAGGATGTGGACGGATGGCATGACCTTCAAGGCCTCGCGCTTCTTCAACGACATCGCCCTCGGCACAGGTGTAGGTCTGCGTTACGACCTGGGATTCCTCGTGGTGCGCCTCGACTGGGGCTTCGCCCTCCATATCCCCTGTGACAACGGTGTATCGGGCTATTTCTTCAATGTGAAACGCTTCAAGGACCTCCACACGCTGAACTTCGCCATCGGTTACCCGTTCTGATGTTAAGGCACGTTAATCCGTGCCTTAATTCCTTTTTTATTTGTACCTTTGCAGACAAATTTTTAAACTTCTAATATAGAAATTATGAAACCAACGCTATTTCTGCTTGCAGCAGGTATGGGAAGCCGCTACGGCGGTCTGAAACAACTCGACGGTCTGGGTCCCAATGGTGAGACCATCATGGACTATAGTATCTATGACGCCATCCAGGCAGGCTTCGGCAAGATCGTCTGGGTAATCCGCAAGGACTTCGATGAGCAGTTCCGTACACAGATTCTCTCTAAGTATGAGGGACATATTCCCTGTGAGCTCTGTTTCCAGGGTCTCGATGCCCTGCCCGAGGGCTTCAGCGTACCAGAAGGTCGTCAGAAGCCATGGGGTACGAACCACGCCGTGCTGATGGGTAAGGATGTCATCAAAGAGCCGTTCTGCGTCATTAACTGCGACGACTTCTATAACCGCGACGCCTTTATGGTAATCGGCAAGTTCCTCAGCAACCTGCCCGAGGGTGCCAAGAACCAGTATGCCATGGTAGGTTTCCGTGTGGGCAATACACTCTCTGAGAACGGTACCGTCGCCCGTGGTGTCTGTTCCACCAACGAGAAGAACCACCTGACTACCGTCGTAGAGCGTACGGAGATCGTACGCTGTGCTGCTGATGGCAGCAATGCTGGAGCCGCCACAGAGCCCATCCGCTTTAAGGACGAGCAGGGCCAGTGGGTGGAGGTGGCTGACAACACACCTGTCTCTATGAACATGTGGGGCTTCACCCCTGACTACTTCGAGTACTCTGAGGCTGAGTTCAAGCAGTTCCTCAGCGATCCGAAGAACATGGAGAACCTGAAGGCTGAGTTCTTTATTCCTCTGATGGTCAATAAGCTCATCACTGAGGGAACGGCCACCGTCGAAGTGCTCGACACCACCAGCAAGTGGTTTGGTGTGACCTACGCCGCCGACCGTGAATCGACCGTTGCGCGCATCCAGCAGCTCGTGGACGAAGGTGTTTATCCCAACAAACTGTTCTAAATGGATATTAATATCATGACAGAAGATCAGGTGGCCCAACTGAGCCACCTGATTTCTGATGCAAATACCATCCTCATCACCTGTCACAAGAGTCCTGACGGCGATGCCATTGGCTCATGCTTAGGTTGGGCGGAATACCTGCGCTCACTGGGCAAGGAGGCCACCGTCATCGTACCAGACCAGTATCCCGACTTCCTACTGTGGATGCCGAATACTGAGAAGATTGTGCGCTACGACAAGCACAAGGAAAAGTGCGATATGCTCTTCAAGATCGCTGATCTGGTGTTCTGTCTCGACTATAACACCCCCAGCCGTGTGGAGGATATGGAACAGGCGCTTGTCTCATCCCCTGCCCCACGCATACTCATCGACCATCATCTCAACCCTGATGTTCCTGCTGTGCTGACGATCTCCCGTCCTGAGGCATCCAGCACCAGCGAACTCATCTTCCGCATCGTCTGGCAACTCGGTGGCTTCAAAGAGATGACCAAGCAGTTTGCTGCGCCCATCTACTGTGGTATGATGACAGATACGGGCGGCTTCACTTTCAACTCCTCCAACCCAGAGATCTTTTTCATCATCAGCGAACTGCTCACCACGCACATCGACAAGGATAGGATCTATCGCAATGTGTATCACAACTATTCTGAAGACCGTATCCGTCTGATGGGTTACGTGATGTACGAAAAACTCGTCTATCTGCCTGAGTACCATGCCTCTTTCTATACACTAACAAAGGAAGAGCAGCAGCGGTTCCACTTCGTCAAGGGTGATGCCGAGGGTCTGGTGAATATCCCCCAGCAGATCAAGGGGCTGAAACTCTCCATCTCCCTGCGCGAAGACACAGAGAAGAAGAATCTCATCTGGGTAAGTCTGCGCTCCGTCGATGATTTCCCCTGCAACAAGATGGCTGAGGAGTTCTTCAACGGTGGTGGACACCTCAATGCCTCTGGCGGACGTATCAACGGTACGATGGAAGAAGCCGTCGAAACCGCCAAGCGAGCCATCATCGCCTACGAAAACAAGTTAAAGTAGCCTAATAATAACGTAGTTTGAGAAATAATTCGTACTTTTGCACCATCAATTCAAAGAAACGATGAAGAGATTTCTATTTATCATGATAGCCGTCGTGGCCGTCCTTGCCAGTTGCAATGACTACGAGACCTACGGTGACAAGAAGGACAAGGAGCGTAATGCCATTTCCAAGTTTATCTCCGACTCCGCTATTACTGTCATTTCCGAGGACCAGTTCAATAAGCAGGGACAGACCACAGACCTCTCGCGCAACGAGTACGTTAAGTTTGACAAGAACGGTGTCTATATGCAGATTGTGCGCCCTGGCTGCGGTTCGATGATTCAGGACGGTCAGAAACTCAACCTCGTATGCCGTTTCTCGGAGTTCAACCTCTTAGCCGACTCCATAGAAGCTCGCAACAACACACCAGGATATGCATCCATGCCAGATCTCATGTACGTCTCACGCACAGGCAGTACCTTTACGGCCGCCTTCCTTAGTGGTGTGATGTATTCCTACTATTCCGCTTCCGTTCCTGCTGGTTGGCTTGTTCCCCTCTCCTACGTGAAAATAGGGCGTCCACAGTCGGAAGATGAGGACTGTGCGAAGGTTCGTCTCATCGTTCCCCACACCCAAGGCCACGCCACAGCCTCCAGTTACGTGACACCCTATTATTATGAGATCACGTATCAAAAAGAGTAATAACGATTTCTATATAAACACAAACGAATGACACTGATTAAATCCATTTCAGGTATCCGCGGTACTATCGGAGGCCATACTGGCGACACCCTCAACCCGTTGGATATCGTTAAGTTCACGACTGCATACGCCCAGTTCATTAATGGCAAGAAGATCGTCGTAGGCCGTGATGGCCGAATCTCAGGTGCTATGGTGCGCGACGTAGTCTGTGGCACCCTTACAGGCATGGGCTATGATATCATCGATATCGGCTATGCCACCACACCGACCACCGAACTGGCCGTCCGTATGGCAGGTGCTGACGGTGGTATCATCATCACCGCCTCGCATAACCCCCGCCAGTGGAACGCCCTGAAGTTGCTCAACCGCGAAGGTGAGTTCCTGACAGCAGCCGACGGTGCAGAGGTGCTCCGTATGGCAGAAGAAGAGAAATTCAACTACGCCGAGGTCGATCATCTTGGTAAGGTGACTATCGACGATACGTTTAACCGTCGTCATATCGATGCCGTGCTCGCTCTGAATCTCGTCGATGTTGAGGGCATCCGCCAGCGCAAGTTCCGCGTCTGTGCCGATACCATCAACTCCGTGGGTGGCATCATCCTCCCTGAGTTGTTCCAGGCTCTGGGTGTCGATTACGAGATCCTTAACGGAGACTGCACAGGTGATTTCGCCCATAACCCCGAACCTCTGGAGAAGAATCTGCAGGGCATCATGGACAAGATGAAACAGGGTGGTTTCGATCTAGGCATCGTGGTTGATCCTGATGTGGATCGTCTGGCCTTTATCTGTGAGGATGGTAAGATGTTTGGTGAAGAATACACGCTCGTCAGTGTGGCTGACTACGTACTGACCCATACCCCAGGCAATACCGTTTCTAATCTGAGTAGTACGCGCGCCCTGCGCGACGTCACGCAGAAGCACGGTGGCCAATACACAGCCGCAGCCGTGGGTGAGGTGAACGTCACTACGAAGATGAAGGAAGTGGGAGCCGTTATCGGTGGTGAAGGCAATGGTGGTGTCATCTATCCTGAAAGCCACTACGGTCGTGATGCCCTCGTAGGTATCGCCCTGTTCCTCTCCAGTCTCGCTCAGAAGGGTTGCACCGTTTCTGAGTTGCGCAAGACCTTCCCTGACTATCAGATTGCGAAGAACCGCATCGACCTCACACCCGAGACCGATGTTGATGCCATCCTCGTGAAGGTGAAGGAGATGTTCGCCAAGGACAACAGCGCCGTCGTCAACGATATCGACGGAGTGAAGATCGACTTCCCCGACCGTTGGGTACACCTGCGCAAGTCTAACACGGAACCCATCATCCGCGTCTATAGTGAGGCACAGACCATGGCTCAGGCCGACGACTTAGGCAAACAACTGATGCAAGTCGTTTACGACATGCAATAGCACCATATCCCCGCTCAATCTGAAGTGCATCATCATTGAGAACGGCTAGATCGAAGGACTGTCGTATCGTCTTTAAAAGTAAAACAAGTTGTTTTACTATCGAAGGAGGCATCTATTTCACCCGTTTAGACGTCATCTTTGAAGGTAAAACAACTTGTTTTAACGTGAGTTCGATGAAAAAAACAAAACAAAATAATTGCCTAATTATTAGGGA
>ERZ809472.275-NODE-275-length-13282-cov-27.779617_pt1 | contig 13282 bp, 15 predicted proteins | sample MGYA00521274_ERZ809472 | MGnify/ENA primary metagenome ERZ809472 (study PRJEB31581, sample SAMEA3312791) | metagenome | study: EMG produced TPA metagenomics assembly of the PRJEB8939 data set (Metagenomic analyses of Rumen microbiomes reveals... | reverse complement strand
AGATCTACACTCTTTCCCTACACGACGCTCTTCCGATCTGCTAGTCCATACAATGTGAGCAGGCAACAATCACGCACCGCCTAGTTGACTAGGTGAAAAGAGCTTTCAGACATTATAAGTAGCCCGGCCGGTAGGGTATATAAAAACCCCGGAAGCATTAATTTTTAGCCGGTCGGGTATATAAAATAATAACAAGAATTAATTTCCAACTAGTTGACTAGCCGGTAGGGTATTAATTCGGAAGGGAAGAATTAAATATGTATGCTATTATTCAAGTAATAAAGAAGTCCCGGTCATGTAGTAAACCACAGTTAGTCAAGAACATATTTGATAGTAAAGAGGAAGCAGCTCATTATATTAGAAGATACCGGGATAGATTTCCATATACAACAGCAGAGTTTGCAATAGCTGAGATAGAGCTTGTATCCAGCTATGAAACAGAATTAGTAGAGAAACCAGTAGAGAGTGAGTTTAGGCTAGTTAACTAGCCGGTAGGGTATTTGAGCAGAGAGGAAGAATTAAATATGATTACAGCAAATGAAGCTAATAAGATAGCAAGAGATAAGATAGAAGCTAATAGAAAACAGGCCTTTAAGATGGTTGAAAATTATGTAGAAATATCTGCTAAATGTGGAAGATTTCAGGCAACTATAGGAACTGATGAAATTATATCAAAGGATACTTTAGAGGAGATTGCAAAACTTTATGGAAATCTTGGATATGAATGCAGTATGAAGGAAGAGCCTATGGTTACAAAATTAGTGATATGCTGGTAGGGTATTTGTTATGGCTAAGAATTTTAAAGTTATACTAAACAAGGATAAGGTAAATCAAGAGTACTACATAGTACTTGTCACACATCTCAAAGGTGAACGACATAATACAATGTTTATAGAGAAAACATTTGAAGCACCGGAAGATGCTGAAAAATTTGTGATGGATTACGGATTTAAGTTTACATCCGCAATAGAAGCGGTTATTTATAAGATAACCGGAGTAACAGTTTTTGCAAAGTAAGTTGTATATCAACTGAAATAAGACCGCTTGGAAGTCTATAAACCCCTTGCTGGCAGGCTGAGCCGAGAAAGCCAAATAATAAAACAGGCTAGTTAACTAGCCGGAAAAGAGGAAACGATGGGTTTTAAGTTTGAATCACTTAATAAGGATTTTAACAACAACTACATAGGTTTGAAGGAACTCTATGAACTTAATGGAGAGGAGAGAGTATATGTACTCAAAGGATTTTACATTAATACTCATTCTGACTATGTAAAGGAAGCTCCGGTAGCTATCATCAATAAGGTGAATGTTAACATTCCTCAGCATCAGCTTGAGACTGTTAAGACAATTCTTTCTACACCAGAAGCTATGGCTTCTATTGCTAAAGGAGAAGCTGGATTTACCATTGAGACATACACCACAACTGATACATATTACAAGATTCGTTTTGTAGACATTGTACCCGGGACTATTGATGAGGATTACGAAATCGGAGATTTTGCCGAGTAATTACAAACAGCCAAAGCCCCTAGTTAACTAGGGGCTATTTCTTTTGAAAGGAGAGTTAATATGAAAAAATCTAAAGCTAAGAAAACTCATAAAAGACAAACTGAGCTACAACGACTTATATTACAGTTTACACCAGAGTTAAAGGAAGCTCAAACAAGAGTTAAGGAATTAAAAGGAAAGCATAGTATAGCTCTTAGAAGAGCACAAGCAAGTAAACCAAAGATTAGAGGAAAATACGGAAGAGTTTTCTCATTTGCAGATATTAAGAATCAAAAACAACTTAACAGGGAAATAGTTAGAATAAGAGCCTTTTTAGCCGAAGAGAGTTCAAAGGTAAAGAATCTTCCTAAAAGAAGAAATTCCTACTGGGAAGAATTTAATGTAGGTGGTAAGAAAACATACAGTGAAGATGTATATAGATTATATAGAACATTACAAGAAAGATTTGGCGGTGAAGAAAGATTCAAAGCTATAATGGATGAATATGAGTCTAGTAAAGGAAAATATGATTCAGAAACAGTATTGGAAGGTATTGATTATGACTTTTCAAATGGAATGTCCATTGAAGATATTATGTCTAAGTATGAGGGTATATTTGAAGAGATGGAAAATTCATACAAAGGACTAATAGAGAATGAGGAGTAATTATGGAATGGAGTGGGTATAAAAACTATGACCATTATTATACATTTGATAGGGTACATGAATGGTTAGAAGAAATTAAAAATTCTGAACCAGAGTGGATACATTATAAGAAAAAAGATTGGTGGAATATGCCGGCTTCATTCGATATAGAAACATCTTCATTTAAACATGGTGAAGATAAGTATGCTACAATGTATCTATGGTCTATGTGTATAAATGGTTCAACAATCATTGGTAGAACATGGAAGGAGTTTAAGAAGTTACTTCGTATAATAGAAACTGCTTTTCATACTGCCAGAATGAAACTTGTTATATATGTGCATAATCTATCATATGAATTTCAATGGTTTAGAAAACACGTTGGAATAAAGAAAACATTCTCTATAAAGAACAGACATATACTGAGTGTTGCTTTAAGAGATGGTATTATATTTAAGTGTTCATACAAACTTTCTAACTATGCTCTTGAATATCTAGGTGACGAAATGCTTACTAAATATAAAGTAGCTAAAGATGTTGGAAATCTTGATTATCAACAAATAAGACATTCGGCTAGTCAACTAGCTGATTCAGAGATTTGGTATAACGTACATGATGTGCAAGTTGTAACATCTTATATACAAGAGAAGATAGAGAATGAAGGGAGTATAGCAGTAATACCACTCACTAATACTGGATACGTAAGAAATTATTGCAGAGAATATTGTTTTACAAATATGTTAAAAGAGCCTAAACTAAGAGATATACAATCTTACTTATACCATGATAAAATGAACGCTCTGCAGATAGGGTCTGTAAATGAGTACAGAGAATTAAAATGTGGTTTTGCCGGTGGATTTACTCATGCCAGTATGATTCATGCTAATAAGACAATAAGAGGTATGTCAGGAGCTGACTTATGTAGTTCTTATCCAACAGAAGCCTGTTCAGAAAAGTTTCCTATGGGTAAGGGTGTATTTGTTGGAAGTTCAGATATTGACACATTACATGATTTACAAAAGAGAGATTATTGCTTTATATGTATGATAACATTGAAAAATGTTACGCCAAAATTTATATACGAGGGATATATATCTCTTTCCAAATGTCTTAGAATAACTGATGACTATGTGGTTAATAATGGTAGAGTATATTCCGCTAGTCAACTAGCCGTAGTTGTAACAAATGTTGATTTAGAAATAATAGAAAAGTGTTATGATTTTGATGATGACATTGAAGTTAATTCACTTAGATATTACCATTCAGATTATCTTCCTAAGAGTTTAATACTAAGTATCTTAAAATTGTATTCAGATAAAACTACCTTAAAGGATATTGCAGAAGTTATAGTACAGTACATGAATTCAAAAGGTATGCTCAATGCTTGTTATGGAATGATGGTAACCGATATAGTAAGAGATGACATTGAGTATGAAAATGGACAATGGATTGTAAAGAAAGCTGATGCGAAAACTCAGTTGGATATATACAATAATTCATATAATAGATTTTTATTCTATCCTTGGGGTGTTTGGATAACAGCATATGCTAGAAGAAATCTTTGGTCTGCTATATTTGAATTTGGAGAAGATTATGTATATACAGATACTGATTCTATAAAAGGTTTAAACTTTGATAAGCATATGAAATATTTTGAAGAGTACAATAAAGAAATAACTAGAAAACTTGAAACAATGTGTGATAGGTATAAGATAGATAAAAAGTTAATAAGACCTATGACTAAAAAGGGTAAAGAGAAACCTTTAGGTCATTGGGAAATTGAAGATGATTATGTTATCTTTAAAACCTTAGGAGCTAAAAGATATATCTATGAAATAGATGGTATATTATATCATACCATATCCGGTGTAAATAAGAAATATGGAGTACCGTATTTAATAGATACATATGGATATAAAGGAAGAGAATGTGATAGGGAACGAGTAAAGAAACTATTAAAGATAGTATATAACCCTAATGTAGATGAAAAGAAAAAAGTTGAAAAGGCAAAAACAATAGTCAGAAAACTTAGAAAAGAGGGGATATTAGATTATGAGAATATTTTAAACAACTTTACAAATCATCTTGTATTTCCTAAAGAAGCAACTGGTAAAAATACATTAAGTTATCTTGATGAACCATTTACAGTGAAGTGTACTGACTATAATGGAGTTACAATGCAAATATCAGAACTATCTGCTATACATATGGAGCAACAGGAATATAATATGCAATTAGATAGTTATGAACAATTCTTGGAGATGATGACACATGAAAGAACGTAAGTTAATTGAAAAGTTAGTTAAGGATACAAAATTCTGTCCGATGGATATGTGCCAACTATGTGGTGGATACGACACTATACAAACATATATAAATAGCGGAAAGAAATTTAAAGGAATGCCAATCTATATTCATATATGTGAAAAATGTGTCAATAAGATAACAGGAAAAGAGCCTAGTTAACTAGGCTCTTTCTTTTATGCTAATTTTTTACAAAACATCATATAATTATTAACAATTTCTCCAGTATCGTTATCTTGATAAAATACCCTATCATTCCTAAAATAATATAGAATCTTTTTACTAATCTTTTCAGTCGAGTGAACAATATCTCGTATAACATTAGGCTTAGCAGAATATTCTGTAGTTAGAATTAAATCTTCATCCGGATGCCTTATAGGAGTTGACTTTTTATGAATATACATATATGTTAAATCATCTTTTTCAACTATATCACATTGTAATATATTATCACTATAGTCTATAAAGAATGAAAACATTATATTCTTTTTGTCAAACTCTAACTCTTCTGCAAGATGAGGGTATATATCAAGCTCCCATACACCGCCGGTAATCATTTCTAGACTAGGATTATCAAAAGCAAAATAGACATCACTTTTTCTTCCTTCTACATTATGATTAGCAGCATATTCAACAGCTACTTTTAATTTACTTTCACCATATTTATATATGTCTATAGTACCCGGCTCCATTTTTTCAACATGGCCTAGGCCCATTTCTTCAAAATATGGACAACCATATTTGTTTACAGTGTTTCCTAACATATATATTTTTACATCATTTCTTTGTCTTATAACTGTACTAAGACAGTTCATAAATAATACAAATTCATTAGGTAAGTAACCAATTCTGCTTATAAATTCATCAAACACTACAGTTGTAACTAAAGGATAACTGGTACTTTTATCATGTTCCATTTGTGCTAAAGCAAATGCGTAACAAAACGGAATGCTATCTGAAATCATTTTACTAGGGTCATTTTCTTCATGTTTGGCTAAATACCATCTGTCAGAATAAAATTTTACACAATCCCAAAGACCGTTAGTTAATGTTGATATAACGTCATTTGCTACTAAACCATCGAATAGTACATTACCTCTTTTTCCTTTAAAATCTTCTCGGTATCTTCTTATGTAAGCACCCTGCTCTCCTTTTTCAACATAGTTTTTAATTATCTTGTATAGTAAATTATAGGTTTTACCATTACTTCTTTTACCGAATATTACATTATAATGAGCATTTAATTTGTCTATATGTTCTGAGGTATAATACTCACTACCTTCTTCAATGACTATTGTTTTACTTTTCTGTATATCCATAAGTTTCTCCCTAGTCAACTAGCCCAAGGGTCTGCAAATTCTTTATCCCATTCCTTAGGATTAAATGGAGAAATAACTACTCCCCAGTCCCTTCCTCTAGCTTCAACAATGTGATTATAACCAATATAGCAACCAATATGTCCTTCTCTATGGACTAAAACTCCTCTTTTCAATCTTGTGGTTTTTGGATACCTCTTAGCTAAGTCATTAGCTATTATATCAAATCCCGCTTTTTCTCTGCCTACTTGAACTAAAGCCCAACAAATTAAACCGCTACAATCAAAGGCTCTTGTTTCGCTTTTTACCATTCCAAAAGCATTTAACATTGATATGAAGTCAATTACTCTGAGAGCATTTTTCTCTGAACTTTCATGACTTCTTATGTAGTCATTGGAGAGTTGGCTTACCAACTCTCCTTGACCACCCCAGAGATAAATAGAATGATAACGAGCCATTTTAACAAGTAACTTAACAAATTTACTTTTCATTCTTTTCTTCTCCTAATTTGTCTACTAGTTTTTGAATAACTAGGGTGTTATTGTGTATAGCTTCTGTTAATTTTGTACTTTCTTCCTTATGTTCTTTTGCTTGGTCTATCATTGTTTTATATAAAACAAAGCAAAATACTACAGGAAAACCAACCGCTGATACAGCACTCACAATAGTAGCAAAATCCATATACTCTCCTTTCTCCGTTAACCACCGGCTGTTATTAAATATAACTGTTGTGTATTAAACTTCACTATTTCGCCGTCTTTCTTAAAACAGTGATATGTTACTACTGTTCTTTGTTCAGTGTAGAATACTCCATCATTAATATAGTAATTAGGCTGATTCTGACTTCTACTAACAATACCTACACAGTTTTCAATATCAGACTTAAAACTCTGAAGAGGGTCTACACTCATATGTAGTTCTTGCATATTATCTCTTGTAACAATATAATCCTGTATATAATAGAATCTATTAAAGAATGGAACATAGGCATAATTATAGCCTGTACAATCTCCATTTATTAATATAACAGGGCTAGTAACACTATTGTCATAAATTAATTTTCCTTCAATCTTTAATTCATCACTCCATGTTTTACCTAGTACATTAACCTCACTCTTCATCTTCATTAATACTATTACAAGATTTCCAGATACTACAGGAGTTACATCTGGTGTTGCAGTTCCACTCTCTATAATAACACCGCTAAGTAACATTTTCTCTATAGCTTCCTGTTCTTGACCGGTACAAGGTACATCTGTTATATGTACTTTTATAAATTCAGTATATCCCTCAAAGTTACCAACTGTATCTTTCTTATAGCTAGGTAAACCAGTAAATTCCTTTTGACCTTCTAACTTGGGTTTATTAGGTCGGGTTTTTATTAAGTATGGTCTATCATATCCCATCATAGATAAATCACCGCTAATATTTCCGCATCTTATAATGTCTGGTTTCATTGATTGAACTACACCGGATACAGCAGCACCTGTAGCAACTCCAGCCGAACTGCCTAGTTGACTAGCCCTACTTTCCATCTGTCTATCATACTTTGCTTGAGCTTTATTATAATTTGCTATATCTTTCTTAGTAGCTCCGGCTAGTAATGGTGTAGGAGATGGAGCAACTGGATTTTGTGCATATGGAGCAGATATTGCATGATTTGCTATTGTACTAGCCAAACCACTTATGCCTTGTATCATTGTCTGAACCATTATGTTATAATTGTTACCAGTAACTGGTAAGTTACATCCCATCTTTCCACTGAATTGATACCTAATTTCATTATTTACTTTAAGGTAAACAACTACACCACCTGTCAATAAATCTATCCTATATTCACAGCTAACGGTACTTCCAGTCTTTTCACTTAATATACCACTTTTCTGAGCTGGACACATAAGTTCATCAACATCAAGATTATGTATTCCACAGTACGGTAAAAATATTTCTAACTTTGTATATGGAGCAAAATCTAAATAACTGTCCCAAATAGCACTAAGTTCAAAACTACCCATATCTATAGTTCTATATCTATTTGTTAAGTAGGTAACGTTACTATAATCATCATCAGTAAGATTTCCTATCTTAAACTTTTTACTAGAAGTACCGCTTGTAGGTACATAGGGGAGTATGTATAATCCTAAGACACATTCATTGACGCTATTAAAATATTTAAGTATGTTATCAATTACATTATTGCTCCATAAGAAATTACTAATGTGTACCATATCGGTATCACTCGGTAACCATACTGTAAACATTCCAGTAGCCATACCATCTACATTAGGAAGAGAATTACTAGGTAATGAATCCTGTGGTGTAATCATTCCATCTTCACCACCATTATCTGTACTGCCAGCATCATACGGGTCATCATCTGGTTCTACAACAGAACCTTGTAACCATTCATAAATCCACATCATGTCAGATAGTACAACATCATGATAGTCATTCCATTGATATAAATACGGCGGGTCATAGTTATCATGATAATCAACTATTACAGAACCTAATCTAGCTACTTGATTTGTTTCATCAATGTAGAATCCTAAATATTCATTCATTAATTCTCCAGTAGCTGAATAATAACCAGTAATCTGTCTTTGATAATACAAAGCTCCATTGGCCATTCTTAACCTAAGTATTCCGGTTATAGTTAAACCCGCTCCTTGTGTTGTACTTCTTTGTAATGTTAAATAGTTATCACCACAATATAAGACTGTTGTTTCTACTCCATCTTCAAGATTCTGTAAATAGTTTATTAATTTAGCAGAATTCGGTAATGTAAGTCCTGTATCACTATGACTAGTTTGAGTGGTGTTGCCATCTCCTATTAAAGTTGAGTCTACTTGAGCAAGTGATAAAATCCCATTTTTACCGCTTATTGCCGGAACGCTTGTCCATTGGTATGTTGGCGGAACAAGTGTAGTAACTGCCTCTTTATAATCGGCAAAACTGCTTGTATAAGGTATTAAAGCGGTTTCAACTATAAATTCTCTTGAATTTCCGTTGTTTTCATCTGACAAATAGGGTACTCCGTCAACAGTAGCCATAACAAATTGATGAGTATTGCCCATTGGTCGACGACCATACACACCATTTTCTAACACATCATAATTATATGTTGCGTATTTAGAACCACCGATATAAAAATCAACGTCGGTTGGCTGGTCAAATATCAAAATAAAACCACCATAAAATGATACATTATCAGTAGTCCCATTAAGGCATACACAAGAATTATAGACTTGCCATACATATTCCGGTCCGCTCGGTACTGAACCATATTGTGCAGTATAATACCCACCTTCCGTTCTTCCAAATAATGGCAGTCTGTCCGCTTCAATAGTAAAATCTATATTACTTGCATTTCTCGCATAGGCTTTAAAAATTACCATTTATTTTTACTTCCTTTCCACGGATAAAACCGTTATTTTATAGCATAATAGGGGAGTTTTAACTCCCCTATTTTTGGCTAGTTAACTAGTCATGCAGACTTCTTCTGTGACTTATTATTGTTAGTAGGCTCACCAAGTGTGAATACAACAATGTTCTCATTAAAGTCATTAAAGTAACCAGCGTCAAACTTGTACCAGTTGTTGGTAAATTCTCCCTTAGGATTCCAGTTAGTAGTAACTCTTCTATCAAGATTTGATACACCAAGAGCATCCCTATCAAATGCGATACCAACAACATTGTTGATAGTTACAGGGCTGTTTGAACCGGAAGGAGTAACTACAATCTTACTTGTATCAGACCAAGCAAATGTAGAACCGGTTCCCTGCCAGAACGGAACCTCTTCAGCCTTAGGTAACTTAACAAATTCATTATGATATGTATCACCATATAAATATGCTTCAGCAGCTGCTGTAAAGTCACTATGAAGAATAAGGTGCATTCTATCCATAGGAGTATGTCTATACTTACCACCAGCATTAAAGAGGGTGCTAAGTTTCTTCATCCTAGCAAGAATTCTCTTCATAGTCATTGAAGCCCAGCGAGTAAATTCCGGAGTAACCATAGCATTTTCCGGTGTAACAGTATTGTCACCTGTTGCTGTCTTATAAGCTGTTACAAGGTCTACATACTGAACAGGGTTCGTCAGCTTATTATTATATACAGTAGCTATGGCATTAGCTATTGTAAGCTGTACAAGAGAATCCATCTTAACGGTCATTCCATTACTAATAGCTGTTTCAATCATAGCAAAGAAAGCCTGTACCTGTGCTCCATTACTAAATGCTGATTTAACCTGTTTTCTAGCAAATGACATTTCAATGTCAAATGTTCTACGCTCATCATAGAACTTAGCAGATACATTAGGCTTATGGAATACATTGGGGTCATAACTCTGACCATCGATAAGATTCCATGAATCATTATCCTCAGCTTCCGGAAGTCCTTCATACTGAACCTTCTCAAGTATAGCTCCATACTCCCAACTATCCATCATTACTGAAGGTGTGCTGCCTGTATAAGGTCTGTTAACAAAAACAACCTTTCCAATGTGGTCAATAAGTGTTCTTACATAATTATCAATGAGCTTGTCATTATCAAGAACTTCTGCACCAGTTTCTACAACCTTATTAAGGTCAACGTTCTCAACTGCTGATGTACCAGTTACTTCGGCGGTAGTTAAATTTACAATGTCCGCAATCTGTTCAACTTTCATGATTTATCTCCTTTCAACTAACTAAACTAACAACAGTACATTTATCTGCTTTAGTTATTCTTACTGAATAGATAGAGCAGGTAGCAACAATCAAATCTGCATTCCACTGCTGTAAAAATACAGGGAGTGGAGTTAACGGAGCATCACTATTTGAACCCCATACAATATTTGTAGCAAGTACAAACTGCCCGTCATCACAAGCCTTCTTAGCCTTAGCAAACAAACCAGTAATAGTCTGTTCTGTGTCATCTGTCATGTCAAGACCACCACAATCAATAATCTGATAGCCACCAGTAAATTTCTTCATTTTGTTTCTCCTTTCCCTAGTTAACTAGGCATAATAACTTGTTGCATCTAAGTAGACTGGTAATGTTGTAAATTCCTTTACATCATTCAGAATTTCATTAACATAGTTCCATCTCCAGAGATTAATCTCTTCTAGTATCTGTTTCTGACTTGTAAGATTTCCTATGTTGCCAAAATGTCTTCCAGTCTTATCTATGTCATTAGTGGTTGTTCTTGACTTACTAGTAGATTCATTTGATGTATCAGAGCCGGTGTACCCGGTTACATCATGCACTGACCTTGAGTTACTAGTACTGGATGATACTCTCTCTTCATTGTCGTCAACTAATGTTTGGGTTCCTGTATTGGCTGTCGTAACCGTACCACCCTCATCATTTACTGTTGTACGAGTTCCTGTGTTTGCAGTAACATCGCTACCACTATTAACATTTTGTTGAGTTCCTGTGTTTGTTGTCGCATCTGAACCAGATAAAGCATGAGTTTGTGTACCAGTGTCATCATTTTCTCTGTTTGAAAATGATAATGTTTGAGTACCTGTTTGTGTTGCTGTATCAGTTGGTAATGCAGATGCTGAGTTGAATGGATAAACTGAGTTAGAGTTTGTTAAGTTAGGCGTAGTTGTTTCACTACCTTTTATTTCATGCTTTAGATTATCTGTTCTAGTATCAGTTCTTCCATATGACGTCTGTTGTGTCAGATTGTCGGTTCTAGTATCTGTCTTACCATATGTTGTCTGTTCTGACAAATTATCAGTCATTGTATTAGTAGAATCTAAATCTCTTGTTTCCAATTCTGTTAAATTGTCAGTTCTAGTTCTAGAATTATCCTCTGTTCTTGTAGATGATTGACTTCCTATATCATTTCTACTTATATCTTCTGTTACTATCTTTCCATGAGTAAAGGTATCAGTTCTTATTCTGTTATCTGATAAACTTCCTGCTAAATCATCATTTTCTTCCCATTCATCAAGATAATTATGTATAGGGTCATACTGAATATCATATATTTCACCTAATTTATCCCACTTAGGTTTATATGTTTCAAGTATTAAAGCAGCTAATGTGTTTAACTTTGTGTTATCAAATACAGTACCATCACCATCATCTATCAACTCTACAACTGGAGATATGTTTCTTAGACCATTGTTTGCTACAAATTGAATATCAAGATTGGCCTTCGTTACTTCTTCTCTGAAAGTATAATTCATGTGAGAAAATATACCATTAGTCAATGGTATCAAGTTCTTTATCCTCGGTAGTTCCTTCCTCTGCTGTGGCATCATTTTCTCCTTCCTCGACTAGTTGACTAGGCGGATTTTCAACTTCTTCAAGTAGCTCTGTTAAATCATCATTAATTGATTCATCATTAACTATAGATTCCGGATTCTCTGATTCTTCTGCTTCAGATGATTCATTTTGAGGTTCAAATTCCTCATATTCTACAAAATCATCATTATCTGCATTACTGCTTTCTATATTGTCTGACTGCTCCTCTGTTTCAGCTAGTTGACTAGGCTCATTGTTACCTATTTCATTCATATTGCTCTTCAACATTATCATAGATTCAAGATGATTTGATAACCATGAAGATGAAAAGTCAACTTCTATATCAGTACCGTACATATCATTAACCTTTTTGAAGTCTTCTCTTCTTGTATATAGCATATTTTCTGCTAAAGGGAATATAGAATCAGTATCTAGTGTAGATTCACCTTTACCTATAGCTTCTCGTTTCATATTATAGTTAGCTACAAGTCCTATCTCATTGAAAAATGACCCTTTTAGATACTGCTGTAGCTCTATAAACTGAGTTAAATATGAGCCATTGTTTGAAGGTGGGGATTGTAACTTTATTCCCTCAAACATTGGGCTGTTTCCTACAACGCCCATCTCACCTTTGTCTATAACTTTCAAATACTCCAGACATGATGAACGCTCCTTATCAGTATTTGCTGTCAATAATGCAACCACTCTTAGCATCACATCAGCAGTTCTTATTGTTAAAGTATTCTCTGCTAATAAATAAGCATACCTTGCTAATAGAGGATGTAATCCAACCCATTCAGCATCATTTCTCATTAATACACCGGGTTGAGTTCCCTCTTTAGCCATCCTAGGGTCGGCTAGTTGACTAGGATATACAATGTCGACCTCAGCACTAAACTCTTGCTTAATATGAGGATTTGCAACTATAAACTTAGATGGCCTGTAATAAACATCCTGTTCGCCACCTAAATTTCCGAAAAAACATAGTAACTTATCCTCTACTTTTGTTATACACGCTATTCCATACTCAAATAAGTATCTATCCAATACTTCATGTGGTATGGTGTCTGGTAAGTTTTTGTACTGGAACATTTTCAGTACTCTAGATAATAAATAGCGATAATAGTATCTAGCAGATACCTTCTTATCTCTTACATATCGTTCGAAATCCTGAACTATTTCCAAGTTCTTATACTCCGCCATAACTGTCCTTTCCCCTAGTTAACTAGGCATATTTTAAATTTTATATTTATATGAACCTATAATATAGGCATACAAATACTAGC
>ERZ809472.274-NODE-274-length-13295-cov-7.954909_pt1 | contig 13295 bp, 10 predicted proteins | sample MGYA00521274_ERZ809472 | MGnify/ENA primary metagenome ERZ809472 (study PRJEB31581, sample SAMEA3312791) | metagenome | study: EMG produced TPA metagenomics assembly of the PRJEB8939 data set (Metagenomic analyses of Rumen microbiomes reveals... | reverse complement strand
GCTAGTGCTTCTCTCCTGGCAGATCGATACCCAGACGATAGCCAAAGCCCATCGACACCATATAGTCACGCCAGGTGTCCATCGCTTTCTGGACTGATCCGTACTTGGAGATATTGGTGTTGATCATGTGATATAGTCCCCAACAGAAGAAGCCGTTGCACGAGGTACTCAGTGCCGGCACCAGTGGTAACGGCGCACCATGACCGTGACAACCCACACGGAGTCCCCTGAACACAAATCCATGGCTGCACGGATACTGGGTAGATGGGGTAATCACACCCTCTGTCAAGAAGGTGAGACCCTGAGTGGTCTTGAAAGTGGAACCTGGTGGATACTGTCCCATGATACTGCGGTTCAGCAAGGGTTTCCATACATCCTGACTGAGCAGACGATGGTTCTTCGAGCGCTGGCGCCCCACCATCATGCGGGGATCATACGAAGGAGATGATACCATACACAGCACCTCACCCGTAGAGGGTTCAATGGCCACGATGCTCCCGATCTTACCCTCCATCAGCCGTTCACCGAGTGCCTGTAGTTCGGCATCAATGGCTAATGTCAGATTCTTTCCCGGTTGTGCGCGCTGGTCCAGTTCGCCATTTCTATAGCGCCCCTGCACCCTTCCATGTGCATCACGGAGCAGGATCTGGATACCCTTCACGCCACGGAGTTGTTTCTCGTACTTACGCTCCACACCAAGTTTTCCGATATAGTCACCCGGCTGATAGTAGTCGTCCTCCTCAATATCGGCAGGGGACACCTCTGCCACATCACCCAGCACATGAGCAGCCATCGGCGACTGGTACTGACGCACACTGCGCTTCTGGACATAGAAGCCAGGGAAACGGAACATTTTCTCCTGAAAGATGCTGAAATCCTTGTCAGAGAGCTGACTGATGAACAACTGTTGCGTGAAACGGGAATAGCCAGGATTCTTATTACGGTCCTTCATCGTCTCCATACGTCGGTCAAACTCTTCTCTGGTGATGCCTAACGTCTGACAAAACTCCAAGGTGTCCAAACGATCCTTTATCTCGTTCATCACCACCATGATATCATACGACGGTTGGTTATAGACCATCAGTTTCCCGTTTCTGTCAGAGATCACACCACGCGAGGGGTATTCGATCTTTTTCAGGAAAGCGTTGGAGTCGGCGCTCTTCTTATAGTCATCACTTGTAATCTGGAGTGTGAACAGACGAATGGTATAGATGACTACAATCAGGATAGCCACCCCACCAATGACATAGCGTCTGTATTCAAGACCGTGATCCTTATTCTTCACCTTGAGCGAATACTTTCAACAGCAAAAATCAAGATCAACGTAATCAATGCACTTCCGCCAGCTCGCAAGAGCCAGAGTTGCCAGTTGAAGAAAGTGAAGGACTCCATGGCGAAGAACAGCAGACAATAGAGCGGCACCAGGATGGCACAGAGCGTCACAAACTTGCTGACGCCCAACGTTGCTGCAGAGGTCTTCAGGTTATCAGCAGAGTCACGCGGTACCAGAGGTTCCAGCAGATAAGGCTGGAGGAAGCCGATGAGGGTCAGACAGCCTGTAGCCAGTCCCGGGGTATTGGAGAACATATCTATCAACAGTCCCAAAGCAAAACACCATAGCAGGATCATCCACTTCGGCATACCACGACGGAAAGTGATGGGGAAGAAAACATAGAACAGGGGGGTAGCGACTTGGAACAAGCAGATATGGTTCAAGATCAACACCTGAACCACCAAGAGCACAACAAACATCACCAACCGTTCTACATGTTCCATATCCGTCTCCCTTTATCTCTGTTTGACATTCATAGAATCACGGGCAGCCTGCATGATGGCAGCACGCTCCGCGATACCCTTGTCACTGATGACCACCACGTCGCGCACACAACTGAAGTCCGTACTCAGTTGCACTTTCAACTTATATGACAATCCATCGCTGGAATTATAGGCCTGTTCGATTTTTCCCACCAACACCCCGGAAGGGAAGATAGAGGAAAAACCACTGGTAACTACCCACTCTCCTAATTTGAACTTCGCGTGTCGGGGAATATCCTCGACATAGGCAATCGTTGGATCGCCACCATACCAATGCAGATAACCGAAATAGCCACGACCACGGATGGCACAGCTAATGCGGGAGGAAGAGGCATTCAAAACGGGAATCACCACCGAATAGTGATCGCCGACCAGATAGACGACTCCGACAACACCGTTGCCGCAGGCTACGCCCATATCCACCTCCACACCATCGGCACGGCCCTTGTCGATGGTCATCAGATTCTCCAGTTTGTTTGTGGAGTTATCAACAACCTTTGCGGGAATCAACTGATATTGGCTCAGGAACTGGAGTTCGCTACGCTCCATCGCCGTTGTGTCCCACGTAGCCTCAGCATAGAGGCGTCGCAACTGATCCACCTGACGTTCCAGATAGAAGTTACGGAGGGCAAGTTCTTCATTGGCCTTCGAGAGGGTAAAGTAGGATGCTGCCTTACTCTCCCACTCATAGACCTTTCCCCCAACCACATTGGCAGATGAGAGCCAGACACTTCCCTGATAGCTGTTGTACTTAAACAACAGAACACCACTGATTACTTCCAAGAAGATGAAAAGAAACCAGTGATGATACTTCGTCAGGAAATCCAGCAGATTGCGCATTCCCCAGGTATTACCTCATCAGGAAAGTAAACCGATCTAAGTTCTTCAATGCAATACCGGCACCCTTTGCCACGCTGTGGAGGGGATCTTCGGGCACATGGAAGGGAATATGCATCTTTTCTGTGAGACGCTTGTCGAGTCCACGCAGCAGGGCACCGCCACCAGCTAGATAGATACCATTCTTCACGATATCAGCATAGAGCTCAGGCGGAGTGTTCTCCAGAGCAGAAAGCACGGCGTTCTCGATCTTCGACACCGTCTTATCCAGACAATGGGCAATCTCCTGATAGCATACGGGCACCTCCATCGGCAGGGCCGTGATACGGTTAGGTCCGTGAACAAGATAATCCTCAGGAGCCTCCTCACCAAGATCTGTCAGGGCTGATCCTACATTGATCTTGATGCGCTCAGCCATGCGCTCAGACACCTTCACGTTATGCTGACGGTACATATACTCCTGGATGTCAGCCGTCAGATCGTCTCCAGCTGTACGGATGGAGTTATTGCAGACGATACCACCCAATGAGATCACAGCGATCTCCGTAGAGCCACCACCGATATCCACGATCATGTTACCCTCGGGGGCCTCCACGTCGATGCCGATACCAATAGCAGCCGCCATCGGCTCGAAGATCAGATATACATCGCGACCGTCAGCATGCTCAGCGGAGTCGCGCACGGCACGAAGCTCCACCTCAGTAGAACCCGAAGGCACACCAATCACCATACGGAGGGAGGGTGAGAACAAACGGGAACCAGAGTGCACCATCTTGATCAAACCGCGCATCATCTGCTCACAAGCAGAGAAGTCGGCAATCACACCGTCGCGCAGCGGACGAATGGTACGGATATTCTCATGTGTCTTCTCATACATCATCTTCGCCTCGTTACCGACGGCAACCATCTTGTCGGTACGGCGGTCAAGGGCAACGACCGAAGGCTCATCCACCACGATTTTATCATCACTGATGATGATCGTGTTGGCCGTTCCCAGGTCCATTGCTATCTCTTGTACAAAACTAAAAAATCCCATCCTGAAATTTAATGTTTAATGTTTTCTGAAATTTAATGTATAATTACTTCTTAAACCACGCATTGATAGCGGTATCATAGTGCGAACTCACACCAAAGGCACGCGTAGCAAAGTCGCGACGCTGAGCTAATGTCGTCTCTGCACCCTGAGCCTTCAGGATATCCAGCAGCACACCATATTCAGCCTTACTGGGCACAATCACCACATCGTTGAAATTCTTCGCACCGGCACGGATCAGCGAGATACCACCGATATCAATCTTCTCGATAATGTCTGCCTCCGAGGCACCACTGGCCACGGTCTGTTCGAATGGGTAGAGATCCACGATCACCAGGTCGATCTCAGGAATCTCGTACTGCTTCATCTGGTCAAGGTCGCCCTCGTTATCACGACGGGCCAGAATGCCTCCGAACACCTTCGGATGCAGGGTCTTCACACGGCCGCCAAGGATCGAGGGATACGTCGTCACGTCCTCTACCTTCTGGCACTCATAGCCGAGTGATTCAATAAACTTCTGGGTTCCACCTGTAGAGAGGAACTTCACGCCCTCCTCATTCAGTTTCTTAAGGAGTTCATCCAGTCCGTCCTTGTGGAAGACCGACACCAATGCGGTCTTAATCTTCTTAGTTTCTGCCATTTTTACTTTATAACGTTATAAATTCTTCTAATGAGGGTGCAAAGTTACAAAAAGAAAACGGATTAATCTCCATTTCCTTAACGAAAAATGAGATTAATCCGTGTTAAAATATGCTATGTCAATTCCTATATCAGATTCATGCCCAGTTTCTTGCACTCTTTGCGCATATCGTCGGGCCAGATCGAAGCCTGAATCTCTCCGATGTGTCCTTTGTGCAGGAGCACCATGCAGAGACGGCTCTGACCGATACCGCCACCGATGCTCAAAGGCAGTTTATCGTTGAGCAACTGCTGGTGGAAGTAGAGTTGTTCGCGCTCTTCCTGCCCCTCAATCTTCAGTTGTCTGAGCAGACTCTCCTTATCGACGCGGATACCCATCGACGAGAGTTCGAACGAACGACCTAAGACTGGATACCAGATCAATATGTCGCCATTCAAACCAGCACGGCCGTCTTCGGCAATCGTGCTCCAGTCGTCGTAGTCGGGAGCACGACCATCATGCTTCTCACCGTTCGACAACTTGCCACCAATACCAATCACGAACACGGCACCATAAGCCTCACAGATAGCATCTTCACGCTCCTTCGGTGTCTTGTCGGGATACATCTTCAACAGTTCCTCTGCATGGATGAAGTGAATCTTCTCTGGCAGGAAGGGCTTGATCTGCGGATACGTTTCACACGTCAGGTACTCCGTACGACGGATAGCCGCATAGATGCGCTCCACGATGTTCTTCAAGAACTGCAGCGTACGGTCTTCGCGACGGATCACGGCCTCCCAGTCCCACTGATCAACATACAGCGAGTGAAGGTTGTCGAGTTCCTCATCGGCGCGGATAGCATTCATATCCGTATAGATACCATAGCCTGGCTCTATCTGATATTCTGCCAACGACAGGCGTTTCCATTTAGCCAGCGAGTGCACCACCTCGGCCTTGGCGTCGCCCAGATCCTTGATGGGGAAGCTCACGGGGCGCTCCACCCCGTTCAGATCGTCGTTAATGCCCAGTCCTTTCAACACGAAAAGTGGTGCCGTCACGCGGCGCAGCCTCAGCTCCGTCGAAAGGTTCTGCTGAAAGAAATCCTTGATCAGTTTGATACCCTGCTCCGTCTGTTTCGTGTCGAGCAGCGGCTCGTACATCACGGGTTGAATGACTTGTCCCATATCTCAGTTTATGCTCAATTAACTCTACAGCTTTATCTTTTGCGCTGCAAAGGTACACATAAAATATCAATATGCAAGCAAAAACGGAAATAATTTTGCACCAATGACATAAATCAATGATTTCACCTGTCATTCTGCACACTCTTCTATCTAACGACTTTTTTCCCGTTGAGGATGTAGATACCATGTCGCGGCATATCCGTGATACGGCGGCCCTGCAGATCATAGACGGCATCCGTAGATGTCGCAGAGGCCTTTGCAGGGCGGATGCTTGTAACTGTCGTCACCGTCAGTTTCATGGGGTCAGAGATACCGATGGTGCCGTCGTCGGAAATCGTAATTTCGTAGGCGATGGTGCCTTCCGTACTCCTGAGCGGCTGATACTCGATGTCGCTGTGCGCCTTCGAGCCCAGAAAAGCCGTATATTTACCTGCAGGCAGGTCGCTGAGGTTAGGCAGACGTTTATTGAGAGGGATTTCCATGAAATTCAGGCCGTAGTATGGCTGCACACCTTCCGTTTGGAAAATGGTAAAGGAATGGTTTTCACCTGTTTCTTGCGAGATCATCACGAGATCAATCACACCTCTGAACGTGGTGAAGTAGAAGTTATAGCAAGGTGCGTTGGCATCCACGCTGACACGTCCGGTCACAGATGAGTTCTTCAGGCTGTAGTTGCCCTCATAGAAAGCCCATTCAGAGTATTTCGGATGGAGCGAGGCAAGATCAGGATCCGGCGTCAGTCCATAGACCATGTGCTGTCCCTGACTGAAATCATTGTTCCCAGTAATGCCAGCACCTGTAGGTGCCAGGTTGGCAACGTCATAATAGCCGTCGCCACTGCCGTCCCACCCCCAGTTCACATACACCTTACCGTCTTCTGCGAGACCACTGAAGACAAAGGCATGACCCATACTCTTACCGTCATTACCGCCATAGAGGACGGGGCGGTGAGCCGTCATCTCGCGTTCGATGATGCCCATCCATTCCTCATCAGAATAGAACTCGCGGTTGGCATTGTGCACATAACCTTCCTTGAAGCACATGTTACGCACAAATCCAAGAGTGGCATTCGTATAAAGGGCGCCACTACTGTTCCTGTCGTACTGCATCTTCACCGAATATCCGCAGTCACGCATCAGTTCACCGATAGCCTTGATGGCCTCATCGCCATAGGTCGTGCCCTTGTACGACACCATGATGGAATCCCAGTTGAACGTAGTGTTGAACTCATAACGGATATCGGTGGGGTCGTCGCCAATGTTGTAGTAGGAGATACCCTCCGACTTCTCGGGGTAATTATAGTATTTCAGCACCTGAGCCATCGCTGTGGCCACACAGCCTGTAGGACTGTGCTTCCCACTGAACTCGGGGGTCATCGAGTTATAGGGTGAACCCTGTCCCCACTGTGTCATCACGAAGTTCTCCACCGGCGTATAGGCCCTTGTCGGAGCGGCAGCCTCGCGCGTCTTCAATGACTCATTGATGGCTTCCAGCCACCATTTCAGTCCGTCGGCCAGGTTATCGGCATCAAAGCGGGTTTCCGAAGTGGCCAGAACGGGATTAAACTCTGTGAACCTGCCCACAACGACAAACCCTTGTCCTTGCGACAGTCCATAAACGGTATAGGATTCTCTTCTCGCCAGTTCGCAGATGTCCTCCAACTCTGCGCCACGGGTATAAGCCTGGCTCGCAGAAAAATGCTGCAAGGCAATATTACGCATATCTTGATCCGAGCGCTTTCCTGCCCATGCAGCAGACAGCGACAGCATAAACAATAAGACGGCAAACGTTGTTCTTTTCACCATAAAAGGGATGTTTTTTGATTAAGAAAGAAAAGCAATGCGTGCGGCTCTATGCCGACACGCACTGCTTAATTAGGATAAATATTTCAAAGAAAACTACTCATCACACATTACTCACCCTCCATGGCGTTCAGGAAGGCCTCAGCGCTCAGGAAGAGATAAGTGTCGGTAGCAGTTGGCTCCGGATCTCCAGGGTTGTAATTGGCCATCTCGACACCCAGTGAACCAGCGGGGAATACGATATAACCCTGTCCGGCATCATACACACCATATGCTAAAGGCGAGATGGTGAACATACCGTAACCATTCCAGTCATTACCGAGATCAGTGGTGTTCCACAGAGCACCCTTCGAAGTGATGTCGATCACGATCATGTGAGACTGCCCATCGCAAGTTAAACCATCAGCATTACTGTTATAAGGATAGCCGATGTAACCGAGACCAGCCTCGTCAACACCCGTCGACTCGTAAGCGAACGGACTCTCGAAACGGAAGCGGTCGCCAGCAGCGGTCGTAGTCTTCTCAATCTCCACAGCCATGGGGATTGTGGGATCTACACCCCAGAAGGTACCGATGCAACCATCGATGAAGTAACCTGTACCGATGCTCTCCCACTTCATGATCGAGAAGTCGAAGGCAACCTCGCGGAAGCCCTGACCGTAGATAGAACGGTCGGCGTCGGCGATACCGAGTACGAGCGAGTAGTTCACACCTGCATCTGCACGGGGAGCAGTTACAGTAATCGTAGCCGTTGCCTCACCAGCAGCGAAGTCAACAGTTGAGGGGAAGTCGAACACATCGTCACCATCCACCTTCACGATGCCCACAGAGGCAGCGTTAGCAGTGTTCCAACGAGAAACCTCCACCTGGAAAGCCTCGCTACCGGGCTCCACCTCAACGGCGTTCATATAGGTAGGAGTATTGAAATAGGCAGACTGAGTGCCTGCTTTCTCCTGCTCACCGGCTGAGAAATTGTCATCGTCGCTACAAGCCGTAAAGGCAAGAGCAGCGGTGAGCATCATCATTAATTTGCTGTATATCTTCATAATTTTTGTCTTTTAATTGGATGATACATGATTAGTCGGTCACACCGTCACGCAGACCCGGATTCTGATCCTGCTTGGGCTGAGTGCCACCCGTGTTGTTCTTGATAGCAGCATTAGCGTTGGTCTCGCTGTCGCTGAAACGCATCAGCAGCCAAGGATCGTCGGGATCGATGTTGAAACGGAAAGCGTCGGGCACGTTGCAGCTGGCGTCGTGGAAACGAACCACGGGCTTGTGCAGACGGTTAGCGTCGGCCATGAAGAAGCCTTCGCCCCAGAGCTCAATACGACGCTGGTACCAGATCTCGTCAGCCAGAGAACGGCCTTGAGCAGTAGAAGAGTAAGCGGGATCACGATAGGTCTTCACGAAGTCCTCAAGGATCTTGCGAGCCTCAGGCTCGTTACCGCTCTTAGCCAGACCCTCAGCCTGAATCAGGATCATCTCCTCAACACGCATCAGGGGGAAGTCATTACTGTTGATCGTGTTACCGATACCACGCTTCATACCAAACTTCACGTTGGTGTAAGGCGTAAATGCCTCCTTCACGTCGTCGATATGCAGGGTAGAGATCTCATCGCCGGTCACATCACCCCAAGAAATGGTGCTCAGCAGCGGAGAATGCAGGTTCTCGTCAACCCACCAGCCCTTACGGACGTCGGTAGCAGGAATCTTGTTGAAGAGCATGCTGTTGATCATCGAGTAGCAGGCAGCACCAGCGGTGTAAGCCGAAGCAGAGAAGCTAGACAGCCAAGAAGCACTGGTAGCATAGCGGTCCTGAGCCTGGTCGTCGGTCAGGATGATACCCCAGATCCAGTTGTGATCGTTAGCATCTACGAAGGTAGGTGTCGAAACCTCGTCAATGCTGGCAGGAGTATATCCCTCAGCAGCCTTGGCAGCGTCAGCAGCAGCCTCAGCCCACTTACCCATATAAAGGTTAGCACGGGCACGGAGACCGTAGGCCACATTGATGTTGATGCGAGACTTGTCTGAACGATTGGCGTCAAGCACCTCAATGGCTGCATTCAGGTCGCTCATAATCAGGTCGTAGCACTCCTGCACAGAAGCACGGGGGTTGTTAGCGGGATCAGGAGTCTCAGGTGTCACGATGGGCACACAGGGATCGTTCTGATGGCCCTGATAGTTGAACTGGAAGTAAGGCACCAGATTCAGGTAGTCGAAAGCACGGATAGCATGGGCCTGAGCCACCTTTTTCTGACTTTCTGCATCCTCCAGCTCTCCCAGAGCACTGATCAGGTCGTTGGCAATCTTAATCTGATTGTAAACGATGGCATAGCGGATATAGGGGTTGGCATAGTTCGGGGTACGTGAGGTGTATTCACCACATACAGAGAACCAGTTGTAACCACTGTTAGGATAAATATAGTCTGCACCCTCAGCGTCCTGTGACAGGGCAGCCATCACGAAACCGAAGTCGTCAGCACGACTACGGCCAGTGCCGAACACACCGTAAGGCTCACCCATCATATTGAACATACCAGAGAAGGTGGCATCCACACGTGAACCAATAGCACCGTAGGTCTCAGTCAACTGCTCCTGAGTGATCATGCTACCAGCGGGCTCCTGCTTGTTCACGTCATCGCAGGCGGTCAGCGTCAGCGCACCGGCCACTGCGAGAATTGATATCTTATTGAACTTCATATTCATTACTTTTTTACCATTATACTATTTTACCATTAGAATGTCACCGTCAGACCGGCAGTGATGGTACGCATACTAGAGTAAGAGTTCGTGTTCAGACCGGAACCGCTGGTGTAACCACCGATACCGAGTGAGTAGCGAGGATCAAGACCCTTACGCTTTGACCATACGAACAGGTTCTCACCAGCCACATAGATACGCAGAGAGGTCAGCGTCAGCGGAGCGATGAGCTTCTTCGGGAAGGTGTATCCCAGTGTAGCATTGTTCAGGCTCAGGTAGTTAGAGCTGATCTGGAAACGGTCAACAGCACTCTGACCCACCTGGGTGTCACCATCCAGACGAGGAACGTCAGTGTTGGGGTTCTCACGAGTCCAAGCCTTCAGGGCATCCTTGTGCCAAGCCTGACCAGCAGAAGCCTGCGTGTGCATCAAAGCCTGATAAGAACCGTCGTAGATCTTACCACCCAGCTGGAACTGGAACTGAGCGCTCAGGTCGAAGCCGTAAGCATACAGCGTAGTACCGAAACCACCATAGAGTTTGGGCAGAACGCTACCACAGTTGTACTTGTCAGCCTGAGAGAAGTTGGCTGTTGTCAGGTCTTTACCTGTCTCATTACCTTTCTCGTCCTTCTCCTTGTAGTAGTACAGGGCCTCACCAGTCTCCTTATCGACACCAGCATAGCGGAACATATAAGCATCGTAGAGTGAACCACCCTCGGTGATGATCGAGGTAGAGTACTTAATACCGTTCTCACGGACACTTGGATCGAGCTCGTCAACGGTGTTCTTGTAGTGAGTCAGGTTCAGGTTAGCGGTCCAAGTGATGTCGTTGCTACGGATGATGGTACCAACCACGTTGAACTCCACACCCTTATTGGTGATCTTACCTACGTTGATAGGATACTCACCAGTGGGGTTACCAGCTGACAGAGGCACGGGCTTATAGTACAGCAGGTCAGAGGTCTTACGGTTGAAGTACTCCAAGGTACCAGTCAGGCGACCCTTGAACAGTGAGAAGTCCACACCGATGTTCCAAGCTTTCGACTTTTCCCAAGTCAGCTCCTCATTACCCTTATACTTCAGGATGAGTGAGTAACCATTAGCATATGTGGCAGCATACTGGTCAGCGTAAGGAGTGAACCAACCCTCTGTAGAAGAGGAAACGGCACTACCAGCCAGTTCACCGATGGCATCGTTACCCTGCTCACCATAGCTGGCCTTCAGTTTCAACATATCAATCCATTTCACATCCTTCAGGAAGTTCTCCTTGGCCATTTCCCAAGCGAGACCAAGGCTGTAGAAGTTACCCCAGCGGTGTCCGGGAGCGAAACGGCTCGAAGCGTCACGACGATAAGAAGTGCTCAGGAAGTACTTCTCCAGATAGTCATACTGAATACGAGCGAGATAACCCTCAGTCATATAGTTCTGAGTGAAAGAGTCCATCTGCTTGTTGTCAGAACCAGCGGCGTTACCCAGCTCACCGATATACGGGTTGAAGAGGTGGTCGTTCTGCCCCCACAACAGCTGGTACTTATGCTTGTACTGCTCGTAACCGGCCAGCACATCCAGATGATGGGTGTTGTTGGCGAAATCTGTGCGGTACTCAGCCAGATACTGAGTGGTCACGTTGAAGAAACGAGAATGCTCCACATAAGCGATACCGTCCTGGGCAGCTGCACTACCAAAGGTAGATGACATGTCGTTCTGACGGGCGTTACGTGAAGAAACAGCGAGGTTAGCGCTCAGTGTCAGACCCTCGATCGGGGTGAGCACAGCAGAGAACTTACCGTCGAAGTTGTCGAGATAGGTCTTGGTGCGGTTCACTTCGTTGTCGCGGATAGCGTTACCTACGAAGTTTGCACGCTTGAAGTTAGTCTGGTTAGCATCATAGACGGTGCGGCCAGCGTCAGTCATGATGTTACCATTAGCATCGCGCACATACAGCGGATAGATGGGGGCAATCATGTTACAGATATAGAAGATGTTACCTGACGAACCCCATGTAGAAGAAGAGTAAGAGGGCTTGTTGGCGTCGCGGTGCGAGAAGGCCATGTTTGTACCGATCTTCAACCACTTCTTCACCTGATAATCGACATTCAGACGAGCAGTATAACGCTGCATGTCAGAGTTGTTAACGATACCGCCATCCTTCAGGTAGCCGGCGCTGGCGTAGTAATTCAGCTTATCGGTCACACCGCTGAAGCTGACGTTATACTCCTGACGGAAGCTGTTGTGGAAAGCCTCGTCGTACCAGTCATCAGGCGTATAGTAGTACTCACCGTCGCTGTAGCCCAGCTTAGCTTTGGGGTTCAGGCGCAGGTTGGTACCTACAATATTCTCACCCTCGGGCACTGTGAAGATCTGGTAACCCAGACCACCATTCTTCTCATCGTAGATATTCTTGCTGGCGAAAGCGTAAGCCTCGGCAGCAGTCTTGCCATTGTAGAGCTGAGAGTTGTAGAGCTGCTTGAAATAAGTCTCGTAGTACTGGCCGGGATCGTCGATCACGTCGTACTGCGGAATCAGGCGGCTGTTAGAACCCCACTTGGCGTCGAACTTAATCTCAGCCTCCTGGTTACGACCCTTCTTGGTGGTGATCAGCACAACACCGTTAGCACCACGAGCACCGTAGATGGCGCTGGCCGAAGCATCCTTCAGCACAGTCATCGACTCCACGTCGTTCGGGTTGATAGAGTTCAGCGCACCATCGAAAGGCATACCGTCGAGCACGATCAGCGGGCTGTTACCAGCCGACATAGAACCGATACCACGCACGCGGATAGTGGGCGAGCTGTTGGTCGGGTCACCACTGGTATTGATGATCTGCACACCAGGAGCAGCACCAGCCAGAGCGTTAGCCACGTTTGAAGAAACGTGAGCCTCAATGGCCTTAGCATCCACCTGAGCAGCCGAACCAGTAAAGGCCGACTTCTTCTGCGTACCGTAAGCCACCACGATCACCTCATCCAGAGCAGCAGCGTCGCTCTTCAGGAACACGCGCATACCGTTCTTAGCCTTCAATGTCTGGCTGATGTAACCCAGATACGAGATCGTAATCGTGTTCTTGCCCTCGGGCAAGGTCAGCGAGAAGCGACCATTTACATCTGTCAACATACCGGTGCTAGTACCGTCCACCTTAACAGCGGCGCCGATGATGGGCTGACCGTCGTCCTGTGAGAGCACTGTACCGGCAACTTTGGTTTGTGCAAGTGCTGATCCTACGCAAAGGAACAGACATGCAAAAAACATCGTTAGTCTTTTTTTCATAAATCTCTCTCTTTTGTTGTTAATTAATATATAATA
>ERZ809472.273-NODE-273-length-13315-cov-13.478130_pt1 | contig 13315 bp, 10 predicted proteins | sample MGYA00521274_ERZ809472 | MGnify/ENA primary metagenome ERZ809472 (study PRJEB31581, sample SAMEA3312791) | metagenome | study: EMG produced TPA metagenomics assembly of the PRJEB8939 data set (Metagenomic analyses of Rumen microbiomes reveals... | reverse complement strand
GTTGACTATAGTCGATAGACCTGTTGACTATAGTCGACAGGTAAGGGGGGCCGTAGACCGTAAAATGAATACTGGGACGAGATTCAAGCTGAAATACAACTGGACGATTTGTACGAACTATAAAACACTTTATCCACTGGTAAGGATGCTGGGGGAGAAAGAACGGCTTTTTCTCCGTGACATCCCCATGGTGGCAGTGGGGGATTGAGGGGAGAAAGCAGGGCATTTCAGGAGGTTTCGGAAGAAAAAACGGGTAAAGATTTGGCTGTCTCAGCACTTTTGCTTAATTTTGCACACTCAACAAGAGAAGTTCATGGAGTATAAGAGCGTTTTCAGCCGTCTGGCCAAGGTGTCGCTGCCGCTGCTGCTTGGCGGCGCCATCCTCTACTGGATGTATCGCGACTTCGACTTCCAGCACATCCGCCACGTGCTGCTCCATGAGATGTCGTGGACGTGGATGCTGCTGTCGTTTCCCTTCTGCATACTGGCTCAGACGCTGCGTGGGTGGCGCTGGCTGCTCACGCTGGAGCCGCTGGGCGAACGTCCTCGCCCGAGGGTGTCGGTCTACTCCATCTTCGTGAGCTATGCCGTGTCACTGCTGGTGCCGCGCATCGGCGAATTTACGCGCTGCGGCGTGCTCAAACGGTGGGACGGCGTATCGTTTCCCAAGGCCCTTGGAACGGTGGTGACGGAGCGTGCCGTCGACTCGCTCATCATCGTCGTGGTAACGGGCTTAGCGTTCCTGCTGGAAATGAGCATCTTCGGCACCTTCTTCGAGCGCACAGGCATGTCGATAGACGGCATCCTGCGCGGATTCTCCCTGGCAGGATGGCTGGTGACGGCGGTGTGCGGCGTGGCCGTCATCGTGCTGCTCCACGTGCTGTTGCGCCATCTCGCCTTCTACAACAAGGTGCGCGCCACGCTCCACTCCGTGTGGGAAGGCATCGCCTCGCTGCGCCATGTGCGCCACGTCACGCTCTTCATCCTGCTGTCATTAGGCATCTGGCTGAGCTACTTCCTGCACTACTACCTCACTTTCTTCTGCTTCCCCTTCACCGAGGACCTGGGCGTGAGCTGCGGCCTGGTCACGTTTCTCATAGGGTCGATAGCCGTGGTGGTGCCCACGCCCAACGGTGCCGGCCCCTGGCACTTCGCCGTCAAGACCATGCTCCTGCTCTACGGTGTGCAGGAAGAGAAGGCGCTCTACTTCGTGCTCATCGTCCACACCGTGCAGACCATGTTCGTCGTCGCCTTAGGCATCTACGGATGGGCACGGTTGAACCTGCTTAAACCCGCCCGACAGGACAGCGGACAATAACCATTATCAATAATCAACACGCTACGATGAAGAAACTACTACTCACACTCACGCTGCTGCTTTGCACTGCCGCCACGACGCTGGCCCAGGACGACAGGCAGATTGCTTTCCCCACGGCAGAAGGCTACGGCCGCTATGCCACCGGCGGACGCGGCGGTCGCACCTACGTGGTGACGTCGCTCGACGACTGCCCTGACAACAACCTCAAGGAGGGCACTTTCCGATGGGCGGTGAAACAGCCGGGAAAGAAAATCGTCACCTTCAAGGTCTGCGGCACCATCTACCTCACCTCGGCCCTCGACATGAACTGCGGAGACCTCACCATTCTGGGACAGACGGCTCCTGGCGAGGGCGTGTGCCTGGCCGACTACCCTGTGACCATCTCCTGCGAGAACGCCATCATACGCTACATGCGCTTCCGCCTGGGACAGCGTCAGGTGGCCTACCATGAGGGCGACGGATTCGGCATCAACGGGGCCAACAACTTCATCATCGACCACTGCTCCGTAAGCTGGAGCATCGATGAGTGCCTCTCCGTATCGGCTGCCACCAACGGCACGATACAGTGGTGCATCGTCAGTCAGGCGCTCAACGACGCCGGCCACTCCAAGGGCGCACACGGCTACGGCGGCAACTGGGGCGGCACCAACGTCAGTTTCCACCACAACCTCATCGCCCAGTGTACAAGCCGCGTGCCACGCCTCGGAGGCGACACCTACGCCGAGACCGAGGACTTCTGCGACATGCGCAACAACGTGTTCTACAACTGGGGCGGGAACGGATGCTACGGCGCTGAGGCCATCGACGTGAACTTCGTGAACAACTACTACAAGCCCGGACCCTGCACCGACCAGCGCAATGCCAACGTGAAGAGACGCATCTGCGCGCCTAACATACGCACCAACAGCTACATCAAGACCTACCCCGCCTTCGCCCACGACCTGCACAAGTGGGGGCATTTCTATGCCGAAGGAAACGTGAACCCCGACCATGCCGACGTGACCGCCGACAACTGGACCATCGGCATTGAGAACCAGGTGAACGGCAGCGAGCAGGACGGCACATGGACGGCAGTCACCAAGGACAGCATACACCTGCGCAATCCGCGTGAGTTCGTACACGTGACTACACACACCGCCGAGGAGACCTACGACAAGGTGATCGACCTGGCCGGCGCATCGCTGTACCGCGACTGTGTCGACGAGATGATTGTCTCGCAGGTGCTGGAACGCTGGGGCAAGTACGCATCGGGCAGCAACGGAGCACACTACGGACAGATAGACAAGCAGACGGACAACATCTACAACGGACAGCTCACCGAGGACCAGGTGGAGAACGGTGCCTGGCCTATCCTGAGATATATCGCCCCCCAGCGGGCCGACAGCGACGGCGACGGCGTGCCCGACTTCTTTGAGGAAAGCTGGGGATTAGACACCAGCGACCCCTACGACGCGGCACAGCTCTACACGGGCAGCAGCACCAAGTTCCAAGGCTACTCCTACGTGGAGGCATACGTGGACACAGGAAACAAGACCATCCGCGAATGGAACGAGCAATGCACCCAGGGCGGGGAGGTGCTGGGCGTGGACAATCCCACCATACGCTGTCTTCGGCGTATGCCGTGGGAACATGAACTCTCGACACTGACCTACAAGGGCTACAGCACGTCAAACCGCAGACTGCTCTTCGGCGAGGAGCTGGCCATCAGCGGACAGTCGGGAAGCCTGGCCAGCGGACAGGACCAGACCATGAAACTGCGCTCGCAGCAGTATACCATCATCGTGCCCGCAGCCATCACCGTGAAGAGCATCCGCATCTATGGCTACGCCAACTATGCCAACGACGTGAGGATAACTGAGCTTAACGGGCAGAAGTTCACCAACAACGAGTATGTCATCGCGGGGAAAGACAAAGCCAAGCAGCAGCTCGTCATTCCCCTCAACGAGCCAGTCAGCGGAAAGAATCTCACCATCACCTTTGCCGGCGACAGCCAGCCCTGCCTGAAATTCTACCTCCAGGAGGAGCAAAACGAAGCCCCGAAAGGAGACGTGAACGGCGACGGTGCCGTCGACGTGGCAGATATTTCAAGCGTCATCAGCGTCATGGCTGGTACCGATGTGACAGACTATATCACGACCCATGCCGACGTGAACGGCGACGGTGTCGTCGACGTGGCCGACATTTCCTCCGTCATCGGCTTTATGGCAGAACGCTGAGAAACGACTTTCAATTTTACTTCCATTTTAACTCCCCCCACTTTTACGTTCACCCAAATGACCAAAGTAATAGACCTACTGAACGGCTCTCGGAAGCCCTTCGCCTCATTTGAACTGGTGCCCCCGCTGAAAGGCAGCGAGGCAAGCCGTCTCTACGCCCAGATAGACCCGCTGATGGAGTTCCACCCGCCGTTTATCAATGTGACCTGCCACCGCGACGAGGTGGAGTACGTGCCCAACGGCGACGGCACCTTCACCCGTATGACTGTGGCCAAGCGCCCCAGCACGGTGGCCATCGTGGCCGCCATCATGCGCCGCTACCCCGACCTCGAGATTGTCCCTCACGTCATCTGCGGCGGAGCATCGCGTGCCAAGGTGGAGAGCGAACTGCTCGACCTGCATTTCTTAGGCATACGCAACGTGGTGGCCCTGCGTGGCGACGCCATTCCCGGCCAGCGGTTCTTCATCCCTGAGAAAGACGGCTTTAGCCACTCCGACGAGCTGGTGGAGATGGTCAACCACCTGAACCGAGGACAGTATATGGACCCCACGGTGAAAGACGGACTGTCGACAGACTTCTGCGTGGGCGTGGCCGCCTATCCTGAAAAGCACTATGAAGCGGCCAACCTGGACAGCGACATCGACAACCTGAAGCGCAAGGTGGAGGCCGGCGCCGACTACATCGTCACACAGATGTTCTTCGACAATGAGCGTTTCTTCCACTTCGTAGACCGCTGTCGCGAAAAGGGCATCAGTGTGCCTATCGTTCCAGGACTGAAACCCATGTCGGCCAAGCGGCAGATTGACCTGCTGCCACGCTCGTTCAACATCGACATTCCACAGCGGCTGGTCGACATGATGAAAAAGGCAAAAACCGCCGACGACGCCTACCAGGCAGGCATCGACTGGTGTGTGGGCCAGAGTCGCGAGCTGCTGGAACACGGCGTTCCCGCCATACACTATTACACAATGGCAAAGACAGAAAATGTCTGCCAGATAGTACGCGCCGTATTCTAAGGCGTACTATCTGGCAGACGTTTACATCGAAGCGGGTTTCTTATTCTTCCAAATAGGTCAGGTCGTGTCTCTTCAGCAGGTTACACTGAGTGACATTGACGTGGAAACCATTGATGAAGAGGCCTTTCTCACGCAGATTGGCAACATCGTTGGCCGTGAGCACGATGCGATAGACAGAGGCATCGGGAGCCACGAAGGCACATCCCCAGTCGTTCAGTTCGTTGTAGTTGCCCTCCAGCGTGCTCTCCGTGGCGCTGTAAATGGTCTTGATGAGCCAGTAGGTCAGATCCGGACTCCGGTCGGTGTTGAAGAAGAACTCCAGCTTATCGCCCTCGTAGGCCGTCTCAAACTTCTCAGGCCTCACCACGAAGCCGTTTTCCCAGTTGCCGAAGTGACAATCGCCCTGCCATACCGTCGTGGACTCCCATTCGGCAGCCTTGGGCGTGAGGTACACCTGGGTCACGGTAATCGTACAGGTATCGCCGGCCTGAAGCGATATTTCGTTGACCGACGTCACGTCCTGTCCATCGAAATTGCATGTCAGCGACGATATGCCTATCTTTCCCCAAGTCTTGAACCGCTCTGCCACGACTATCTGCGTAGGAACGGTCGTCGGCTCGGAAAATACGAAGGTGATTGATTCAGAGTTCGACAAGTCAACAGGCATGTTCTTGTCCAGGAAATTTCCTACGAGCCCACCCCAAGGAAGGGCCTTATACGTAATGCTGCCATCTTCGTTGGTAACACATTTCTCGTAGATATTCCAAGTGCTGTTGAACTTCGAGATGACATTATTGTCATCTTTCTTCTCCTGTTTCTCTTCGCATGAGAAAAGAAACACAGAAAGAGACACGACAAGCAATAGTCTCAAAGGCTTTAGGTTGCTAATAATCATTTGTTCGCACTATTATGCGTGCAAAAGTACAGAAAAAATGCGTAACAGCCAAACAAAAAGAGAATTCCGCGCCGATTTAACATCTTTTAGGGAGCCAAGGGCGTTACACCGCTAACAATCACGAGGTCGGCTTCATAGTCGGTCTCACCGTTGTAGTCAAGCCATCCCGTGACAAGACTATGCACCGAAGCATCCTGACAGGTGGCTTCGGCGACTTGGTGCATCAGCCCTTCATGGCGCTCGGCAAGCACGAAAAACGACGTCTCACCATGATATTGATTGCGCAGGGCTATCTCGCCCGTCACGATGTTTGGCAGCGTATAGACAAACAGCGAGGGACTCGGGAAGAAATTGTCATCGGCGATGGTCTCTAAGTATTTCCTGTCGGTGACAACAGACGACGAACGATTGAAGAACACCAAGGCACGGTCGTCGCGGGGAGTAAAACGGGGTGTGCCTCCGTTGCCGTCGTCAGCCTCTGCCTGTAACAGCAGTTCGGTGGCAATGAATCCTAACCGGCTCAGGCCGTCCATCTTGTAGAACTTGGGATAGTCGCCGACGAATTGTTTATAGAGAGCCGTCAAGTCGGGTGAGACGGGTTGTTGCTTTCCGTCAACGGTTACACCTGAAGGACTGAGGGTGACGCGGTGGGTGACGTGCCCCATCTGTATCTGCCGACCAGGTTGGCGCGGATGTCCTAAAGAGGTATCGACCTTGATGGCAGCATTGCCGCCGCCGAAGCCTGAAATCATCTTCACAAAGGCAGTCTTTTCGGTCGGCTCGTTCGTGGTGGTGACAGCTATTTTCCCTGAAACACCGCGCTCCTCAAAGCCACGGGTGGCGAGAATGGTATGGTCGCGGATGGCAGCAAGGGAAATGACCGTCTCTACGATGCCCGCAGCACCGAGCATGTGGCCGTAGTAGCCTTTCAGACCATTCACGGGCACACCAGCCAAGCCTGCCCGCTCGATGGCGACTGACTCCATCTGGTCATTGAACATCGTGGCGGTGCCGTGGGCGTTGATGAAGGCCAGACGGTCGGCGGCAGCATCAATGGCCCCCAGGGCTAACCAGGCGCCCTCTCCGTTTTTCGACGGAGAACTGAGGTGGAAGGCATCGTTGCGGATAGCACCGCACTCCACAATGCCACAGCTGTTCATCTGCACATAATCCCGCTCACTCCTTCCCATCACCATCGTCGCAGCCCCCTCACCCAAGTTCAGTCCCATGCGCTCCATGTCGAAAGGCCGGCAGTCGTCGGCCGAGACGGCTTTCAACGACTGAAAACCCGAGACAGTGAAACGGCTTTGCACATCGGTTCCGCAGACCACGGCATAGTCGTATTGACCGCCATCAAGCAGACGCTGTGCCAGAATGATAGCCGCCACGCCCGATATACAGGCATTGCACACCACGATGGGTTCGGTGGTGAATCCCAGTTTACTGGCAATGCGGCGTGCGGCCATGCCGGGAGGTGTGAGTTGCTCCCCGTTGGCTTTCGTGGTGCTGAGAATGAATACGGTTCTTTCGGTCGGCAGGTCGAGGGGCACTTCACGCAACGCCGCTCTCGCCGAGCGTAGGGCAAATGACTCAAAGAGGGTCATGCCGTCGATGGCCAAGTCACGGCGCTGCCCGTCAGAAAAGAGCGATGCCGTGAACGGTTCCGGCAGTCCCCACAGGCCATCATAGCGGCGCAGGGAGGAACGTCCGGCCTTCACGGCGCGATAGTTCTCCTCGGTAGTCATGCCAAGGGGCGACAGAATATTGCTTGCAAGGACAATGGCCATCTGGGAAAAATCAAGATTGCTTCTCCCTGAATATCAGCGAGAACTTGGTAGCCACCTGACCGTTTAACGACATGATGCCTTTTGCATGAATGCCCTCGGCAGTTGTGGCTACGGATGAGAAGTCGACAGTCAGCAGCGGATTGCCCTCAGGGGTGATGGTCTGCACATATTTCAGGTTGACGATTCTCACCAACTCCATGTCGCAGCCGCCACGTCGTGCCAGCAACTCGCCCAGCAACTGCACAATACAGACCCCCGGCGTGATGGGCGTGCCAGGAAAATGGATAGCATAGATAGGATGGGCTTCATTCAGCCGCAGTACCGTCTGACGGCCATCGTCGCTGATGACGTGGAACATCTCGTCTAACAGTTTCATTGGGAGTGCTTTCCGTTTTAAACCAGTCTGACGTTTACTCCCTGCTGGTGCAGGTACTGCTTTAACTCGGGTATGGGTATTTCGCCGAAATGGAACACGCTGGCGGCAAGTGCCGCATCGGCATGACCCAGCGTGAAGGCATCGCGGAAATGTTCCTTCGCGCCGGCACCGCCACTGGCAATGACGGGAATGCCTAAATCTTCCGAGAGGCGGGCCAGGGCCTCGTTGGCATAGCCTTGCTTCACGCCGTCGTGGTCCATCGACGTGAAAAGTATCTCTCCCGCTCCACGCTCCTGTGCCTCATGGGCCCACTCAAAGAGTCCGCGCTCCACACGCTCACGACCGCCTTTGACGTAAGTGAACCATCCGTCATCGTCATGCCGGGCATCGATGGCCACAACGCAGACCTGAGAACCGAAACGGCGGGCAACCTCCTCGATGAGCTCCGGACGGCGGAGGGCTGCACTGTTGATGCTCACCTTGTCGGCACCGGCATAGAGCATCCGCTCCACGTCGGCCAGCTCGTTGATGCCTCCGCCAACGGTGAACGGGATGTTAATCTCACGGGCCACACGGGTCACCATGTCGGTGAACGTCTTACGGCCCTCAAACGATGCGGTAATGTCGAGAAACACCAGTTCGTCGGCCCCCTGCTCACTATAGGCCTTGCCCAGCTCTACAGGGTCGCCGGCACTGCGCAGGCTCACAAAGTTCACGCCCTTCACCGTCTCGCCGTCCTTCACATCAAGGCAGGGGATGATACGCTTAGCCAGCGTGCCGCCATTGTTTTTACATCTCTCCATAACAAGCGTTTCTGATTTTGGGCGACAAAGTTACGAAGAATTCCCCGAAACGCCAAATTTTCGATTCAAAAAAAGGCGGTTGTTGGGAACAGTTACGAAATAGTGGTGTGCAAAAGGTGAGCCAGGTCTATGCGGCCCTCATAGATAGCCTTGCCAAAGACCACGGCGGGTATGCCGGCCTCTTGCAGTTCGTGAATGTCGGTCTCTGAGGAGACGCCGCCGCTGGCGATGAGGTGCAGCGAGGGATAGGCGGCCATCACCTCCTTATACAATGTCGTGGCAGGTCCGGAGAGCGTGCCGTCCTTGGAAATCTCGGTGCAGAGCACATTGCTGACACCCATGTCTACATATTTCCTGAGGAAGGGCAGCAGCTCCTCGGCGGAGTCCTCCTTCCATCCGTTGATGCTGATACGCCCGTGGCGCACGTCGGCCCCCAGGATGATACGCTCCGAACCATATTTACGCAGCCACCGCTCAAAGAGGTCGGGCTGAGTGACGGCCACGCTTCCCACAGTGACCATCTGTGCGCCGGCCTCAAAGGCACGGCCAATGTCATCGTCGCTCTTCAGGCCTCCGCCGAAGTCGACGACGAGGCTCGTCTCGGCAGTGATGGTACGCAGTGTTTCCTCGTTCACGATGTGGCGCGACTTCGCACCGTCGAGGTCTACTACGTGAAGGCGGCGGAACCCCAGCCGCTCAAACTCGAGAGCCATCTCCAAGGGATTTCCGTAGACGGTCTTCTGGTCGTAGTCGCCCTTGGTGAGGCGCACGCACTGGCCGTCGATAATATCTATGGCAGGTATCAGTTCCATTCTAATCTTTCATATATTAAGGAAGTTTCTCAGTATCTGCTCGCCCACACTGCCACTTTTCTCGGGGTGGAACTGCGTGGCAAAGAAGTTATCCTTCTGCAGGGCAGCGCTGTAGGGCTGAATATAGTCGGCTACGGCAATGGTCTCAGGGCAGAGCGGCACATAATAGCTGTGGACAAAGTAGACATAGGGTCCCTCCCCCGACCCCGGCCTCACCCCCGGCCCCTCTTCAAAGGGCGAGGGGGGTATATACATCTCGTTAAACAGACTGCTTACGTCCCCGCGAGGAGGCAGACTCAGGCTGTTCCACCCCATGCAGGGCACCTTGTCCTCATGGCGCACGGGCTGGAAACGCTTCACTTCGGCGTCGAAGATGCCGAGACAGTCCACATCGCCCTCCTCGGAGTGCCTACAGAGCAGCTGCTGACCGATGCAGATGCCGAGCACGGGCTGCATCAGCGAGCGAATCACCTCGTCAAGGCCTCTGGCACAGAGGTATTCCATGGCCCCCCGGGCCTCGCCCTGACCAGGGAAGAGCACGCGGTCGGCACGGCGCAGCTCCTGCGGGTCGTCGGTCAACAGCGGCTCCACACCCAGACGGCGCAGCGCGTTCAGCACCGAGTAGATATTCCCCGCGTTATATTTCACTACTGCTACTTGCATTTCTCTTTTTACGTTTTAGTCGCTGCAAAGTTACGAAGTTTTCGCGAATCTGCAAAGCATTTCCCTGTTTTTCATCTATATAATCAGTTTCCTCCGGCCATGATGTCGATGATAGCAGCGATGTCTGCCACGTCAACGACTCCGTCGCCATTCACGTCGCAGTCGCTATCATAAATACCTTGGGCCATGGCATCGATGACGAAGGCAACATCAGCCACGTCAACTGTGCCGTCCAGATTGGAGTCTCCCTTCGGACTTTCCTTGGGCGAGAACACAAGATAGACGTCCGGGAATACAAGATTAGGATCGTAGAGACGCACGGCCACCTTTTCGTAGCCCATTTTTTCGCGCTGGGTATCGTTAAAAGTCCATCCGAGGTAACTGTTATCATCTGATATAGGCATCTGGAATGAGCCCAAGCGGTCGGGGTCTTTTATGTTTGTCAACATAGATTGTATGAGAACCCTTATCCACTTCCCTTCGAACTTGACATACCTCATTATGGGTTCAAGCACCATGTCTGTTCCAGGTGAGAAATAATCACTGAATGGTGTTTCGAAATACTCATACGGTGAGGACGAATCGAGTGTGAAACAATAGTTGGCCTCAAACTCTGCCTTTGATATCCCCATGTCGTGGATTGCATCGAGCACCTTTTCCTCTAACTCGTTGAAGTTGAAACGATATTCTGTCCCTTTCTCTGAAGGCACTTGTTCAGCTTCCGACAGGCTAAGTTTGACTTCAACATCTTCGTGGACGTCACCAATCCTGAACTTTATGTAGCCTCCTGTTACCAAGTCTCCGAACAAGTTGAGCATTTTCACTTTCAGCAATGGCTCGCATCCGATGCTTTTACGGCTCTGGTAGTTGGGGTTGCGCTTACCATCTGATGTGATATAGCAGGCTTTCAGCACATTTCCGTCGAGCCATGCGTGTTGGCTGTCATTGGTGCCATTGTAGTCCACCAACTCGAACTCCCATTTGTAGCCTTGTCTCCACCAGTCTATGGTTGTATCAATCTCTCCGTCGATGTTGCCATGCAGGGCGAGCACAAGGCTGAGGGAAATCTCTCCGTTCCAGTTCAGCTCATGTGAGTAGGCGTTTTTGACGGCATCTTCCTTTGTCCTGTAAATGTGGTAGATGTCGTGCCTCTCATTATTCCAGATATCAGGGAACTGTAGGCACCATGGGCTGAAGTTAATGTTAAGGAAGGGGTAGATGCGGTGGTTCTTGATGAAGGGGGCGATATCGGCAACGTACGAATAGCCCTCCGCGAGCTTAGGATAACCAAAGGTCACCCACTCGTTGATCACTGGCTCGCCGTCTGCCATTATTTCCTTTTTATCCTCATCAAACTTGGCGTTGAAGGGCGTTATGATTGTGAAGTCGAATGGCTTGTCTATTAAGGCAAGTTGGGTGAACGTGGGCTTGATTTCACCCTTAAAGCGATAGGTATAGGTAGCGTCTACTTCTGGACTGAGTCCTAATATTACATAATCATCCGGTGAACTGACTGAGCTTACTGCACTGTTGATGGCGTCATCGGAGAAGTCGGCTTTAAGGTTGATGTGCAGATAATGGTTGCCGAAGAAGTTGATGCCGAAATAGGAATAGACGTCAAGAGGTGCGTTTCCGGTTATGACAATGTCGTTGTTGCTGAAAATGGCGCTTCCACTGCCTTTAACGTTGTCGGAGATCTTATTGGTGCTGTTACCATCGCTGTAGATGATGAAGGGTTTGGCTTCTGAATAGACAGTGCTGTTGAAATCAAGCACTTCGATAGTAGCAGGATTGTATTTGTATTTTTCACTAACTCCCACATGAGCACCGTCAGCCAGTATGAGGCAGTTTTGATCAGGGTCGAACAACACATTTCCAGTGATGTAATCGTCGGTGATTCTGAAAAGCTTCGTTCCCATCGACTTCTTGAGTATATGACCACAGACGATAACGCCGTAGGTCGGCTCGATGGTCACTTCCCTGAGCATCTCATTGGGGTCGCTGGCCCTCATGGAAATACTGTTGTTTCTCTGATCGTAGCTGGCTTGCAGCGGCTCAGTCTCGGTGCATCCGTTCAGGTATTCCACTCCTGTGAGCTTGCCGATGGCCACTCCACTGCTATTGGCGGCTTTCGCGTGTAAGGTGGCATTGTCTACGGTGAGTTTTCCGTAGTTCCAGAGGTTGATGCCGTAAGACGAGGAACTGATGTCGAGAGCGCAGTCCTTGACGTTGATGTCGCCCTGGTGAGAAATGCCAGTGGGTGCTGTGATAGTAAGCTTGTCGGAACCCTTGCCCTCGATGTTAATTGCGCTACAGTTTGTTCCGGTAACGCCAGTGAGTCCACGAGAGGTGGCTTTCAAAGTGTTGTTTCCATTGAGTACAAAGGTGATTTCCTTATTGACATCAAAAAAGTCGATGCCATAGCTACCGCTGTTGATTGTTGCGTTATCAAGGTTAACTATTACTCGTGTGTAGTTATTGAGGAAGCTCACGCTTACCTTACCCTGAATGTTGGAGCCGCTGACGTCATCACGGTTGAATGGAGTTACCTTGATGCCGCCGATTTCCAGCTTGTAGTCATCTCCAATCGTCATTTCCTTTCCTGTAGGACTGCCGCTGAGCAGTTTACCAGTGTTGTAGGTGATGTCGTTGAAGTTTTTGAGCACGGTTCCGTTACAGGTGGCTTGCAACGCACCGTGGTAGGACAGTACGAGGTCGGCCTTTCCATTGTCCATGGAGTGGAAAGCGTCGTTGGCAGTGGAATTGACAGTAACCCTACAGGCATAGACCGTCATCCTGCATTTGTTGATAAAATTGCCTGGTCCGTTAAGTTCCAAGTCTCCATTTCCACAGAAGAGGATGTTGTTGTCAGCACGCACCGAGACACGTCCGGAATTGATGATGTTCTTACCCGTCAAATAGACACGGAAATCCATATTGCCTGGCGACACATCGGCAGCGATGCCAATATTCTCAGCGTTGAGGGTGGCATTGGTCAGCCTTAACATTCGCTGGCTGGCATCGTAATAGACCTGGCCACTGATGCCCGAACCCTTAACCTCACCTGACTTAGTCAAATCGACCGTCACGCCACACACTATCAGTTCATCGGCCTGGGCCACGATGATGCTTCCCAGGAAAAGCAGTAATGATAATAAAGACTTTTTCATAGCAGATACATTTATAGTACTTTGTCACTAATTTGGTAAATCGCTGCAAAGTTACGAAAAGTTGAGCGCAAAACAAAAGGAATCTGCTCTTTTTTTGCCAACGGAGTAAGTTCGCCGGTTTCTCGGCAAAGCCATGAAAAAATTCTCAACCTCCATAACTGCCAGAAGGGGCGGGCCCTAATCTGGGTCGTTGCCGGAGGCCATAAACAAGAGGCCGTACCCCCTCACCTGTTGACTATAGTCGACAGACCTGTTGAC
>ERZ809472.272-NODE-272-length-13318-cov-4.780819_pt1 | contig 13318 bp, 7 predicted proteins | sample MGYA00521274_ERZ809472 | MGnify/ENA primary metagenome ERZ809472 (study PRJEB31581, sample SAMEA3312791) | metagenome | study: EMG produced TPA metagenomics assembly of the PRJEB8939 data set (Metagenomic analyses of Rumen microbiomes reveals... | reverse complement strand
ATATCGGTCTCGGCATTCCTGCTGACCCGCTCTTCCGATCTGCCAGTATCGAAGAAGCTTTAGGACAAACCGACGAAGAAGCCTACCGGCAGCGACTTATCGACATACTCAAGACGAAATCCAAGACCGTAAAAGCCGCCAACGATTTCGAGAAAAAACGCAAATTAGCCACTTACGCCATGCAGAAAGGTTTTGAAGCGGCTTTGGTTTGGGAGGTATTGAAAGACCTCGACATTTAATCCATGTTGAAATAACGCACCTGCTGCAATACGCCTTCAGGTACTGTTTCATTCTCGTCCAAGTGGAGCAGAAGTACTTTGTCCGTTGATGCCTTTTGCCCAATCACCAAAGCCTTGCTCTGCAATGCCCTCAATGCTTCATTCTGCGCAGTCTTTTCGGCGATGACTTGATCCACGCTCTTCTCACATTGCGAGACCATCTTGTCGGCTTGCCCGATGATTCTTCCGTAGGCGATGGCGTCTAAACCCAATCCGGGAAGCGCAAGCGAAGCGTTGGTCAACTCCAATCCCATCAACGACATTGATGACTTGATTGATTTTCCGTCAGCGATGATTCCCTCGTTTTCAGCGATTATAGAATTGATGGACAACTGATTACCGTGATCATCAACAAACGAAACCGCCTTGTAGCACACACCTTCGTCACCTTGCAGATAGGTTGTAGACAAAGCATAGGCCACGCCTGTACGCTTTTCATAATTCTTAGTAGCCTTCCAAATAGCATCGCAGTTCGTGAGATAATCGTCAATGTACTTGTTTCTTGAGAGTTTCGGCATCTCCCAAACTATTACCTCCTCCTTCTTGTTCTGTTTCTCCTTTTTCTGCTTCTTTTTAGGTTCCGAGGTGTTATTGGTAGCATTTTTCCCCTCATCCTTTTTTGGCGCGTTGTTGGCCTTTGAAGGCTCACGGTAAGGAACCTTGCTCAATGTCATGTCGTATAACACATATTGTCCTGAGCGCATGTCGCCGCACTCTAGCCAAAACATCAGTTGTTCACATTTGTATATCGGCACGGTATAGGTGGTTGGTGCCATGTCGTCAGTGAGCCATATTTCCCCTACCCTCACACGGTCAGCGAAGACATCCAGCTTGACGGGGGGATGCAATTCTCCACCAAACGTTTGTGCCATTGGATCGACATAGACGGACTTATTAGCCACTGTAAACGTACAGGTCTCATATTCCTTATAGACATTGAAGGCTGCCACCGACGATTGTTTGCCGTCTTCCATCAGATGGAGCACATTGCCAGCCTCATCCTTAACTCCTGCCGCCTTGCCGTCGATGGGTTTGCTTGTCCACGAGCTGGTGTTTACCGCAGGTGTGACACCTGTCAGGAACATCAGCACGGCATCGTCAAGCGTCACGTTCTCAAGGGATAAGGGGATATTGGCCTCCAGCATCACTCCTTTGTAGATCTTGCTTCCATCTTTCATTTGGAAAAACTCCCGTTGCGAGGATCCGTTCTTAAAGCAATCGTTGAAATCGAAGTTGGTGAGCGAGCTAAGATAACGTCCCACGTAGTGGAAATAGGGGCGTTTGCAGAGGTCAATGAGGTCTGCGGTTTCTGGGCAATCCGGCTTGGGGTGTACAAATAGGTTGTTAGCCACAACCGGCCCACGGTACAGAACGACGTCACCGATGCCGATATAGGTCTGCTTGCTTTTGCCGGTTCCAGGTTTGGCGAACGTCAGCGTGCGGCATTTCCCGATAGGCAGCTCGAAACGCTGGTTAGGCCACGTACAATGCACCTTTGCGTCAAGAATCAACTGGTCATCGGCATAAACCTGGATGTAGTCGTCATCGAAAACCCGATGTTGTGTCAATGTTCCCGCCGTAAAACTCACATAGTCAAACTCACCAGCAAGGTCGAACTTGTAATAAGCGCTGATGTTGCCATCAAAAAACTTCTCGCCCGAGGTCAATATAAAGCCCTCACTGAATTGTTCGCCACCCATCGAGAATGTGTAATAGTCGGACTCTCCATTGAAATAGGAGCTTTTGTAGTCCCTTATGCCTTTCACCGAATAAGGAGGGATGTTGGAAACCATCTTGCAGGGACTCGGCAAAATGGCAAGGCGATCCTTGGAGGCATTCACGATGCCTGGTGTGGGCACGGAAGCGTCGCCAACCGGATAAGCATAGATATCAACCACACCAAACACAATGCCTCCACCGAACTCAGAAACATCATCGATGCTATGGAACGAGATGACGTTGATTCCTTTCACGTCAAGCACCACTTGCTCAGCTAGATCTTTCTGGGTGACGTGTTTCTCGTAGAGTATCTTGCCATCGCCTTTCACAGTCAGCCAGGCCGCTGCACCGGAACTCTGGTTGTCGCGCGGGCCTACGACGAATGACAACTTGTCGTATTTCTGTTGCAACCAGAAGTATGCCCAGGCTGTATTGTTGCCCGCAAGAGCTTGGTCGGCCGTGAACTCCAGTCCTGACGTGTAGGTTACCCTGTTCAAGCTTATATCATTGGTCTTATGGCAGCCTTCCACTTGCTTGCCTGTGATAGCGGCCACCCATCCGCTATGTCGAATGTAATGCGGGAAGAGCTGTTCCACCAGTTGTACTCTTTTCCCGTTATGGATGTTCTCTAGTGGCATCCGCGTCGGGACGGGTTGTTGCCCTGGTTTCCATAATTTCACGGCACCAAAGCCGAGGTTAGTCTCGCCATGCGGCAAGTCGAAGCGAATCTTGTCAACACCGCTGATGTCAACGGTATATTCTTTTGGCGCGTCGTGATTACGGATGACCTGATCGAAAATTTTTTCTTCATCGCCCTTGATGGTCAGAATGACATCACTGCCATCACCTCCAGAGTTGGGGCTGCATTTGCCCCCTGGACCCACCACGAAACTCAACTTCGAATAGGCCCCTTTCAGGCTGAATTCGACGTAACCAGTCTTGGTACCACTGATTAGCCCCCCCTTGCCCGAGTTGAGCGCGAAGCCTCCCTTGTAGTTGTAAATAGCGATTTTCAAATTTTGGGAGCCTTTGGTCGGGTAAGCTTCATAAAGGTACGAATCTGTTGGCTGATAGGAGTCGGTCAAATACGTCTGTGCATTTGCCAAGCCGTCGAGAACAAGCAACATGGAAATCAACAGCAAAAAACGGGAAATCTGTTTTTTCATGATATTCGATTTTTCTAATACTAAAAATGGGGTTAAAACGAAAACAAATAACACTTTGCATACTGCCAACGACGATTCATCAGGTCTTCCTTGGAAATCAGGAAGTTGAGCATTCCACAATCGTAGAAGCGCAGATTCCATTCGTCACTCTCATCGACTTGCAGGAGAGAGAGCATTCCGGGCATGGCCTCGCGCACCTCGTCGATGTATGGCATGCCGAGTAGACGGGTGCTGTATTCTGGCTCCGCCTCGTAAGTAAACGTAATGCTTTCAGCTGGCAAGCCGAAAGGCAATCCGTTTTCAAAAACGATTCTATGCGTGTGCAGTTTCTTGCAGTTAGGTGCATAAAGCACTTTGAAGTAAGGTGCATCCCATTCGCCCATGCCAGGAGACGAAATGGCATCAAGATTGCCGAGGAAATAGTCCAAAGCGGCAAAAAAATAAAGCATCCCTTCGTGTGGGAGCATGTTCTCTTTGTCGAAAGGGGCTATCTCGTCACAGCGTATCTGGCAGATGAACGTGAGTGGGTCTGTGTATTCATCACCGTCTTCGTTGACAGGGACTTCGGGGTAGTCAAGGCTGTCGGGCATGTCGGGGAAGCCCCACCATTTGCTTTTTCCGAATAGATCGACATCTGTTTTTTGTGTCGTTATCTTTATCATGATTTACAATTTCGCCAGAATTATTGAAACGTTGTCATAGCCTCCTGCTTCACATGCTTTTTCTTTCATCTTCTCGGCAAGACCTTCTTCCATACCTTCGGTGGTTATGCCTTCGGTGAGCAAGGCTTCTATCTCATCGTCGGTGAGCATGTCAGTGAGTCCGTCGGAACATATCAATACCACATCATCGTCGATAATCTTGTTAGTGATGTCGTCGGTGAGTATTTTGCCGGTGAGTCCGCCGCCAATGCAGTTGAGGAGTGCTTTGCTTGCCTGCGGATTGCCGGAGATGCCACGCTCAGTTTGGTCGGTGGTGAGTTGTCTCAAAATACCGCCACGGAATCGGTAGGTACGGCTGTCGCCCGCGTTGACGAGGTATATCTTGCCGTAGTGCCACACCATGCCAGTCAAGGTGCACCCCATGGGTTTTGATTGCCCTTGTTCGTAGGCCGCGTTGTTAAGTTTATAGGATATGTATTTGGCAGCCTCGTTGATGTCATCGCTGAACGTGTCGGGCTGAATCTCGTTCATTGAGAACTGCTCTTTCAGCTCGTCAAGAGTGATCTCGCTAGCTTCTTCACCTTTTTCGTGACCTCCCATGCCGTCGGAAACGAGCAGGTAGAAGACAGAGTTTTCCTGCACGTCAACAGTAAGGTTTATGGCATCATCGCGGAGGAAGATCCCTCCAATGGAAAGGGCATCTTCGTTATTTTCGCGCACCCTTCCTTTATCGCATATCGCTTGTATGTCTATCTTCATTGTACGTTGAAGTCTATGGTTGCTATAGTTAATTTATCGCCTATACGTATTGGGGTTTCGACACCAGGAGTGAGCCTCATGCCGTTGACAAATGTGCCATTGGTGGAACCGCTGTCGACAACCGTCCATCCTATTGCTGTTCGTGTGAATGCGCCATGCCTACCAGAGATGTATTTGCATGAGGCGAATTCAGGGTAGATGCCAGATGTGCGCCCGAACGGTCCTTCACGGAGTGGAAGTACCCAACCATTACCAATGATTTTGGTTGGTCCAGCTGGTGCACTTGCTCCACTTACCGCTGTGCGTTGCGGCACATCGTTGGGTTGTGGCTGCTGCACCACATTTTGTGGATTAGTATAGAACTGGGTCTGAGGCGATGTGTGGACGCCAGCTGTTGAAGGGTTGGGCTGCTGAGTTTGTTGAGGCGCAGGTTGAGGTTGAGCCTGAGGTTGAGCCGTGATGCCGTTTAGGTATTTCCTTCCGGGAACGAGGTCGTTGCCGCATACAGGACATTCGCGGGTGCGGTTGGGTTTGGGACGCTTGCAGTCGGGGCACCACATCAGTTCGGTGCCGCATTGGTCGCAGAAAGCGCTGTCGTCGGGTATCATGGCCCGACAATTTGGGCATTGTATCATAACACATCCTCCATTTTAATCGTTTTACGTTCTTCTGCCGTATGCGCACCGCCTTCTTCGGCAATACGCATGGCCAGGTTGCTTTTGACTTCGTCGAAGAGATTGCGGGCCTCACGGCCGTTGCCGAAGGTGCGGCCACGACTGTTGTAGAGCATCGTGAGTTTGCCGCGCACGGCGTTCTCGGCTATCGCGTCGAGGACGTAACCTCCTTTGCGTGCGTGAATCATGAAAATGTCGAACAGTTCTTCTGGCGTATAGTCCTCGAACACGATACGGTTCTGCTTGGGGAAACGCGACTCGAATCCACTGTTCTCGACCAAGAACTGCTGCATCTCGAAGGAATAGCCTGCGGCGATGCAAACGAACTTGCCTCGGTCATTCTCCAAACGGGCCACCAAAGTCTCCAATGCAACCTTGCCGTATCCATCGGTTAGCTGGTAGGCCTCATCGATGAAGAGGATTCCTCCAATCGCCGTATCGACTACATGTGAAGTGATAGCCTCCGTATCACCTTGGAAGCGACCTACAAGGTTGGCCTTGCCGACTTCCACGACGTTGGACGACGGGAGTGCGCCCATGGAATAGAGTATCTTACCCATGAGCCTTGCTACAGTGGTCTTGCCCGTACCAGGGTGGCCAAGGAAGAGATAGTGACCGAGCGGGATCTCGGGGCGGCGGTTTTCAACACGAGCACTCTCAATCTCGTTGTTGATGGTGTGGGCGAGCTTCGCAAGCGATGCTTTGACACCTCCGAGGCCGATAAGTTGGTTGAGTTCTTCGAGACATTTGTCGATGGACACCTTTTCAGGCTCCACGTAGGGTATATCGTCTGCGTAAGCGGTGTAAGCGGTCTGAAGGATCTCAGGAGTCCATTGGTCGTATGGCACGTTGGCAATACGATTGTTGATGTTTGTCTTGGTCTCTGCCACTTTCTTCATGGCCTCGCCAGCGTTGCCAAACTTTTCGTCTTTCATAGCCACCATGTTGCGGAACATGTGAAGAGCCTTCATGCGCACGGCATCGTCAGCAAGAGAGAAATTGTATTTCTTAGCCTTTGCCGCCCGCTCGTATATTTCGAGGAGTTCCTCAGCAGTATAGTCGTCAATGTGTATGGTGTGCGAGAAACGTCGCTTCAGGCCCGGGTTGGAGTTCATGAACGCTGACATCTCCTTGGGGTAGCCAGCGCAGACGACAACGAATTTGCCAGCCTCGTTCTCCATACGAGTCATGAGGGTCTGCACAGCCTTTTTGCCTTCCGAGCTGGTACTACGTCCTGCTTCGTCCATCGGTTCAAGGTCGTAGGCCTCGTCAAGGAAAAGCACGCCACCCATCGCTTCTGTGATGGCCGCGTCCATGAGTTTATCGGACTCGTTGATATACAAGCCAATAATGTCCTTTGGCACTTTCTCAGTAACCTTGTCGGTACTAGTGACACCTAAGGCCTTGAATATCTTGCCAAATATGCGCGCCACGGTACTCTTGCCAGTGCCTGGATTGCCAGTGAGGATGAAGTTGTATTTGGTGAGTCCTTCCTGCGCCATGCCCAACTCAATGAGATGCTTTTGCACGACAATCTCCTGGGCGATACGGCGAATGGCTTCCTTCACCGACTTCATTCCAACAAAGCCGTCGAGCTCTTTCATTACGTCTTCGACGGAAACCTCATGGGTGTCCGCCTCACCTACGATGTCGGCATAATTGAACTGGTTTTCGACAAAGCCAGGTTGCTGTTTGCGCAGACGGTGACGTTTCAGCGCCAAGTCAAAGGCGTTGCGTACCTCGCGGGCGTTGCCGAAAGTATCAGTGCGTCGCAGATACATCCTTTCGAAGACCTTGGGAAGCATTTCGTCGGCTTTGGCATCGAGGGTGAAAGTGGTGTCCTCGTCGTTGCGGATGAGCATCATACGGAACAATTGCTCCAGTTCTTTGGGGTTATAGTCGGGAAACTCTATTGTGACGTTGCAGCGCGACTTGATGCCATCATTCATTCGGACAAGTTTGTCCATGTCCTTGGAATATCCGGCAAGGATGCAGACGAATTCGCCCTTACGGTTTTCGAGAATGGGCAACAAGGTGTTGATGGCATCCATACCGAAGCCGCCGCCATCATCAGTGGCAAAAGCGTAAGCCTCATCGATGAAAAGCACACCGCCCATGGCTTTGTCAACAGTTGATTTCACGTTGAGTTCGGTATCTCCTACATGGTTGCCAATCATCTCTTTGGCCGACACTTCGACAAGTTGTCCCGTTGGCAGTGCGCCTATGGAATTGAGAATCTCTCCAAACTTGCGTGCAAAAGTGGTCTTACCCGTGCCAGGGTTGCCGGTGAAAATGAAATGGTCTTTCAGCAATTTCTCTGTCATACCTTTCTCTCTTCTTTGCTTGACGTTACTCACTATGGCCCTGATCTCATCCTTCACGCTTTGCAAGCCGATGTAATTGTCCAATTCCCTGAATATCTGTTCCTCGGTCTTGGGGACGAATATTTTATCGTCATCAATGTCGATGGCTTCAATGATGTCGCTGTTGCGCAACTTAGCACTGATACACAAGTCGTTGGCTACTTTCTCAGCGAGGCGTCCATTGACGTAGGTTAGTTCTTTCTGGCGCATATACCATGCGAAGTTGGCGCGCAGCTTGGGCAATGCGTCGTCGTTAACCTCCATGTGTTTCTCTTTCTTTAACAAGGCCATTGTCAGACTGATAAGGTCATCGATGGAGAAGGAGTCCAACTTGAAACGGAACTCAAAGAGGCCTGCAGCATCTTTGTTGTTTTCAAGGAAGTTGGTCATGTCGTTGTAGTCACCATTCAATATAACGATGGGGGCCTGGCCGTTTTTCATTTTGTCGAATAACTTGTCGAGTTCGCCCACTCGGTCGGCCTTGGTGGTGGGTAGCAATTTCTGGGCGTTATTGACAACCAGTATCCCATTTTTCAGGGCGGAAATGTTCTCGTCGAATTTGCCAAGGAACTCGTTCCATTCTGAGGCTGGAACCTCCCTGACTGGTTTGTCGGTGAGGCCGGCTTTGACCATCATGTCAGCGATGTTCATGGACATGTAGTGCCTACCCGTCCCAGCATCGCCCATAACAAGGCAATCGAGGCCTACATGGTTACCCATCGAGGCGAGTTGCTTCGCCACTTTCAGTGTCTTGGTCAGTTTGTCGAACTCGGCCTGCATAGTCTTCTTGCCGATGATGCCTATCTCATCGGCAACTGTTATCTTCTCACCGCAGAAGCGACAGAACTTCGCCTCGTCGCGGTTTGTCTTGTGGCATTTTTCACAGGTTTTCATGACTTAACATAAAATGTTTTTAAAATATCACTTCTTCCGTCGCCTCAGCCTCATTTTTCTGAGTCGAGGTTTCCTGGCTACTGTTGTTCTTGTTGGACGACGGTTTGGTATTATTGCTTTTTGGCTTTGTTTCCTTTTGGGCAGGTGCTTTCTCTCCGGCGTGTTTAGCTTCGGGGTCGAACATCTTCTTCAGTGTCTTTTCACCCACCACACCATCAGCTGTCAGCTTGTTGTCCTTTTGGAAAGCTTTCACGGCGGTGCGTGTGGCATCATCGAAGGTGTCAGACACCTCGCCCTCAAAATAGCCCAACTGCTTGAGACGTTTCTGCATGGCTGTCACGGCCTCACCCTTGCTGCCTTTTTGGAGATTCTTAGTAATCATGGGCATGGCAATGGTTTCATCAACATCAGCCACTTTTTCATCGACTTGATCCCAACCTAAGGTGTGCGCTATTTTTTGCATGAACGGGTTCTGTGTTTCACTTCCCCCTCGCGGAAGGAGCAGACTGAAACTCCATAGCAGTATCGAGGCTCCGATAAATATTAGGACATACAGACGACGTTTTGTGAGGTCGTGTTTCCACGCGTCGATGTAAGTGTCGTCAACCATGCCGTTAAGTGATGAGTCAAACTCGTCCTCGTCACTGTAGGCATAATAGAGCGGTTCGAGTATGTATTCCTCAAACCCGGGCTTGTCGAACTTGCGTGCTTTCTTGGCGTATTCGCTCTTGTTGAAAACGGTTAGGATGGTGAATGTAATCAGTGCCCCCAACACGACGACCAAGTAGAAGTACAAGATGAATTGCCCAAGGAACTTCACCAAGAAGAAGAGCGCGACAGCTCCCACAACACCTATTATAATTGGTGTTAAGCAGCCATCGGTATCAAGGATGAAATATAGTATGGCTCCAACGACAAGTCCTACCGGCCAGATCCAGTTCTCCAACTTAATACCTGAAGTATCGATGGTGGGATGCATGATGATGTTCACCACAAGCACTATGGCGAGGGCGGTGAGGGGTAATACGCCCAAAAGCAGCGACAAGAGGTATTGTGTCGCGTTGCGTCGACTCTGCTTGCCTATCTTGCCCTTGCCCTCGCTGACGATGCGCTTTGCTTCTTCATGGGCCTCCTCGAAACGCTGTACGGCAGTATCGTCAGGGTCAATCTTGCTGACATCCTCAAGGTATTCGTGCAGGAGTTTCTCGTAGGTGAATTGCGGCTTAAGATTGACCTTGGGATTTTCGTGATGCTGCACTGCAAGCCAGCCCCGCAAGCCGCGTTCCTCATATTCTTTCTTTAGGGTCTTTTTTGAGAACTTAAACAGCTCCCTCACCGTGGTTATATCGGCATCCTCGTCTTCGAGATGATAGACAGGGTCAATACCAAAGCCTTTGATGACCCTCATCCACGCCACTTGCTGGAGATACTCCTCGTCTTTGGGTCCGGCTTTCTTTTGGTTGTCTTCGTTATAAATGTCGAGGCAGGATTCCAACCAGCTCAATTGTTTTGCAAAACGTGCCCCTTTGGTCTGCATGAAGTCGGCAAGATAGTTATCACCATCTTTTTCTGGTTCCGTGAAGTTGAGGGCTATGCCCATCACTGTATTCAAGGTTGTTTTCCGATACCTCGGGTCGTCTTTTGTTTGAATGTCGGCTAATACGGCATCGCTATCGCCTTGATAGGTGTTCCACCAAACATTGTAGGCCTTGTTGATGACGCGTGCCAGTCCTTCTTGAGTCATGGCATAGTCGGGGTCGTTAGGGTCGTTGCAAAGATTGATGTCGGACAATGGGTCGATGGTTTGTATGCGGAGCATGTCAGTGAAAATGTCGACATCCGTTGTGGGTAACGCATCAGCCAAAGAGCTGTCTCTCGTCCTGACCCATTCCAAGAATAACGTACCGCTAAAGAAACCATCTTCAGGTATAGCACGGTTGCAGAAATCCGACACATCCTTTAGCGTATTCGCAGTGCATTGCACTTCTTCGCCTGTGGTTCTGTCGATACCATTAATGGTGATTTCCTTATCGGGGCAGATGGCGAAAACGGCTGCTATCACGCCGCCATTTTGGTCTGTTTGGTAGCGGTTTTCGACGATGTCCTCCAATCGGGCTTGCAATTCGGGGTAATCGGAGAGCCATTTGTTGAGCTGGCCTTTGTAGAGGTAACGTACTGCAAGGTCGGGGTCATCAACCATGAAATCTGTCAAATCCTCAAACGTGTGTGCCGTCTGGTGTTTCGAGGCGTTGTAAACGATGTTGAGGTCGGCCAGTATCTCATCTTCCTCTACAGGCACGTCCTTTCCATTAAGGTAGGCGTCTATCGACTTGAAGTCCCAGCGTTTTGCAGGGCTTTTGATGAGCAGTCCCCTCACGATGCGGTTAAGTGGGTCGGGAATGTCGTCGGGAATGTCGATAGTGCCTTTCATCTTGCGCAATGAGTTTTCCTCCTCGGCGCGCGTGAAAGCCTTTTCGCCCATCCACATCGAGAGTATGGTCATGCCGAGCGAGTAGAAGTCAGCCTTAGGTGTCATCTCGCTTGAAATGGTACCATCGTCATTCATGGTGGCGTTGTCCTCCTTGTAGATTTCGGGGGCGGCATAGATTGGGGTACGATTGCGCCTTGTCACGCAATATTTGCGCATGATACCGTTCTTGGTCTCGGTTTTCAGCAGGTCGGCAATGCCAAAATCGCACAACACACAGTTCCAAGTGTGGGGATCCTTGATGAGGATGTTGGCGGGCTTCACATCCTTGTGCAACACGTTCGCCTCATGCATCTTGTCAAGACTCATAGCGATGCTGTAGGCGATGAGTAGAATGGTTTGTGCTTTCTTTTCGTGTTTAGGGTCGTCTGCAAAATTGAAGTTAGTGTGTGCCCCGCTTTTGCCTTCAACGAACTCCATGAGTTCGAAGGTGTCGCCATAGGCCTCGATGTCAACGATGCAGTCTTTGCCTTTCAGCGGCCGCAAGGCTTCCAGCACCTTCTTGTTGGTTTGGAACCCAGGATGACAGAGCTTCAAAGCGTAGTTTTTTTTGCCTTCCTTTACTTGGAATATCTCGCCTTCAGTGCCGCTGCCGAGACATTCCGTTATGGTGCAATTGTGGCCGCCTACCGTAATGTTGTCGCCCACCTGGTGCATAAAGCCTGATACTGATTGGCCTTGAGACTGGGCAGCCCCTTCTGGCACAGCAGTCTTTTCAGGAGCAGTCGCGGTTTTCTCTGGCGCAGTTACTGTTTTCTCTGGCGCAGTTACTGTTTTCTCGGGTACTGTTGCCATCCCTTCGGGCGTATCGGGAGTCGACGATGTAGTGCTCGATGCCTCGTTCATCCTTTCAGATGCCGAGGTCGTCTCGTCCGCAGTGGGTTTCAACTGTGACGCATGGTCATTCAGTGACATTTCAGGTTTGTTGCTATTGTCTTCCATGTATGTATTTGTTTATTTGTTTCATTGTCCAGTTCAGTAGTAACGAATCCAAAACATTATTCTATCCTCTTATACACTTTCTTCTGTTTCTCCACTTCTTCTTCACGTGTCGCCCATATATCGAAGGTCCTCGTGGTCCAGTGTCCGCCATATTTTCTTACACCGCACTCTTCCGGACATCTGTGAAAAATCTGGCATTGGTTGCACACCCATCCCATTCTTTCCTCTTGTCCGGCAATATATGAGACGTTCACTTTTTCCTTGTACGTTTCCATTACGGCCACTTTGCGGGCGGTGGAGTAATTGCGTTGTTCTTGTGGTGTGCTTCCCGCAGGAGGCACCATTGAGTCCAGTACCTTGTTGGCTTCTTCCACCATGCGTTGATATTCGGCCTGTATCTCTGCGCGACTTCGCGATACGTTCTGTTTGGGCTGTGCCTTGGGTTTCTCGGCAGGTGTAAAGCCCACTTTGCCCATCAGCTCGCGCAGACGCAGTTCTTTCTCTGTCGGCTCGTGCGGGGTGTCGTCGATGATACCGTCTTCTTCGGTGGCGCTTTGCATCTCGGCTTCAAGTTCTGCCATCTTGACCATAATATTGACGGCTTCCTGCACCTTGGGGTCAGCCTTAGCCTTTTCGACAGCCTTGCGTGCCGCACGTGAGAGGGGACGGCTGCACTTGCGGCAGAAGCTCCTGAGGTTAAGGGTGCCGCAATCTGGACAAGTGACGCCGTCAGAAGGCATTCCGCACTCAGGACAGTCGATGTCGTTAGCTGTCATGCTTGCACCACAGAAGGTGCAATATTCCACGAGTTTGCGCCCGCATACGGGGCATATCTCATAGTCGGGTTCGACGGCGGAACCGCAAAAAGGACAGGCAGTAGGTGCCACGTTCTGCTGGGTATTGACCGACACGTTTTGCGCCTCGCGAACGCGTTCATCGGTTCTGACACGTATTCTCTGTTTTTGTCCTTCGTTCATCGTGTTTTACATTGTTGAGGTCAATCGAATAATACTCTTGGGTTCATCTGGTGCGGGTCGCGCCACACGATACCACGTTTGGCGAGCACACCGCGTTTGGCGCTCCAATAACCGAAGCAAAAACCCATGCCGCGCGGCTCGTCGCCTAGCAATGCATCGGTCTCAGCCTCAACCTCTTGGTTGATTTCCTCCCAAAGCGGGGTGCGCTCAATGGGATCGAATTTCAAGGTACGGTGGCTTTGTTCCCTGTAGTCTTCATAGCTGACGTTCTCGATGTCGATGAAACGCTCCAATTCGGCAATATGGTCTAACACATCCTCTTCGGTAAGGTCGTCCGACTTCTCCTCCGACATTTGCAACTGTTCCAACTCGTAGCGGAGCATCTGAAGCGTGAAG
>ERZ809472.271-NODE-271-length-13392-cov-9.343106_pt1 | contig 13392 bp, 12 predicted proteins | sample MGYA00521274_ERZ809472 | MGnify/ENA primary metagenome ERZ809472 (study PRJEB31581, sample SAMEA3312791) | metagenome | study: EMG produced TPA metagenomics assembly of the PRJEB8939 data set (Metagenomic analyses of Rumen microbiomes reveals... | reverse complement strand
GCTAGTCAATAGCGATGACCTCTTGGAACGACTTACTGTAGTTTATGATAGCCTGGGCATAGTGTACGGCTCCATTTACAGCATATCGCTTGATATTCTCATATATTGCCTCGCCTTTCTCATTGAAGTTCAGCACGTTTCCGTCTTTTCCTAATTTTGCCAAATCATCCTTTCTGCCTTTCACTTCTATCATGACAGGAATACGCTTCATTTCAGGCAATTCTATCAGCAATTTAATGTCTGGATAATTACCTCCTTTTCCACCACTCTTTGATTCGGCTTTTGTTAAAGCCTCATCAATCTCTGTATTTATACTTTCCGTCTTGGCGAAATAGCGCACTTGATTAATATCGAGTTGCTTTTTTGCAATATCTTCTATCTTTTCTTCTATACTTTTAGTTGACTTTGCCATTATTGCGTTCTATTTTTATAAAAACTTAACTCATTCCTTTTCTCTTGTTAGTATGGGGGCTTCTATTGAACATTTTTTGCTTCTCACATCAACAGAACGTGAACTCTTTCCAATCTTCACCCAATCCTCGCGAAAACTGGGATTAGTCAGTATGTAAACGTAGCCAAGTTCTTTGTTGCTCATGTTGCTTTTTATTAAAAAACATTTGTATATCCAAAGTCCTTATCTTCAATTCTTTATCTTTGACAATAGGAACTGCTCGTATTCTCTAACCAACAACTCTTTTATATCAACCTCCAGCAAGTCGGCAATTTTAAGCAAACTTGCAACATCGGGCTGAGAAGAGTTAGTACACCACTTGCTTACCGTAGATGGATTAACACCCATCTGCATTGAGAGCCATCGCGCAGTACGCTTTTTCTCTACCAATACGACTTTCAGTCGGTTTATATCTTCCATACTTATAGTTATATTCCACAAAGGTAGTGATTTATTTTCAATTGTTTTCTATTTTGCCCAAACAATCTGCTATTTTAGGCCGTATTTTGCTATTTTTAACGACTTTACCTCTATTTGTAACTACTCAGCACCCGTGTCATGAGTAGTTACGCCGACTCTCTCAGAGGTTAATATTGCTTATCAGAACAACGAATGTTCCAACATCAGTCATTGCCAAACAAGACATCAAGATACGATGCTTTTATGTACCTCTTGGAGAACCAAATTGAGTTAATCAACCAGTATAAAAACGGCTCAAATGCGCCCAGACATTACACGATTCTTGGTCTCTCTAACAAATGGAAATGGGACAGGAAAACCGTCATGTCCTTTCTGAAATCGCTTCAAGACATGGACGTTATCAGCGTCAAAGGAGACGTTTCTGGCATCACAATTCGTGTCCTACATCTTGTCCCTGACCACGATATTCCTGACAGGTTTTAAGTGTTGGAACCCCAAAATATGGAAAAATCAAGCAGTCCAAAAACGAGCTATATGAGGCTTGCCTGAGGTGTGGAATTTTTCTTAAGGGGAAGCCTAATTCCCCAAAAGTCCAATTTTGGGAGGGAAATGGGGTGTGGAAAAAGAGCAAGCTCACCACCCTTAGAACTCAAACGAGATGACGATATTGGGAATTGTGGCACTATAAAACTGCCGAATACTAGATTTTAATCGCTCAATTTGGTTAAATCGTGCTAATTTTGAAAACAAAATTTGATTTTATGACAGATTTGATGTCAACGAACGAAAATTATTCGTATCTTTGCGACGTAATTTCGCTCTTAGATATGCTACAAGAATTAAGGATAAAAAACTTCAAGTCGTTTCGTGACGAGGTGGTACTGAGTTTCGAAACATCAGGGAATGACAAATACAATAGTGTCGTGACCATGCCCGATGGTGTTCAGCTGCTACGCTTCGCTGTGGTGTTGGGTGCCAACGCCAGCGGCAAGTCGAACCTGCTTGAAGCCATCGACTTCCTTCGGGTGTTCTGGAATAAGATTCCGATGAAGAACGATGAGGGTACGGATGTGCAGCCGTTCTTGATGCAGCCTGATGCCTTGAAATACGACACGGAGTTTGACGTGAAACTCTACGTCAACGGCATACGCTATTGGTACCAATTGGTGGTCAACCCTGAGAAGGTGTGCAGCGAGGTGTTGTATGTCTATCTCAGCAACCGCCCCACTAAGGTCTTTACCCGTGAGGATGTTAACGGCATATCAAAGTTGACTTTCAACCCTGCTGCAGTCAAGCTCTCACAGGCTGAGATTGATGCGCTCTCAGTCAACTGTCTGCGTAACATGTCTATCCTGGCAGTGCTGAAGAAAGTGAATGTGGCTGTGAGCCACCTTGACGATATGCGCCGTTGGATTGACAGTCGCATGATGCCACTTATCAATGGCTCAGATACGGCTATCTCTGATACGACTAAGAACATGCTATCGGAGGATTCTTCGTTCAAGGAGTATCTCATGCACTTTGTGAAGGAGGCTGATTTCAACATCTCCGACATCAAGATCAAGAAGATGGCTGCGCTCTTTGGACACAAGGTGGAGACGGAGCGAGGCGAAGAGGATTATGTGCTGCCCGAGAACAGCCAAAGTGCCGGTACGACTCGCATGGTGGAACTGGAGTCTATCATCTACTCGCAACTGAAATGCCAAGGGCTGTTATGCGTTGATGAGTTAGAGGCTTCTATCCATCCGAATCTGATGGAGTATATGCTCACCCGCTTCGTCAACAAGAAAGACAACCAATCACAACTGATTGTTACTACCCACTACGACCCCATCCTGCGAGATATTGATGACATCTTCGGCAAGGATTCCGTCTGGTTCACGGAAAAGGGGAAGGACGGCAACAGCAACCTGTTCTCATTGGTTGAGTTCCGAGGGCTTAACAAGTTGTCATCCATCCATCGTGCCTACATGAACGGCCAGTTTGGAGCATTGCCCAACATCATCATGTAAGGAGGACTGTAAATGGCAAGAAAAACCCAGCAAAGACAAGTAACAGTTTAAAGAGAAATAAGCAAATGAACCAAGTTCCCGTCTATGATAGCCGCAAAATAGCCGCAAAGTGAAAAGGGTAAATCCTTGAAAGGCCGATAAATAAAGGCGTTTTGGGAGATTTCAGCGTTTGTTTCCGGTTCTTGCCTTGCAAGCGTCCTGCGGCCGAGCGCTGAAGGTCTTGGGTTTGAATCCCAACGGGGTCACACGGGGATAGGCGAAGCCAATCCCGCTTTGAAAAAAGAAATCGCAAGCAGGAAATGCTAGCGATTTCATTATATGTTAGATAGATCAGCGATGGGCTGTCGGATGGTTGCTGTGGCCATGCTTCGGAGCTGGAGCCTTGGGGGCTGGCTTCTTCGGAGCGGGACCATGCTTTGGTGCAGGACCGTGTCCAGGCTTCGGAGCGGGATGAACAGCTACCGGACGATAGAGATGCTCCGTGCGGAGGAACTTATCGTACTGGTGGGCGGTGAGCACACCACGCAGCATGTGGTTGCGATGCTCCCAGTTTCTGCCGAAGACATTGCTGTGGTGGTTTACACTGCGCAGATACTCGAAGTTGATGTCATAGACGGCATCGTACTGTGTTGGCATCAGGTGGAGCTCACGCGTCATCTTGTCAGTGAGATACATGGCTTCGTTGCGAGCCTCTGCGTATGTGAAAGCTTTGGCGGAGATGGCTATCGTCATCATCATCACCAGGGTCATCATCTTCTTCATAATCTTCATGTTTTAAAAAGTTCGACATCTGTTTCTTAATCTCACTGCAAAGGTAGGGATTATCAGGGCACCATCAAAGGGATTCTTCCTAAAACGACATACGCAAATCCCTAAACATTTGGGGGATTTTCCCAGAAATGAGTGAATATATTTTGTATTTCGCTCGCTTATTCGTACCTTTGCACCCGATGAAAAAGTTCGTATTTCTTTTGCTGTCCTTCATAGTGGTATCTTTGCATCAGATGGGTGCAACCACAACCACCATCTGGCAGGGTTATGAGACTGTCGATGGGAAAGAAGGTCTCGGTGTTTCTCTCGACGCTTCCTGTTTCTCTGATATGCGGGTGGCCGATATCCTGCGGTTGTCCTTTGTTTATACGGGTCAGGCAGATTATCCACAGATTTCTCTTCGCAATGGGATGTGGAAGGATCTGGCTGCCACAGCGGGTATAGCCATCAAGGAAGATATGACGCAGATGGATTATTACGCCAACCGCATTATGCTTGACGACCTCCAACAGAATGGTCTTATCATCACAGGTTTTGGCTACGCCCTTACAGCAGTCGAACTTATCGAAGGCAAAGGAGAGGCAGGCTATGAGAATACAGTGTGGATAGGACATACTGTATTCCCTTCTGACTGGTCGGTCACTCATCAATTACCAGTGACGTGCTTTGCAGATGCAGCGATGGGTAAAGTACTGCGCCTGTGCCATCAGGATCTTCATCCTGGGGCAGAGGCCATTCTCCGCACGCCCAATTGGAATGAACTGCCAGGCATGGATAAGTATGCCCAGCTCATGGGTGATCATACCGACATCGTTATCACTGAAGAAATGCTCGAGGAACTGAAGAGAAACGGTTGTTTCGTTCAGGGTATAGCATTCACGCTTACATCAGTGGAACTCATCAATGAAGAAGAGTTGTCACAATTACAGACAGATGTACCTGTGGTTAACGACTGGATATGGTTTGCGCCTGACGAGCCAACCTTCCGTGTCAATGTTACCAACCCTACGACCAGGACTGTTGACTTCGACATTGTCCTCCGCATTGCTGACGATAAAATGACCTTTTATCATGACTATCCTTTCTCTGAGACACTTGCTGCTGGTGAAAGCAAGGACTTTGAGTACAGTCCTGCCGAGGCTTGGAAACCGGGCTTTTATCATACCACTGTGATGGTCGATGGCGAGGCCGTGCGCACCTTTATCTTTGGCTATGATGCAACGAACATGGTATCTGCACCTGACAAGCAGGATGATTTCCTTGATTTCTGGAACACCACCAAGGCAGAACTCTCCCAAATAGAGGGACAATATACGCTCACCGAGGTCGCTGACTATAGCACAGCGAAGCGTAAGGTCTATCTTCTGGAGATGAAGTCTGTCCCCGATGGTACTGGTGAGGGTATCGTACGTGCCTATTACGCAGAGCCAACGGCAGCGGGTACTTATCCTGCCATACTCCACTTCTGTGCCTATGACAGTGGCGGAGGACTGACGATACCGCGAGGTGACGATAATCCCTCACAGATAGATATTGTGGTATCCACGCGTGGACAATCTATCAACAACCGTCCTCCCTATACCAATAATTATGGCGATTGGTTCTCCTATGGTCTTGGTGATAAGGATGCGTGGTACTATCGTGGTGCTTTTATGGATTGCCTGCGGGCACTCGATTTCCTCTCTACTCGCGAGAAGGTACAACCTCAGAATATATTTGCTGAGGGCGCCAGTCAGGGTGGAGCCTTTACCATTGCCACTGCAGCTCTTGGCGACGGACGTATCAATGCCATAGCACCTGCCTTGCCCTTCCTGGGCGATATGCCCAATTATCTCCAACTTGTCGTATGGGCTGGTAATGCTGTGGAGGCACAGAAACATATTCTTGGCATGAGCGATGAGGAGATGCTTGCTATGTTCTCCTATTTTGATATGAAGAACCTCGCGCCACTCGTTACCTGTCCGGTTATCATGGACTTTTCCTTACAAGACAGTTCATGTCCGCCATGTACGACCTGGGCTGCCTACAATAATTTGGGATCCTCCGAAAAAGAATATTTGATAAACCCTACACTCGGTCATGAGATTGGGGATTCTTGGTGGCCGAGATTTACTGAATTCTTTGCTTCACACCTGAAATCTGATGTGGGTGGCATACAAAACATACCAGTGGCACGTCAAGAAGACACTTCCGTTTACGACCTGCATGGAGTACGCCATAACGGAAGTTTGAGTTCATTGCCTTCTGGCATCTATATCCAGCAAGGCCGAAAGATCGTGAAATAATTCAGACTAGTAACCGAAGTCTTCTCCGACAAGTACGACGGTGTGTTTGCCGTGAGGCGAGTTGCGTAGGAAGTGGACGTAGTTGCAGATACTATCGGCTGAATTGCAGTTATGGCAGACACCATCCACCTGACAGGGCGTTTTGATGTCAAAGCGGGCTGCATTGATGGGTGATGCTGTGCTACGAGCCCTGGCCAATGCGGCTTCAACGGTCTGTGCCACTTTATTTAGTCCAATAACGAAAATTACCTTCTTAGGCCCCCACGTAATGGCAGCCACACGGTTGCCGTTTCCATCGATGTTCACGATGACACCATCCTCTGAGATGGCATTGGCACTCGACAAATAGACATCGGTGGTAAAGGCACGGACGTACATCTGCACTTTCTCTTCTGCCCCTTCCACGAGATCACGGTCGAGTACTTCCAGCGTGCCTCTGTCTCTCAGCGCCTGAGGGATGCCCATGTCACGGATGGTCATTGATCCTCCCCATGTCACGCTGTTACCGTCTGGTATCAGCTCAGATACTTTCTTGACTGCCTCTGTCGCTGTCGGACAATAGAAGGCTTCCATGTTGCGACGCTTCAGAGCCTTGATTATCCGCTCTGCCAATCGTTCATTTCTTTGTTCTTTAGGTGTCATAATCGTACGCGTTTTGTAAATCTGATGCAAAATTAAGAAAAAAAGTTGTAAGATTGAAAGAAAAGTTGTACTTTTGCCGACGCAAGAATTAATTTTTCTTATAAAACATGACAAAATGAAACTTAAAACTTGCAAAGTTCGAACACTGGCAGTGATGCTGGCAGTGTTCAGTAGTGTTGCTGCCATGGGGCAACAGAAGAAAGATGGTGAGATCGATTGGTTGAAAGATTTCACGAGTCGTATTACTCTTAATGGTTATGCTCAGGGAGGTTGGTCCTACCAGAATCCCAACGGCAAAGGAACCAACTCCTATAACCTTAAACGTACCCTGCTATGGGCAAAAGCACGCATCACTGACCGCTGGTCGTTTATGTTTATGCACGATTTCTCCAGCGTGGTTCAGGAATACTACACAGACTACAGAATCTCCAACGACAATGCCCTGACCGTCCGTCTGGGACAGTTTAAGCATTCCTATTCGATGGAGAATCCACTTTCTCCCACCCAGCTCGAACTGATCGATGTCTATTCACAGGCTGTGCTTTATCTGGCTGGCGAGGGACCAGATCCTCTGAATGGTGTGAACTATGGTCGTGACATGGGTCTGGAGATCTATGGCGATCTGGCTAAGGGACTGTTACATTATGAACTCGCCCTGATGAGTGGACAGGGTATCAACCGTAAAGACCAGAACAACCAGAAAGACTTTATCGCCAAACTCGAAGTGCGCCCGATGCCAGGCCTCCGCTTCGTGGCTTCAGGTTACCTCGGCACTGGTTGTGCTGTAGGAACTGCTGCTTGGAACCCTGATATTCAGGTTGGCGACAATTACAAGCGAAATCGTTACAGTGTGGGTGCGGAATATAAGTCGGCACCTTATTCACCTGCAAAATATAAGGAAGCCCGTCCGCTGAGCGTGAGAGCTGAGTGGCTCGGTGGTGAGGATGGAGAGGTAGGTAGCCGTGGTGGTTATCTGACAGCTGCCATCCCAGTGGTGGATGCCCTCGACATTGTGGCCAGTGGTGAGACCTTCGATCGTAATACGAAGGTGGATGGCTGGGATCAGACGAATCTGACGCTGGGTATTCAGTACTGGTTCTATAAGAAGTGCCGTGTGCAACTGCAATATACGCGTTGTCTCTGTGGCGAGAATATCAGCAGCAAGGATTATGACTGGCTGCAGGCGCAGGTACAGGTGGCGTTTTAGTACATTAACCATTAAAGATTAAACATTAAAAATGATTATAAAAGTTCTTTTAACCATCATTTTCCTGGTCGTGATGGTAGGCGTTGGACTGTATTCACGCAAGCAGGCCAGTAGTGTTGACGGATTTGTATTAGGTGGTCGTGCCGTGGGACCCTGGCTCACAGCCTTTGCCTTTGGAACCTCTTATTTCTCAGCAGTGGTCTTTGTGGGCTACGCAGGACAGTTCGGATGGAAGTATGGCCTTTCGTCTGCGTGGATTGGTATTGGCAATGCCATTATTGGTTCTTTGCTGGCGTGGATCATCTTAGGTCGTCGCACCAAACTGATGACCCAGCACATTGAGAGTCGTACGATGCCAGATTTCTTTGGTACGCGTTTCAATGATCAGGGTCTGCGTGTGGTGGCTTCCGTCATTGCCTTCGTCTTCCTGATTCCCTATACCGCTGGTGTGTATAGTGGTATCTCGCGACTTTTTGAGATGGGCTTTGAGATTCCTTACGAGTATTGTGTCATCATCATGTCGATTCTCACGGCTGTGTATGTGATCATCGGTGGTTACAAGGCTACGGCTATGAACGACTTCATTCAGGGTATCATCATGCTGTTTGGTATCGTGGCTGTCATCCTGGCTGTGTTGAATGCACAGGGCGGACTGGCTACAGCTGTCGAGAAACTTGCAACCATCCCTTCTGATGCTGACCCGTCAGTGAATGGTGGTTTTGCCTCTTGGTTCGGACCCGATCCCTGGGGATTGTTAGGTGTGGTGATCCTGACCTCACTGGGTACGATGGGACTGCCCCAGATGGTGGGTAAGTTCTATTCGATCACAGACGAGAGTGCCATCAAGCGTGGTACGGTCATCTCTACCATCTTCGCCTTTATCGTGGCTGGTGGCTGTTATTTCTTAGGTGGCTTCGGCCGTCTCTATGAGCCTGTGATCGGCGCTAATGGTAAGATAGCCTTCGACTCTATCGTGCCTGCCATGCTCGTTACCCTGCCTGATGTGCTGATCGCCCTGGTAGTGTTGCTGGTGCTTTCAGCCTCTATGTCCACATTGGCCTCTCTGGTGCTCACCTCTTCGAGTACGATGACCCTCGACCTGATCTATCGTGATAAGAAATCCCTGCCTGGTGAGGTGGAAGATGGTACCATCGATGATATCGTGGCTGAGAAGATCGAGCGTCGTAAGGTGGTGGTGATGCGTGTGCTCATCATGTTCTTCATCGTGATCTCCCTGCTCATTGCCCTGAATCCGCCCACGTTCATTGCTCAGTTGATGGGTATCTCTTGGGGTGCTCTGGCTGGTGCATTCCTCGCACCGTTTATGTTGGGACTCTATTGGAAGAAGGTGACCACCGCCTCTGTCTGGGCTTGCTTTATCTGGGGCGTAGGACTGACTGTCATCAATATGTTGGCAGGTAATCCGATCAATCCAATCAACTGTGGTGCTATCGCCATGGTAGGTGGCTTCCCTGTGGTATGGATCGTAAGTCTCTTTACCAAGAAGTTGCCAGAACAGACTGTCGAGAATATTTTCGAGTGCTATAAGTAGTTTGCAACTCGATTGCAGAAAATGTGCCGTATCTTTGCAGCGTGAAATCAAAACAACTGCAAAGATATGGCACATTTACATGAACACGATCATCATTGCGAAAGCTGCTCACATGAGCATCATCATGAGCACGAGCACCATCACGAGCATAGTCTGAAGAAACAGCTCTGGCTTATTGGCATTACCGTTGTATTGCTGATAGCAGCTGTACTCATTGAGCATTATCCATTATCCATTATCAATTATCCATTAAACAAGTGGCAACTGCTACTTGTTTATCTCGTACCTTATTTATTAATAGGCCACGATACGCTGAAAGAGGCTATTGAGGGCATCCTTCATGGCGATGCCTTCAATGAGCATTTCCTGATGTCTGTCGCCACGATAGGTGCCCTCTGTATTGGTTTCCTGCCTGGTGCTGAGACGGAGTTTCCTGAGGCTGTCTTTGTGATGCTCTTCTTCCAAGTGGGTGAACTCTTCGAGGGCTATGCTGAAGGGAAAAGTCGTGCGAGCATTGCCCATCTGATGAATATCCGTCCTGACATAGCTACTGTGGAGCGTGAAGGTCAGACGCAGAATGTCAATCCTGAAGAGGTAAGGGTGGGTGAGACCATCGTCATTCGTCCTGGTGAGAAAGTACCTTTGGATGGTGTGGTTATCGAAGGTTCCACCTCTCTGAATACGGTAGCCTTGACAGGTGAGACGCTACCTCGTGATGTGAACGAGGGCGACGAGATTGTTTCTGGCTGTGTCAATCTCTCTGGTGTGGTCAGAGTTCGCACTACCAAACCTTTTGGCGAGAGCACTGTTTCCAAGATCATTAGTCTGGTGGAGAATGCTGGTGAGAACAAGTCGCAAAGCGAGGCCTTTATCACTCGTTTCGCCCGTATCTATACCCCTGTGGTGGTCTTCCTCGCCCTCGCTCTTGCACTCTCCCCCTTCATATTATCCATTTTCAATTATCAATTATCAATTAGCGTAGCGTTATATCGTGCCCTGATGTTCTTGGTGGTTAGTTGTCCTTGTGCATTGGTCATCAGTGTACCACTTACCTTTTTCGGAGGTATTGGTGGTGCCTCGCGTAATGGTATCTTAGTGAAGGGCTCCAACTATATGGATGTGCTGGCAAAGGTGGGTACGGTGGTCTTCGACAAGACTGGCACACTGACTCATGGGCAGTTTGCAGTGACGGCTGTCCATCCTGACACTTGCAGCGAACATCAGTTGCTCCACCTCGCTGCTCATGTCGAGCATTTCTCCACTCATCCCATTGGAGCAGCTTTGCGCGATGCCTTCCCTGATGAGGCTACGGATGGCTGTCAGATCAGTGATGTCGAGGAAATTGCAGGTCATGGCATTCGTGCGAAAGTCACCATGCTCAATGGACAATGTTCAATAGTCAATGTTGGTAACACGAAGATGATGGATGCTGTGGGGGCCAAATGGCATGATTGTCATCATGTGGGGACGATTATCCATGTGGCGATTGATGGCGAATATGCAGGTCATATTGTCATCAACGATAAAATCAAAGACGATAGCACTGAGGCCATTGCTACTCTGACGAGTCTTGGTGTTGCCAAAACGGTGATGCTTACAGGGGATCGCAAGGAAGTGGGCGATCATGTCGCTCAGACTCTTGGCCTCTCAGAATATCATGCAGAACTACTCCCTGCAGACAAGGTCTCTCATGTAGAGCGTCTGCTTTCAGAGAAGTCAGAAGGTAGTTATCTCGCTTTTGTAGGTGATGGCATCAATGATGCCCCAGTGTTGGCTCGTGCTGATGTAGGTATTGCCATGGGAGGTTTGGGCTCAGATGCTGCCATCGAGGCTGCTGATGTCGTGTTAATGGACGATAAACCCTCAAAGATTGCCCTCGCCATCCGTATTGCCCGTCGCACCCTGTCGATAGCCCGTCAGAATGTCTGGTTCGCCATTGGCATCAAGGTCGCCGTTCTCATCCTCGCAGCCTTAGGCATCGCCACCATGTGGCTTGCCGTCTTCGCTGACGTAGGCGTCACCGTCCTCGCTGTCCTCAACGCCATGCGCGCCTTACGAGTCTCATAACGAATGGACTGGGATAAAAAAGATGAAATAATTGCCCCAAAGTGGTTGACATTGAGAAAAATGCACTACTTTTGCAGAAAGATTTCATCGATGAAGATACCATTTCATATCATACAACTGTTGAAACGCAAGTCTGGCAATGAGTTGCGGTTGCCCTCTGACTGCGAATATCTGTCGCTCGATATTGAGAGCAAGACGGGAATCCGTATTGGTGCAACGACACTTAAACGGCTTGTTGGCTTTGCAAATGATGAACGGACTCCCCATACAAGTACGCTTGATGCCATAGCCCGTTATCTTGGCTATGCCCACTGGGACGAACTGTCAAAGATAGAGGATAATGGCAATTCCGACTTTGACAGTCCTGACGATGAAATCCGCTCTGCTGATTTGCAGCCTGGAGCTAATGTGGAAATCACCTATCTCCCAGACCGTCGGCTCACATTAGAGTATCTTGGTGATAACCGTTATCGTGTGACTGCCAGCGAGAATAGCAAGTTGCAGAAAAACGACGAGGTGGAAATCCTTAACTTTGTGCTCCATCATCCGCTGTTGGTCGTCAATGTGTGGCGTGATGGAGAGTCGTTGGGACAGTTCACGGCAGGACGCGTCTCTGGCCTTTCCTCCATCAAACTGATCTGAGCCTATGGATTCGTCGCAGTTTTCAGTCAATCAGCGCTCTTATGAATCCATGGAGCCGCTTGATACGCAAGGGGCCACCTGCGACACCTTTCGTGTCAAACTCTATGGTAAACTGCACTTTCTGAAACGGCTGAAACCAGAGTTCGCCAACGACATCCGCCATCAGGAAGCCTTTCGCAAAGAGTTTGAGACAGGCTATCGCTTAGAGCATCCCAGCCTTGTCCGCTATATCTCTATGTCTGACGATGGCATCCTGATGGAATACATCGATGGTGAGACGCTCACGCAGTATCTCGCCAACAATCCAGACTATTTCAAGGATAGGAAAAACACAGACAAATTCCTGCGTCAACTGTTGGACTCAGTAGGCTATCTGCACAGCCATCAAGTGCTCCATCTTGACCTGAAGCCTGACAATATCCTGCTGACTCATATTAACAACGATGTCAAACTCATCGATCTTGGCTGCTGTTATACTGACACCTTCTCTGACACCCAGGGCCGCACCAATCGCTATGCTGCTCCAGAGCAGTTGGCTTGCGAGAGTGTCGATGTTCGCACAGATATCTATGCCATTGGTAAGATCCTCGAACTCCTGCCAGCCTCTTCTATATATAATAAGGAGATAGCCCGCTGCACGGCTCCTGACCCGTCAGCCCGCTATCAGTCTGTGGATGAAATCTTGCACGATATCGATCATCAGAGGCGGTATTATCGTTATGTGGCGCTCTTTGTGGCTATAGTAGCGGTGTTGGCTGTCTGTATCGCCCTATTGACCCATCAGCAGGATACGGCCCCTGTAGTTCAAGAATCGCCAACAGATTCCATTGCTTCGATGCAGACGGATTCCATGCCCAAAGATACGCTACAACCAGTAATCCAGACCCCTATCAACAAGTCAGATCAGAGACCACAAGATAAAGATGAGCAAACACTGTTCAAGGAAGAAATGACCCAATTGATAGACAATGCCTATCGCTCCACTATTGCCTGTTTTTGCGATTCCCTCTTCCCATCTCCATTACCTACAACAGGCAAATCATGGGCAGATGCCTCTACGGATTTCCACAACCAGACTATTCAGATAGCCGATCGTCTTGCAAAGAAATACCCCAACATCCCAGAGACCACTATTCGCCATGAATCAGAATCCCGTTTCCAATCTCTCGTCTCATCTGTCTTTAACCAGATGCGAGAAAACGGGAAAAAACAATAAATATTACAAATAATTTGGTGCTTTGCCAAATTCTTCTTATCTTTGCACCGTCAAATATTAGAGTTATGTCATATAACTAGCAGATCGGAAGAGCGTTCAGCAGGAATGCCGAGACCGATATCGTATG
>ERZ809472.270-NODE-270-length-13411-cov-15.559075_pt1 | contig 13411 bp, 5 predicted proteins | sample MGYA00521274_ERZ809472 | MGnify/ENA primary metagenome ERZ809472 (study PRJEB31581, sample SAMEA3312791) | metagenome | study: EMG produced TPA metagenomics assembly of the PRJEB8939 data set (Metagenomic analyses of Rumen microbiomes reveals... | reverse complement strand
TGGCGACATCACGCTGGGCTGGACCTCTGCCACCGACTACATCACGGCCAGCGGCTTCAGGGTGAAAGAAGGCGAGCATGTGAAGATTGCCGACGGGCAGACGCTCTACGGCGGCGGCTTCCCCTCAGCCTCCTTCACCGGCACCGTCGACGACCCGTCGGCGCTCAACGGACTGATGCTGCGCCCAACAGCTGCCTTCACGGAAAGCGGCACCAACGAGTACACCATCAGTTACGCCGACGGCTGGGACGCGTTCTGCGACGCCCTGCTGGACAACGACACCTACAACCGCTTCAGCGGCAAGACCGTGAAGCTGGGCGCCGACATCACCGTCAGCCGCATGGCGGGCAGCGACAACCACGAGTTCACCGGCACCTTCGACGGCGGCGGCCACACGCTGACCTTCAGCCACACCGCCACCGACAACTACTGCGCTCCCTTCCGCACCGTGCAGGGTGCAACGGCTCAGACTCCGGCCGTCATAAGCAACCTCAACGTGGTGAGCACCGTCACAGCCGACGACTACCGCCACCCCGCAGGACTCATAGCCCTGCAGAGCGGCTACGTCAGCGTGACGGACTGCAACGTCGAGGCACACATCAACTGCACAAAAGGTACTGTCAACACCTCCGACCTCTATCCCGCCGCCCTCGTCAGCCAGTCGAACAATACTGGCGTGCTCACCGTCAGCGGATGCACCACCACCGGCCAGATAGCCACCGACGGCAAATACGCCGCCGGACTCGTAGGCATCGTGCAGAACACCGCCACCATCGAGAACTGCCGCGCCAGCGTCACCATCCAGAGCACCACCAACGGCGACGGCACCCACGGTGGCATCGTGGCCTTAAACAGCGGCACGCTCTCCATCAACGGCTGCGTGTTCGACGGCAAGCTGCTCTCCACCGGCACCAACGCCACCACCAACTGCGGCGGCTTCGTGGGCTATGGCAACGGCACCATCACCAACAGCCTCTACGCCCCCGCCGACCTCGGCACTGGCGAGACCGAGGTACAGACTGGCGATGTAAACAACCATCCCAGCGCCACCTTCGCCCGCGACAACGCCACCGTGACCAACAGCTACTACACCCGTACCCTCGGCACCGCACAGGGCAAGCAGCTCCGCACCATCGCCGCCGGCGAGGGCGTCACCCTCGGACACGACGGAGTGGCCACGGAGTACACCGTCAGCGGCATCACCGCCTACAAGGCATCCGGCGCCAGCGGCGACAGCGACCCCTTCACCGAAGGAATCCTGTATGACGAGGTGCTCTACGCCGGCAGCGGTGAAGACGTCAGCCTGACGCTCACGAACAGCAGCGGCGAGGCGCCCCTCGGCTACTACTACCCCTACAGCGTTAGCGCAGGCACGCTCAGCGGCTCGACCCTCACCATGCCCGACGAGGACGTGACCGTCAGCGTCAACACCGCCGCCCTCCGCTCTACCGGTGTGGCTGTCCCTGTAAGCTACGTCGATGCCGGCGGCAACACACAGACCGCACAGGCCATCGCCCTCGATGGCACGGAGACCGACACCGTACTCGGCAGAAACGGCGAAGAGACTTGGTACTTCGTGGGACTGCCCACCGTAGCCTTCGGCCGCCTCCTCATCCAGTTTGACATCAACCTCATCCTCGCCGACGGCTGCACCATGAACGTCACCTCCACCGGCGGCACCTCCTGCATCAAAGTAGAAAACAACCTCCACATCTACGGCCAGGCCGAAGGCACCGGCATCCTCAACGCCCAGAACCAGGTCAACATACTCTCCTCCGATGTAATAATTATCGAAGAAAGCACCCTCGGCATCCACGGGGGCAACGTCATCGCCACCTACAACGGCACTAACAAGGATGCGAAAGCAATCTACTTTGGTAGACAATACACCGCCGGCGATGTCCTCGTCATCGACGGCGGCACCCTTACCGCCAACGGCAACGATGGCTACGGCATCTTCATCGAAGGCGGCGATGCCCACATCAACGGCGGACAAGTCACAGCCACCGGAGGTAACAGCGGAATAGTCGTATCGAGTAAAGCAGTTTTCCTATTACCCCAAATACCCAGCACCCTGATCCTCAGCGGCGGCACCCTCACCGCCTCCAGTATCGAGACGTTTAGCGGTAAGGACGAGGAAGGCACCATCGCCGTCGCCCCCGGCTATACCTACACCGACGGCAGCAACATCTACGACTCCGCCACTGCGTCCGCCGACCTCGCCGCCCTCACCAAAGTGACCCTCCGCCCCGCCATTGTCCTGGCCGACAATGCCGACAACAGCAGCGTTATCACCGATAACAACGGTACCACTATAGCCGTTGCCCTCTCTGGCCGCACGCTCTATAAGGACGGCGACTGGAACACGCTGTGCCTGCCCTTCGACCTGACGATTGCGGGCAGCGTGCTCGACGGCCACGGCGTGGACGTGCGGACGCTCAGCAGCGCCAGCCTCGAGGGCAGCACGCTGACGCTGAACTTCACCGACAAGGGAACCGTCACGAAGATGGTAGCCGGCACACCCTATCTGATTAAGTGGGACGCCCCGAAACCCACCACCGATATCACCTACCGCAACATCCAGGGAACAGAGGGAGACAAGAATACAGGTTGTGATAACCTCTTCGACGGAAATACTAAGACGAAGTGGTGTTCCGAAAGTAATCAGGGATGGTTCTGCGAGTTCAAGACCTCAGAGCCGCTTACTGTGACAGGCTATACACTGACCACCGGCAATGACACTTACAATATCCCCAACCGCAACCCCAAGGTATGGACGCTGAAAGCCAAGCTGAACGACGGTGACGGCTGGACAACGATAGACAGCCGCGACGCTGGAGCGAACAGTATCGACGCCCTGCCTGGAGAAAATGAAACAGCGAAGTCCTACAGCATCGCCGATGAAGAGCAAACCCTGTATCAGTACTTCCGCTTTGAAGTGGCCTATGTGATGGGCGATGGCGGTGATACACCTATATTACAGTTATCGGAACTGAGCCTGACGGGCATCGCGTACGGAATCGTTGACCCTGTATTTGAAGATGTCACCATCGACAATACCAATCGCAACATCACCAGTGGCCCCGTCACCTTCATGGGTACGTTTGAGCCCTTTATCATCGGCGAGGGCGGCGATAACAGCATACTCTACCTCGGCAACGACAACACACTATACTACCCCAACAGCTCGATGACCATCAACGCCTGCCGCGCCTACTTCCAGCTGAACGGCGGCCTCACCGCCAGCGATGTCGCCAATGCCCGCCTGTCCTTCGGCGAGGACAGCGAAGCGCAGGGAATCACGACCACGAATTACACGAATTTCACGAATTCCAGCGGCGCGTGGTACACCCTCGACGGCGTGAAGCTCGACAAGATGCCGACGCGCAAGGGGCTCTACATCCAGAATGGACGTGTGGTCGTGGTGAAGTAGCGCGGGAGTGCTACCGACAACAAATGTATGATTTTCCGTGCCGCAAAGAAGGGGCGACAGAATATTCTGCCGCCCCTTCTTACTGCGGCAGTCAGTGCGCAGCCGCTCCCCTCCCCTACATGGGTGGGGAACGGCTACGTGTGGAGGACACGCAGCAGGTTTCCTGAAATCCTGAGTTCCTTAGAGTTAGAAGAGTATTGCGGTGGATATTGCTCCTTGCGGAGTGTCGGGCTGGCACGGGGCCGGCCCCTACCTCCGACAGTTTTGGAGTTCGCGAAAGTTGGAGTTTTTAAATTTTTTTAGGGAAAAACTTGCCGCCGTCTCGTTTATATTGACTAATTTTGTAACTCAATTTGAAAACTATGAACGATTTTAGAAAATATGCAACGCAGCATCTGGGCATGAATGGCCTGGTGCTCGACGACGTGATGAAGGCGCAAGCCCAGTATTTGAACCCCTATATCCTTGAGGAGCGACAGCTGAACGTGACGCAGATGGACGTGTTCTCGCGCCTGATGATGGACCGCATCATCTTCCTCGGCACGCAGATTGACGACTACACGGCCAACACCCTGCAGGCCCAGCTGCTCTACCTTGACAGTGCCGACCCAGGCAAGGATATCAGCATCTACATCAACTCACCTGGTGGAAGCGTACATGCCGGATTGGGCATCTACGACACCATGCAGTTTGTTACCTCCGACGTGGCCACCATCTGCACCGGTATGGCTGCATCGATGGCCGCTGTGCTCCTCGTGGCTGGCCAGGAAGGCAAGCGCTCGGCACTGCCCCACAGTCGCGTGATGATACACCAGCCGCTCGGAGGCGTACAGGGACAGGCATCGGACATGGAGATTGAGGTGCGCCAGATACAGATACTGAAGAAGGAGCTGTACTCCATCATCGCACAGCACTCGCATACAGACTTCGACAAGGTGTGGGCTGACTCTGACCGCAACTATTGGATGACGGCCGTGGAGGCCAAGGAGTACGGAATGATTGACCGGGTGCTGGAGAAGAAGTGAGTCAAACGAGTAAAAAGAGTAATTCGTAAGGAGTGAAGAAAACATGTAATTTCTGCGGTCGGTCTGACCGCGAGGTGAAACTGCTTATTACGGGCATCAACGGATATATCTGTGAGGACTGCGCGCAACAGGCCTACCAAATCGTGCAGCAGCAGTTGCTCAGAGACGAGGATCCCCTCAGCTCCTCCCAAGGCGGGAAGAAGGGCAAGGGGAAGTTCAATCCGCGCAACGTGCCCAAGCCCATGGAGATCAAGGCCTATCTGGACCAGTACATCATCGGTCAGGACGAGGCGAAGCGCTATATGGCCGTGGCCGTCTACAATCACTATAAGCGTTTGGGGCAGCCTGTGGACAAGGACGGCGTGGAGATTGAGAAGAGTAATATAATTATGGTGGGCAGCACTGGAACGGGCAAGACCCTTATGGCCCGCACCATTGCCAAGCTGCTTGACGTGCCCTTCACCATCGTCGACGCCACGGTGTTCACGGAGGCCGGCTATGTGGGCGAGGACGTGGAGAGCATCCTGACACGACTCCTGCAGGTGGCCGACTTCGACGTGGAGGCCACGCAGCGTGGCATCGTGTTCATCGACGAGATTGACAAGATTGCCCGCAAGCAGGACAACCCGTCGATCACCCGCGATGTCTCGGGCGAGGGCGTGCAGCAGGGTCTGCTGAAACTGCTTGAAGGAACGAATGTGAACGTGCCGCCGAAGGGCGGGCGCAAGCATCCCGATCAGGAGTATATCTCGGTAGACACACGTAACATACTTTTCATTTGCGGAGGAGCCTTTGACGGTATCGAGCGAAAGATTGCACAGCGACTGAACACCCATACCGTGGGCTACGATTCAGTGCAGAACGTGCGCAGGATTGACAAGAACGACCTGATGAAGTATGTCTCGCCGCAAGACCTGAAGAGCTTCGGACTGATACCCGAAATCATCGGCCGTCTGCCCGTGCTCACCTATCTGAACCCGCTGGACCGCGAGGCATTGGAACGCATACTCGTGGAGCCGAAGAACTCCATCGTGCGTCAGTATCAGAAACTTTTCCAGATGGACGGCATCGAACTGACCTTCACGCCCGAGGCCAAGAAAGCCCTTGTGGACAAGGCCGTGGAGTTTAAGCTGGGTGCCCGCGGACTGCGCTCCATCGTGGAAAGCGTGATGATGGACGCCATGTTTGAAATCCCGTCAAAGAAGACCGACAAGTTCGTGGTGACCGCCGAGTATGTGGAAGAACAGCTCGCAAAATCACATTTGGGTGATGGGTAATAGTAATGGAATAAAAAGTAGAGTATAAGGAGGAAATAATGACAAAGAAAAAATCACTTACCGGAGCCCTGAAGAAATATTTTGGCTTCGACACTTTCAAGGGAGACCAGGAGGCCATCATCCAGAGCGTGCTCGACGGGCAGGACACGTTTGTCCTCATGCCTACGGGCGGCGGCAAGAGCCTGTGCTACCAGCTGCCCTCGCTGCTCATGGATGGCGTGGCCATCGTCATATCACCGCTCATCGCGCTGATGAAAAACCAGGTGGACTTCATCAGTCACCTCAGCGAGCAGGAGGGAACGGCCCACTTCCTTAATTCATCGCTCAACAAGACGGCCATCGACCAGGTGAAGAAAGACATCACCGAGGGACGCACGAAACTGCTCTACGTGGCACCTGAGTCGCTGACGAAGGAGGAGAACGTGGAGTTCCTGCGCACGGTGAAGATTTCGTTCTACGCCATCGACGAGGCCCACTGTATATCGGAATGGGGACATGACTTCCGCCCGGAGTACCGCCGCATCAGGCCCATTATCAATGAGATAGGCGAGGCACCCGTCATCGCCCTCACGGCGACGGCCACCGACAAGGTGCGCACGGACATCAAGAAGAACTTGGGCATCCTCGACGCCAAGGAGTTCAAGTCGTCGTTCAACCGGCCGAATCTCTACTACGAGGTGCGGCCCAAGACCCGCGAGATTGACAAGGACATCGTGCGTTTCATCAAGCAGCACGAGGGCAAGAGTGGTATCATCTACTGCCTCTCGCGCAAGAAGGTGGAGGACCTGGCCGAGGTGCTGCGCGCCAACAATATCAAGGCTGCGGCCTATCATGCCGGACTGGAGTCGAACAAGCGCTCGGAGACACAGGACGACTTCATCATGGAGCGCATCGACGTTATCGTGGCCACCATTGCCTTCGGCATGGGCATCGACAAGCCCGATGTGCGCTTCGTCATTCACTACGACATTCCAAAGAGTCTTGAGGGATACTATCAGGAGACGGGACGTGCCGGCCGTGACGGCGGCGAGGGCATCTGCCTGGCTTTCTACAGCTACAAGGATCTGCAGAAACTTGACAAGTTCATGGAGGGCAAGCCCGTGGCCGAGCAGGACATCGGGCGACAGCTGCTTCAGGAGACTGCCGCCTACGCCGAGACGAGCCTCTGCCGCCGCAAGATGCTGCTGAACTACTTCGGCGAGGAATATCCCAAGGACAATTGCGACAACTGCGACAACTGTCTGCATCCCAGCGAGCGCGTCGAGGCCAGCAAGCAACTTGTCACGGCCCTGAAGGCCATCTTGGCCATCAAGGAGAATTTCCGCAGCGACTACGTCATAGACTTTATCATGGGTCGTGAAACCGACGAGATCCTGGCTCACAAGCATCAGGATTTCGATGAATTTGGCTCTGGCGAGGACGACAACCCGAAGATCTGGAATCCTGTCATCCGTCAGGCACTCATCGCCGGCTACCTGAAGAAAGAAGTGGAGAACTACGGTCTGCTGAAAGTCACCGCTGCGGGAAAGAAGTTCATCAAGCATCCCGTGTCGTTCTTGGTCGCCGAGGACCACGAGTTCAGCGACGACATTGATTCCACGCCTCCCGATGGAGGTACGAGCGCACTCGACCCCACGTTGTCGGCGATGCTCTTGGACCTGCGCCGGAAGTGGTCGCGCAAGCTCGACCGCCCGCCATACGTCATCTTCCAGGATGTCTCCATCGAGCAGATGGCTACGTACTATCCTATCACGCTCGAGGAACTGAAGAACATACAGGGCGTGGGCGACGGCAAGACACGCCAGCCATACGCCAAGGAGTTTGTAGACCTGATTAAGAAGTACTGTCGTGAGAACGAGATAGAGCGGCAGTCCGACATGCGCATACGCACCAAGGCCAAGGACTCCATGCGCAAGCTGAAGATATTGCAGAACATCGACCGCCGTATCGCCCTCGATGACATTGCCAATGCCTTAGGCATCGACTTTGAGGAACTGCTCGACGAACTGGAGGGCATCGTGCTCTACAGCGGCAACAAGATCAACATCGACTACTTCCTCGATGAGATTATGGATCCCGACGATGTGAATGATATCTACGAGTTCTTCCGTGAGCAGGAGACCGACGATTTGGAGGCTGCCTACGAGGAGTTCTCTGCCGACATACCCGAGGCCGAGATTCGCCTCGTGCGCATCAAGTTCATATCCGACATGGCCAACTGACCCTCAGAACTTGAACTCCACGGCCATCTTCACCACTTGTTTCTTGGCCGTGGGCAGTTCAAGGTAGCTTAGACGGCGGATGTATTCGATTGTTATCAGCCGGAAAATGTTGTGAACACCGAAGGCCACCTCCCAGTAGGGTCGTTTGTGGTCCATGGCGTAGGAGCCTTCGGGGAAGTTCATGAGCAGGTCATTGGCTTGGTTCGCAGCCAGGAATGGGTTGTTCTTGTCGGAAAGCGAACCCCAGAGGCACTGCACGCCGATATATTCGCGCCACTTCAGTTTCTTCAACAGCGGTACGAGGTTGAAGAGTTTACCGTTCAGGTCCCAGCCCAGTTGCGCTGAGACGAAACGGTCGTTAAGAAACTCCATGTTGTTAATCAGGTCGAAGCTGTTCGACTTCAGGAAGTATGCCATGTTCGTCTGCGGCATGATGAGCAGCGGGAATGGCACGCTGTTCCACTGTGCGCCCATACGCAGTCTCACTTTCATTGATCCGAAGCTCATGGGCAGCCAGAAACGTTTCCATGCCTCCAGCTCCGTGTAGTTATAGTTGTATTGTCCGCCAAGCATGCCTTTGATGCCCACGGTGTGCTGCAGACGCACGACGGGGGCGTTGTAGTGCAGTGTGCGGCGGCGCCCCTTCATCTGCAGGATGGTCTCGCCAGGGGAGAAGCGGAGTGAGAAGGTCGCCTCGGTATATCTCAGGGAGGGGAGCGAGAGAGGGGTGGAGGAAGACGGAAGGGAGGCAGAAAGTGAGGAGAGCGGTGTGAACGTCATGTTTCCAATGGGACACACTTTTTCCGTCTTCAGTTGGGTTGTGAGGCGCAGTCCGCTTTTCTGCTCGTACTCGGCGGTGACGCTCTGGCTGTTGTAGAGCAGCATCTTATCTATCTCGCTGATTTTCAGGGCAGAGAAAAGATTGTCCTTGTCGGAGTCCAGGAATTTGTCACTGGGCAGTGCAACGTCGCGACGCGACTGGATGCTGAGGGTACGGGCCGGAAACTCGTTGGGCATATACTTCGGATGACCGAAAGCGTAGGTCAGCGTGGCATCGTAGTAGTTTGCTTTCGACTTCATGGCGTGGGCGTAGTAGCCCTTGAGGAAGAGGTGTGGGTGCAGGTTTGCCGTGGTCTGTCCGCCAATGCGCAGTCGCAGTCCGTCGTGAAAGTTCGTAGAGATGGTGCTGAGCACGGGACCAATGTCCACCTTGCTGGGATGTCCGTTGGTTCCTGTCTCAATGTAGTTTTCGAGGAGGGCCTTCATCGCTAAGAGCACGTACTTGAAGCCACGTATATCCTGCATGCGCTGTACGAGAAGGCCGAGCGACCTTTCCGAGGGCGTGAGGGGCACGGAGCGGTATTCTTCAAAGATGTCGGAAACCGACCCTTGCTCCTCCCCAGTGAGGGAAGGCAGGATGCCACCGCTTTCATCGGTGTCCTTTAGTCTGGGAAGGGGTTGGGGATGTTCCGAGAAATCGAAGTGAGAGCGGGCGGTGTTCCTCATGACGATGAGTTTTGCGGCAAAGTCAACGACAGCCATCTCGGCCACCATGTCGTCGCTGGTGAGTACCCATTCTCCGCTGCTGAGACGTGAGAACTCCTGCCGACAGTAAAGCCCCTCCACCCAGTTCACACCTGTGACGTTGGGCAGCGACATGGTACACCGTTTCACCTGATAGCTGCTGTCTGCGAGGATGAAAAGCTGTCCGCGGAAGCCGAAATCCTGTTGTGTGGCGGGGGTGAAGTCGACCACATAGCAGGGGTCGTTGTCTACGTAGGTAGTATCAGTAATATAAAAGTGGTAAAAGAGGATGGCATCACGGCCGATGGGACTGGTGAACGGGTGGCGCAGCAGGCGTATGTTGTCCTGATAGATGTCGACATCGGTGAAATATTCCTGCGTCACCCGGTTTACGATTTCGCCCGTCTGGAAGAGGTTTGTCAGGCCGGTGATGTTGTGTGCCAGCTGTGTGTTCTCGCTGTGGCGCGGTTCACGCCGGTAGCGGCGTTCGGTGACCGTCTCTTCCAGTGACAGCGGCAGGATGAGCTTATTGTTGTAGGGGCACACCTCTACGTGGTCAATCAGCCAGGGCTTCTTGCTGAGCAGCCCGCTCTTGAAGTCGGCGGGTTTCAATTCGTTCAGTCCCACCACCAACTTCTGGTAGTTGGCATAGCGAAAGTGCTCTTTCTGTCGCAGGTCGGTCTGTTTCTTTGCCTCGATGACCTTCCGCATCAGCTCCACGGCAGGATTGTCCCGGCGACGGTAGCGCGACGAGCGGCGCGAGGTGACGGTGACCTCCTCCAGTGTTTTCGATTCGGGCTTCAGCCGGAAGGTCAGGTTCGAGGGTGTGTTGTCCCTGATGGTCTTTTCCACTGGCTCGTAGCCCACGCAGCTGACGACGAGTCGTTCGCGGTTGTGGCGCTCCAGTGTGAACCGTCCTTTCGCGTCGGCCTTTGTGCCCGTGCCGAGATTCTTGTAGAGCAGGGTCGCCATGGGCACGGGAGCTCCCGTGGCGTCGTCAATGACGCGGCCTTTGATCTGGGCCTGAGCAAGCTGCACAAGGAGCAGCAGCAGTAAGGTCAAAGGCACGCATGGACGGTTCATCTTCAGAAGGGATAAGGTGGTTATAGCCTGATGAGCGTTGAACCGGTGGTGAGTCGGTTGCCGGTGTTGAGCTGCACGGCATAGACTCCGCTGGGCAGCTGGCCGAGGCTGATGCTGACGTGTCCGTCGGCGGTGGGACGCAGTTGGTGTCCGTCGGCGGCATAGACCAGCTTGCCGTCGGTGGCATAGACGCGCAAGGAGAGCGCACTGTCCTCCGCCACTGGGGCAGTGAAACGCATGGAGAGCTGTTTCTCCGCGATGCTGAAGCGCACGGCTGCTGGCTGCTCACGGCTCAGGTCACTGATGGCGGTCAGGTTGAGCATGTAAAGCAGACCTCGGTAGGCGTCAATCTCGCCAAAACCGTAGGTGTTGTTGGGGTAGGGTAGGGTGCTGTCGGGCTGGCGCGATGAGTGGGCGATGATGTCCTTGATTTGCGCTGTGGTCAGCGTGGGGTCGGCCTGCAGCCACAGGGCGATGGTTCCTGTCACGACAGGTGCTGCCATCGACGTGCCCGACTGCACCAGCGTCATGGAGTAGCCGTAATCGTCTTCCCATTCCGTGTCCATGTGACTGATGAGCCATCCGGCATACTCCATCTCCGTGTTCTCGTTGATGAAATTGTTCAACGCAGAAATGACGTTTACACCCGGTGCACAGACGTCAGGCCTTATCTGGCCGCTGAACGAGGGACCTTCCGACGACGAGCGGGCAATGTAGCCTGGGCCCTTCGTGTTCTCGTAGGGGGCCAGGTCGGTGCTGTCGCGGTGGGCATATTTGTCGGCAGCGGTCAGGATCTTCATGCGGTGGGCAATGTTTCCTACGGAAACGACATCGTCCAGCTCGGCGGGCCAGGTCATGGTGTAGCCTTCAAGTAAGTCGCTGGTTTCCAAGGATACCTCCTTCTCAAGCTGTGCGCAGAGCGGGTCGGCGTAGAGCCAGGCGTCGCCCGCTCCCTCAACGGTGATGAGTACGCGATCGGTGGTGGTATATGTGCTGTGGCCCGACGTAATATAGATGACCACATAGCCATCGGCAGTCTCTCCGCGGTTCACCACGGTGAGCTGTTTCGTGCCCAGGGTGAGCGTGCTGGCCGTGGCCAGTTCCTGGACTGTGGCGATCAGCTCGGCCTTGGTGGTTTTGTAGGAGCTGTCGGTTTGCTTCAGTGTCACGTTCTGTCCGGGTTGGAGCTTGAACTCCACGCCTAAGTAGGTGCCGAACCCCTCTTCGTCGTTGAACATCACGGCATCGGTGCAGCTTGTCATGTCTGTCGTCTTATGTACCAGTCGCTTGGTGCCGCCGGCGTTTCCTGCTGCCACCACCAGTGCGCGGCCAGGCTTCTGAAGCAGTGTGCTGATGGCTTCGTTCTCCAGTTGGCGGTTGTTGCTGAAGCTCATGGCGTCACCCATGCTGTAGTTGATGACGCAGGGCTTCTGCTGCTCGTCGGCGTAGGCGAAGATGTCGGCGAAGGCACGCAGCGACGAGGCCGACGAGAGTCCTGTGCCGTCAGTGCGTATCTCTATGTCGACGGTAGCCTCTGCAATGTCGGCTTCGAGTGCGATACCACGGTAGAACACGTCGTTGATGTCGTTCACGCGGCTGCCGGCGGCGATGCCCGCCACGTGGGTGCCGTGGAGTATGGTGGCAGCGTCGCTGCTATGCTGGGCGGCGGTGACGGCAGCGGCGGTGGTGTATTTCTTGTCGGTCAGGTAGTCGGCGGCCCAGGTGATGCGTGTCGTGCCCTTGGCATCGCGGAAGAAGGGATGCAGGTAGTCGAAACCGCCGTCAACGATGCCCACCACGACATCCTTGCCGGTGAAAGCCTGTGGCAGCGCCTCATCGGTGCCTGTCGAGGCCTTGTCGGCTCCAACTTGCTGGGGCACGCGGTCAAGCAGGGCGTGGGGAGCACGTTCGGCCTCCACGCGCACCACACGCCCGTCCTGCGACAACGGCCCTGCCTGTGACAACGGCAGCCGCACAATGTGTATGCGACCGATGGTGGTCAGACGCTCGGCACCGTAGGCACTGAGCGTGGCGGCGGCATCGGTATCGCTGACATCGTCGGAAAACTTCACCAGCACGTCGATGGTGTTGATTGTCTTGTTGTTTGTTACTGCCCGTGAAGTGGCTGTGCCCGCCTGCACGTGCTGTGCCAGCCAGGGCGAGAGCTTCTGTGCCTGCGACGAAAATCCGTAGAGCAGAAGCGCGAATAAAATGGTTTTTCTCATGATTTTTTCGTTTCGGATGCAAAAGTACAACTTTTCTTCCGAATATCCAAACTTTTTTATTCTACTGATTAACACGGATTTGACTACAACTTTCATAATTATTCTTAAATCTATTGACAAAAACAAGCATGATTCCCATATTATCACTATTTTTGCCGGTAACTCAGTCATTATCACAGCCTCAGTAGTTAGCTGTTGGAATGAAATGTAATCTACTCAGTACCCTCATAGATAATTCCACGTTAATATTTCGTAAAGTTGATTTGGCTTGATTCCCACATTTTCAATAATTTTCTCAAGATGAAACTGGTGAGGGTGTTGACAGTCTAAACCTGCCTGAATTGACGAACACGATTTCGCTGGCTCGATGATTGCGCCTGCGTTGTCAATCATCTCCCTTCCACGCATTATCTGCCGAGAGATTCGTTTTTTCATTTTTCTCAAATTCGGAATCGGTGTTAAGGGATGTGAATCGTGATTTTGTCATGTGGTGAAAGATGCTTATCTTTGCACCACAAATGGCAAGAGACTGTACTGACATAGACGATGTCTTGTACCAGATAAACCAGCGTCTGCGCAAGCTTGAGAAGTCCGACTCCGAGAAGAATGAGGAGATTGGGCG
>ERZ809472.269-NODE-269-length-13436-cov-5.629998_pt1 | contig 13436 bp, 16 predicted proteins | sample MGYA00521274_ERZ809472 | MGnify/ENA primary metagenome ERZ809472 (study PRJEB31581, sample SAMEA3312791) | metagenome | study: EMG produced TPA metagenomics assembly of the PRJEB8939 data set (Metagenomic analyses of Rumen microbiomes reveals... | reverse complement strand
CGGACAATTCGAAGATAATGATCATGGGGATCCCGCATACGATCGTTTTCAAGGAGGACGCTTTTATTGGCGACACGCACTTCGGGCAGGTCGAGTACAGCAAGGCAAAGATCACGCTGAACGCTGACATGAACGAAGCACTGACGGAAGAAACGCTTACGCATGAGGTCCTGCACGCCATATTCGTGCATATGGGAAGGGAAGACCTGACCGATGACGAACGCCTCGTACAGTGCCTTTCAAATGCTATCTTCCAGAGTTTCAAGCCGAAGGTTTTACTGCCGGAGGTCGTTGTTCTTCAGAACTCGGCGGGACACTATGCCGTTTGCAGGAGGAATTCATATGGCCAGAACGATGAAGATAACCATAATTGTGACAGTGATGATAGCGCTACTTTTTGGAGAATACCAGCAAATAGCTGCGGGGAATGAGAGGAAGACCGTGAAGGAGGCTTTCAGTATCGGGAAATACGATCCCGTCATCACGCTCTACGATCTTGACGATCCGGACATGGTTGTGATGGTCGCAAAGGACGGCTCTCTTTCACGCGAGATATCCGCAGAGATCAGCTATCAGCAGAAAACGATCAACAATAACAGGTATGTGAAGGTAGTGAACAAGCAGCGGTTCGTTGCCGTGCAGTCAGAAGAGGATGGGTATTTCACAATAGAGGAATACGGTGGGAACCGGATCCTCACGACCTCTGGAAATTCATTTGGTTTTGATTATCCGAAACGTGATAAGTACGGACGCTTTGTCATTGAGGAAAGGCACCTGTTCCGCTTTGAGTGGTCTGGAACGCTGAAAGGGTGGAACATATACTGCAAGGATGGGACTTCGTTCCACGTCGGTGACGAAAAAGCATACCGCATAGTACAGGTCAACTACAGCGAAAGGTATTAGGAGGCGCAAGATGAAGAACGGAGAAGGATATAACGATCCTACGGTAGGCGGTGCAATGGCAAATATCTCAAGGAAAGAGTGGGAAAAAGAGCAGTACGTGAAAAATGACATCACTTCACTGATGTATATCTTCAAGCAGGCTGCCAGCCTTGTCGGGCTCGAGATCGTAGGACGCATCACCTTCCGGGACAGGCACACGGGAAAGGAATACAGGTAACTAATGGATGTAAAATGCAGGCGCTGTGGGCGTAAGCTTACGGATCCGGAAAGCCGGAAGCGCGGATATGGGCCGGAATGCTGGGCTAAAGAGACAGGCACAGAAGTCGTGCACCGCAGGAAGCAACTGCCAGGACAGGTCAGCATTTTCGATTTTCCGGAGGTAATGGACGAAGCTATGGCGAAGAACGAGATCAAGATATGCCCTGTTTGTAATGAGAAGTATATCCGGGTAGGGTGCATATCCAGAAAGGATAATAAGACGCAGATCTGCGAAGTGTGCGGTGCTATGGAGGCACTGGACGCGGCAAGAGCAGCATTCGGGCCGAAGGTCAGCGCAGATGAATTCAATGCAATGAAGGCAGAGATCGCCAGCATCATCAAGGGAGGTGAGAGTAATGCCGGAGAATAAGGCGGAAGTCACGACGGTTTTACCGGATGACGAGTTGCGTAACCGTTTTATCGTTATGACCGAGGAAGAGCTGGGTGCACTTATCCGTAAGACGGCTTTCGAGACCGCGGCGGAGACGGTTCGCGAGATGGAGTATGCGTATGCGGATAAGGCGAAGGCGTTCAAGGACAGGCGTCTGCGGAATACAAAGCTTCTCCTGCGCAATTACCGAATGCTCAAAAAGGGATGCGAGGAGGCTGTCTGGAATCGTGAGGTCGCAAAGCGTGCGTCTGAAGAACTTGACATCCTCATGCTGATGAAGGGTGACGACCGTTGTGTCGTTGATGCGATCAGGCAGTCATCTGAAAAGACCGCGGTCATACTGGCCCATGTGGACAGGATGATAGAGGTGTATAAGTCCTTCTGCTACGCCCATGGCGATCGCGAGAAAAGAAGGTACCGCGCAGTGCAGATCGTTTACCTGAATGTCACGAAGCTCAAGATGTCGGAAGCCGCGGCAAAACTGGGGGTCACCCTCCCCACGCTCTATTCGGACCTTTCCGTTGCAGAGGAGAGTCTTGCATCCCTGATTTTTGGGGTAGATGGGCTGAAATTCACAACATAAGAGGTGATATTTGTTGAAAATATACGGTATGTAAGAACAGTTCGCGGAAAATGCGATTTTACTTGCACTTTAATAACGGAAACTGTATAATTTATCCGTAAAATTACGTCATTGCCATGAAGCCCCTGGGTATCCCCCGGGGGCTTTTCCATTCATACCGTGGGAAGGAGGCGGGGGACGCACGACGGACGGATGTTTCTTCGAATAATCGTAAAAGGAGAAGATCAATGAATGGATTTAATGGACTGATACTGCTGTTTGTGTACTTCGCGGTCATGATGGCCGCAACATTACTCTTTGCACGGAAGGGGAACGGTGCCGATGACTTCTATGTCGGCAACAGGAAGATGGGGGCTGTGGCATCCGCCATGTCGATTGCAGCGACATGGATCTGGGCGCCGGCGCTCTTCACTTCTGCGGAAAAGGCCTATATCAATGGTGTGCCCGGCCTGTTCTGGTTCCTCGTACCGAATGTTTTATGCCTGCTGTTCTTCATCCCCTTCGCGGAACGCATCCGTAAGAGGATGCCGGATGGCATCACGCTCTCGGGATTCATGGGGCACGAATACCGGAGCGAAGGCGTACGTAAGGTCTACGGTGTCCAGCTCGCAGGCCTCACGATCCTGTCGACCGCTGTCCAGCTCCTTGCAGGGGGCAAGATACTCAGCGTAACGACAGGCCTTGACTTTACCCTTGTCACGGTTCTGCTGGCGGTCATCGCATATTCATACTCGCAGTTCTCAGGGATACGCGCATCGGTCATGACGGACGTCGTTCAGATGGTCCTCATTTTGGCCGCATGCGCAGTTTTTGTGCCGTGGGCATTGGGAAACCCGCACGGCATCGAAAACATGACGAGAGGCTTCACAGGCGCATCTGGTGAGTACGCCAGTCTGTTCAGCGGGAAGGGAATCGAGGTTCTGATAGGATTTGGACTTCCCACTGCGATAGGGCTCGTTTCCGGTCCGTTCGGAGACCAGTGCTTCTGGCAGAGGGCGTTCAGTATTGACGAGAAGAAGATAGGGCGTGCGTTTGCGCTCGGTGCCTTCCTGTTCGGATTGGTTCCGCTCAGTATGGGGATCCTCGGATTCATAGCTGCAGGTTCGGGATTTACAGCACAGGACACAGGGACGGTCAATCTGGAACTGATTCAGCATCTGTTCCCGGAATGGGTAGTCGTTCCGTTCATCTTCATGCTGATGAGCGGGCTGCTTTCGACGGTGGACAGCAACCTGTGCGCAGTGGCATCCCTGACGACGGACTGGCAAGTTACTGGCAAGTTGGATAATGCTGGTAAAATGCGGTTCTCGAAGGGTGTCATGGTCGGCCTTTTGGTAGTGGGCATCTTAATCGCCAACATTCCCGGACTGACGGTCACGAAGATGTTCCTCGTCTACGGGACGTTGAGGGCGACAACGCTCCTGCCTACGGTCATGACACTGCTCGGAAAGAAACTAAGGGCAGGCGCAATCGTAGCAGGTGTCAGCGTCTCTCTTTTGACCGGACTTCCTGTTTTCGCATATGCGACGATCAATAACCTGTCCGTGCTGAAATCGTGCGCTGCGCTTTATACAGTGCTCATCTCCGGGATCATTGCGGCAGCTGCTTCAAAGGTCAGGCAGGAGGTGAGTGCATGAAGAAAGTCCTTGGAAGGAAACAGAACATCGACAACCTGAGCTGGCTTGAAGCCATGGTGCATATCGAGGAATATGTCACCCGTCCTGAGCTGGATGAGCTCGTCGGCCAGACGATTGAAGAGATCAAGGCTACTGTGGGGGATAAGCATGCCGCATATGCGTGGAGCGCAGGCAAGGACAGCATCGTCCTCGGGGATATCTGTGAGAAAGCCGGAATCCATGAGAGCATGATCGCCGTAACGAACCTTGAATACCCCGCCTTTGATTCATGGGTAAGGGAGAACGCCCCTGAAGGATGTGAGATCATCAATACGGGACAGGACCTCGAATGGCTGAAAAAGCACATGGGAATGCTTTTCCCGGATACGAGCCAGAAGGCAGCCCAGTGGTTCCATATCGTTCAGCACCGCGCCCAAGCGAAGTATTATAAGGCGCACAGCCTTGACATGATCCTGCTCGGCAGGCGAAAGGCAGACGGGAACTTTGTAGGCCGGGGGACGAATATCTATACCAATGCGAACGAGGGAGTGACCAGATACAGCCCCCTGTCCGAATGGCCGCATGAAGCCATCCTCGCATATATCCATTACCATGGACTGGACATGCCGCCCATCTATGGATGGCATAACGGATATCTGTGCGGAACGCATCCATGGCCGGCAAGGCAGTGGACGCATGGTAACGGATGGGAAGAAATCGCAGCCATAGACAGTGAACTCGCTGAGAACGCAAAGCGAACGCTCGGAATTGAATGACCGCTTGCAGGCGGTCCCATTGCTCCTCCAGATCGGAGGAATAATGCAGGAATTAGTAATGAAAGTCGCGGACCTCAAAGCGCCTGAGCGCAATGTCCGCATACACACAGACCAACAGCTGAAAGAATTTGAGAAATCAATCAGGATGTTCGGCCAGATCCGCCCCATCGTCGTGGATGAGAACAATGAGATACTCGCGGGGAATGGATTGTATCTGACCCTCATGCGCCTCGGTATCGAGGAAGCGAGGGTATACAAATATGATGATCTGACGAGCGCACAGAAAAAGAAACTGATGATCGCCGACAACAAGATATTCAATCTGGGGATAGAAAACATGGACACTCTGAACGAATTTTTATCCGAACTGCAGGGTGACCTCGATATTCCCGGATACGATGAGGACATCCTGAGACAGATGTTCGCGGACGCCGATGAGCTGACCGAACAGATCTCCAATTATGGCACTCTTGATCAGTCGGAGATCGATACTATCAGGGAACAGACACGCCGCGAGGAAGAAAGGGAAACCGCCTCTCCGCAGCCTGTCGCACAGCCCGCGCCGGCACAGAACACGGAAGCGCAGGGGACTGCTCCTGCGGACGATCCGGAGAGAGCGGAGACCGGACGTTTTGTTATCTGCCCGAAGTGCGGTGAACGCATTTGGCTATAAAGAGATGCAAGGCGAGCATTGATGTCGTGAAGGCGGCTGAGATCCGCATAAAGAACGTCTTCAATAACGGCCTGCCCGTCTTTATGAGCTTCTCCGGAGGGAAAGATACATTGTGCATGGCTGAGATAACCATGCAGCTCATCCAGAGAGGCGAGATCAACCCGAAGCAATTAACAGTCCAGTTCATTGATGAGGAGGCGATATTCCCGTGTATAGAACAAACTGTTCGTGACTGGCGGAAGAAGTTCCTCATGGTGGGCGCGGCGTTTGAATGGTTTTGCGTGGAAGTCAAGCACTTCAACTGCTTCAATTCCCTGACCAACGATGAGACGTTCATCTGTTGGGACAGCACGAAGAAAGATGTGTGGGTGAGACAGCCTCCCCCATTCGCAATACGGACACATCCGAAACTGAATCCGAGGATTGATGCATATCAGGATTTCCTGCCTCGTGTCTGTACGTCCGGCATCACAATAACGGGTGTACGGGCCGCAGAATCGATTCAGAGATTGACCAATATCGCATCGATGCTGAGAGCGGGACGGACAATGACGAACAAGCACGCCGTGTTCCCGATCTATGACTGGACGAACGGGGATGTCTGGAAGTTCCTCTATGAGAATCATGTGAACATCCCGGATATATACCTGTATCTGTGGCAGTCAGGATCCAGCAAACAGCAGCTCCGAGTATCGCAGTTCTTCTCTGTGGATACGGCAAGGAGCCTAGTCAAGATGAACGAGTATTATCCTGACCTCATGGAACGTGTCATACGCAGGGAGCCGAACGCTTATCTCGCAGCTCTCTATTGGGACAGTGAGATGTTCGGCCGTACTTCGAGAAAGCGCAGGAGGCTTGAAACCGAGAGAGACCGAGATTATAAAGCGGAACTCATAGAGGTATTCAAGAACCCTGAAAGATATTTCCCGAACGAACATCACAGGTATGTTGCATCATGATACCAGAGGTTCTTCATGAATGTCTCAAAGGTGGCTACCAATGCTGATTATAAGATGATTTATGAAGGTCTGATGTCCGGTGACCCGAAACTGAGGACATACCGGGCACTCTACACTCGTATATATGGCAAATATATACAGGAAGCTAAACGAAAGGAGGCGAAACGGCCATGAACGATCTGAGAGCTCCTCTCGCGACGCTGCAGTGGGTGCCCAGGGAAACCGTGAAACCGAATGATTATAACCCGAACGTGGTCTCGAAAGAGAACCTCAAACTCCTCAAACAGTCCATCATGACGAATGGGTGGACACTCCCGATCGTGTGCAGGCCTGACAGGACGATCATTGACGGATTCCATCGGTGGACAGTTGCCGGTGAGCCAGACATGATGCGTATGCTCGGAGGGATGGTTCCTATCGTGATTGTTGCACACAAGGAACACTCCGAGGACATATACGGAACCGTTACGCACAACAGGGCGAGAGGTACGCATCTGCTCGAACCGATGAAGAAGATCGTGAAAGAGCTGATGGATGAGGGAAAAACGGTTGATGAGATCGGAAAACAGCTCGGCATGAAGCCGGAAGAGATATTCCGCCTGTCGGATTTCTCAAAGGATGATTTCTTGAAGATGATGGCGAGCGGCAAGAATGAATATTCAAAAGCTGAATTTCTGACAAAGATGTAATAAACGACCTGCCATAATCGTATGATGTCAGATAATTCAGAGCGAATATGTTATATGGATAGTAGAACACACCAAGGAAGACGGAATCCCCAAACCGTCTTCCTTTCTGCTGTCCTGCCAAAACACACAAAGGAGGGAGACGGACAATGCCAAGGGCAAGAAGTCCAGACAGCATAAAAGCTGAGCAGATGTATCATGACGGGAAGCTGCTCAAAGATATTGCTGAGGAACTTGGAGTCCCCGCGGGCACTGTCCGACGCTGGAAGTCAACCCAGAAGTGGGACGCAGACAAAGACGAACGTTCGCCAAAAAAGAAGCCTGCCAAAAAGGCGAGCAGGAAAACGAACGCTCGGAAAAAGAAGAGAGGGGCACCGAAAGGTAACAAGAACGCTGTCGGGAATAAGTCGTCTGCTCCTCGTAATCAAAAAGCCGTCAAGCATGGGGCATATCGCGCCGTGTTCTTCAACTTTCTCGGAGATGAGGATAAAGAACTCCTTGAGAATATGACGGACTTCGATACGGAAGACCGTCTCATCATGGAGATACAGGTGCTCACGATCCGTGAGAGGCGTGTTATGGCTGCCATCGAAGAGAAGAAAAAGGACCCGCTCTATATCTCATCTATCAACCAGATTCGGAAGGAAAGAGTTTTCGCAAAGGGAGAAGAAGGAGAGAAGGAGAAGCAGGAATACAAACGGTTGAAGGAAATCGCTGTGGCAGCCGGAGTGGCACTTCCTGGAGAGGAAGTGGAGAAGGATACAAGGACTGAGGCAACGATTGACCTTGTCGCACGTTTGGACAGGGAGCTTACTTCCATCCAGAAACAGATATCAGCTGACCTCAAACAGCTTGAAGATCTTCGCATGGCCAGAGAAGCAGCCTCCCACCGCGAGAAGAAGCGTCAGCTTGAACTTGAACTTTTGGATGCTCGCATTGAGCAGGTCGACGCACAGACGAATAAACTTCTTGGCACAGATCTGGAAATCGAAGATACGTCGGAAATCGATGCACTGATATATGGAGGTGAGGACGATGCGGACAACGCACAGGACTCTCCGGTGTCGGCAGACGCGGAGGGAAGTGAAGCGTCGGAAGACGATTGACTTCAATTTCTCCCGGAAGCACATCGAGTATATCAGGGCGTGCAAAGATAACACCTACAATATCGCCGAGGGAGCAGTCAGAGCCGGGAAGACCGTGGACAACGTGAAAGCGTTCGCCCACGAACTGAAGGATCATCCAGACAAGATATTCCTGGCAACAGGGAGTACCGGAGCTATCGCGAAGCTGAACATTGGTGACTGTAACGGATTCGGTCTGGAGCATATATTCCACAATCAGTGTCATTGGGGAAAGTACAAAGGAAATGAGGCACTTATCATCAGCGGACCTGACACGCATTACGAGCAGAAGATAGTAATCTTTTGCGGCGGTGGCAAGGCCGACAGCTTCAAATCCTTCCGTGGATCCTCGCCGGCTATGTGGATTGCGACAGAGATTAACCTGCATCATGACAACACTATCAAAGAGGCATTCAACAGAACACTCGCATCCCATCGAAGGAAGTTCTTTTGGGATTTAAACCCAGATCATCCTAATTCACCTATCTACACAGAGTACATCGACAAATACGTCGAGAGGGCAGCAAAGGGTGAGATGCTCGGCGGAGTCAATTACAAGCAGTTCACGATCTTCGACAACATCAACATATCAGAAGAGTCACGTAAAGAGTTTATCTCTCAGTATGAGCCTGGGACGATATGGTACAACCGAGACATTCTCGGCCAGAGATGTATTGCTGAAGGTCTCATATATCCGAAGATGGCTGCTGAATTTTCCCTTCCTTCCGGGCAGATAAAACCGCACAGCATTACGGCACAGCAGGCAAGGTCGATGGAGATCGTCAAGGTCATCATAGGTGTTGACTTCGGCGGGAACGGATCTGGACATGCCTTCGTGGCAACTGGCCTGACACGGAATTATGAGAAGATGATAGCTCTCAGGAGCCGGAGATACCTTGAGGGCGGTAACGATGAAGATACCGGGATGCGTATTGCGGACGTAGGACCGAACGAATTCAATCAATTTTTTCTGAGGTTCGTCCGTGATGTCCAGAGGATATTCGGATTTGTAACAGTAGTATATGCCGATTCGGAAGAACAGGTCCTTATCCGAGGGATGAGGAACGCACTCGCCGAGGCCGGTATCAATCTGAGGGTGGAAGATGCCCTCAAGACATACATAAACGATAGAATATTCGCTCTGACCGCCATGTATGCGCAGGAGCGATTTTATTATGTGGAGACTGATTGCAGGTCGCTCATGGGGGCGATTGGAACTGCAATCTGGGACCCGCAGCAACCAACGCAGAACATCCGTCTCGATAACGGAACATCGGACATTGATTCGATGGATGCTTTTGAATACACATTTGAGCGGTTCATTGAGAGGATGATCAAGCGTAAGACACACAGGTAACAATTGGCAACTGACGGAGGAAACCGTGAATATCCCAGAGATGTGGAACTGGATTAAGAGGAGGGTAAGATCGATGCTCCCAAGAGCCAGTGTCGAGAGAGAACTTGGCGTAAGAATCGCTGAGTCAGAGCTCATGAAGAACGGCATTGAGCTCTGGCTGTCTATGTATAAAGATGAGCCGTTATGGAAAGGCGGGGAGAAAGATGTTAAGACTCTCAATCTCCCGGCAGCTATATCAGCGGAGTTCGCAAGACTGATCCTCACGGAATTCCATATGGAATCCTCCGGATCCGCAATGGCAACCTTCGTTGATGAGCAGATGAAACGTGCCCTGATGGAGAAATTCCGTCATGTGGCTATCTATTGTGCTTTGGGAGGAATCGTAGCCAAGGCATATCCTTCCGCTCCGGATGAGACAGGTGCTCCTACATCTGTCGCAGTTGAATGGGTGCAGGCGGATAAGTTCTATCCGATCTCGTTCGACAGTAACGGGACGGTTACGTCGGCGGTCTTTGTTCAGTACAAGACGGTCGGCGAGGATATTTACACACGCCTTGAGATACATGAGCTGTCTGGCACGAAATACAAGGTCACGAACAAAGCGTATGTCGCGAGGAATCCTTCTATCTCAGGATTGGACAGGATCGAACTTGACACGCTTCTTCAGAGAGAAATTCCGCTGACCGATGTTGAGGAATGGGCTGCTATCCTTCCGGAAGTTGAAATGCAGAACATGAAGGCTCCGCTCTTCACCTACATCAAGGTACCGATGCCAAATACGGTAGATGTGGAATCGCCGCTCGGTGTCAGCGTTTATTCCCTGGCTGACGAGCAGATACAGGCCGCTGATGAACAGTATGGCCGTGTGCTCTGGGAGTATGTGGCTACCGAAGCCGCTGTTGATGCGGATGAGACACTGTTCGACGAGGACAGAACCGGAAGACCAATACTTCCGGCTGGAAGGGAACGCCTCTTCCGCCTGTATCACAGCGGGATGCACGAGTCAAAGACAATGTTCGAGCCGTACCTTCCGCAGATCCGTGACCAGTCGCAGTTCAACGGACTCAATGAGCACCTGTATAAGATCGAGTGGCTGTGTGGCCTTGCATACGGGACTCTGAGCCATGCTCAGGAGATCGAGAAGACTGCAACGGAAATCAAGATGTCCAAACAGCGTTCTTTCAATACCGTCTCCCTCATGCAGGATGAGTGGAACAACGGCCTTCAGCAGCTCTCCATGGCCATACAGGAGATAGCTGTCCTTTACAATATCTGCCCTGCAGGAAATGTCGAAACAACAATAACATTCGGAGATGGAGTCCTTGAAGATACGGACGTTGAATACCAGAGGCGTTGGTCGATGGTCATGGCGAACAAACTCAAGCCGGAGCTTTTCCTTGCATGGTACTTCGGCTGCTCAGAGGAAGAAGCAAAGGAAATGATGCCTGCACCGCTTCCTGATGCGGATTCTCTTTTTCCGAAAGAATAGGGGGTAGGTAATGCTTACTCCCGAATATCTTGCGAGTGCATCAGAATACCTCGTCAGGCTCTATGATGATCTTGAAGAGAGTATTATCCAGGATATAGCCCGCCGCATAGTGAAGACCGGTGAACTGACAGATACTGCCGCCATACAATACAGGCAGTTGCAGCACCTTGGCTCTTTACAGGACAATATCCTCCGCAGAGTTGCGGAGCAGGCGGGAAAGTCGGATGCAGAAATCAGGAGGATATTCGGCGAGGCGATGTTCATAAACATCCAAAGCAATGTCGCTCCCCTCATCAGAAACGGAATCGAAGTCGAAATGAATCTGTCACCGCAGATGAGACAGATCTTAGAAGCAATGGTTGACAGGACAGCAGGAAATATCCACAATCTCACTCTCACGATGGGTGAAACAGGTGGACAGCTCTATCTTGAATGTTCTAACGAGGCATTCATGAAAGCTTCTTCCGGTGCTTTTTCACCTGCCGAGGCTATCTATCAGGCAGTCAAGAAAGCAGGCCGAGAGGGCGCTACAGTCGCATTTCCGAGCCGTAACGATAAATTGGATGTTGCAATACGTCGAAACGTCCTGACGAGCCTAAATCAGACGGCAGGGCGCATAACGGAAATGAACGCTGCGGAACTGGACGCCGAGTATTACGAGACATCCGCCCATCCGGGAGCAAGACCATCTCACGCTGAATGGCAGGGACAGGTCTTCAAGATCGAGGGCGCGACAGCTGATTATCCAAACTTCGAAGAATCCACAGGCTATGGCGATGCAGGAGGGTTGTGCGGTGTGAACTGCCGGCATACCTTTTACCCGTTCTGGCCAGGTATTTCGGAGAGGGCATACTCAGCTGAAAAGCTGTCTGAATATGCGGACCATACGGTAGAATATGATGGAGATGAGTACCACGATTATGAAGCTTCACAGCTCCAGAGAAAAATGGAGAGATCTATACGGGAATCAAAGCGTACCCTGTCAGGCATTGATGCCGCCATTGATGAAGCAGAAGATGACGAGACAATCGAGACGCTGAGAAATGGATTTGAATCAGAATCCGTGAAGCTGAAGGAGAAGGAAGCGAAGCTGAAGGACTTCCTGAGACAGACAGGCAGAGATGCCGAGAATGACCGAGTCAGGGTTCCCGGATTCGGCAGGTCACTTTCTCAAAGAGCAGTATGGGCTAACAGAAGAGCATTAAGGTAACTTGGCATCGGGAGACCGGTGCTTTTTTCATGCAACGAAAGGAGACATGTATGAAATTCGATGTAGCGTTTGTAGCAATGAAACAGGGATGCAAGATCAAGCGTCCGACATGGGCAGGCTATTGGACTTGGGACGAAAAGCGGGAGACCATCCGGATGCATTGCCGTCCCGAAGAGTCAGACACAGGAGAGCCCGTGCTTGACATCCGTGACACACAGCGTGTGGAATATACGCTTCGCAACATCCTTGCCGATGACTGGATGTATGCCGATGAAGGCAACACTCCTCTTCTTGGCGGCAAGCAGAAAGGGCTGTCCTTTGGTGACGCCATCAATATGGCGAAGCGTTACGGCAAGCGGATCCGGCGCAGGGGATGGAACGGCAAGAATCAGTTCGTCGAACTTGCCACCTGCATATCCTACAAAAACGCAGAAGGGGACTGCATCAATGTCCAGCATGACGCGATCGGCAACGCGGCATTTGCATTTGTCGGAACATCCGGAGTGCAGATAGGTTGGCTTGCTTCGCAGGCAGATATGTTAGCGACAGATTGGGAGGTAGTCGAATGATGGGAAGCAAAGAATTTATTCAGTTCGCCAAGGAGCAGGTAGTTGATTATTTCAACGGCAGAGCAGACAAGACCGACAAAAACGGGCATATCGAGACGGGTGATGTGTTCGTCGTCTGGTACTGTAAGACGCTTCAGAATCATAAGGCGCTGCTCAGCACGACCGTTTCAGATGGCATGTATTACGAGATCACGTACAACGGAGATAAACGGGAAGCCTACCTTGACGCCTATAAGAAATGGGAGAACAAGTGCATCCACGTTTCGCCGGTGAATTAAGGAGGTTTTACCGTGGACTTTCGAAGCAACTCATTCGTCGTAGATGCTTTCGAGTTCACTTCTGCGTATGATGACCGTGACGCACCATTCTGGTTCGCAAAGGCCGTCAATGATGAGAAGATCTTCATCGATAGCCGGATCAATGACGGTGCAAATTACATCTACGGCTTTACGCTGTATACGGATCGTGGACGTATTAAGGGTCGATGCGGCGACTATGTTATACATCTTCCGTCCGGAGAGATAACCGTAATATCGAAGAAGCTGTTCCAGACGCTTTTCAGGAAGAACAGATAAGAACTTTCCAGCAGGTGAGGACATAAATGTCCCTACCATTGCTCTTATTTTGACCTACGGAAGGATTAAATGAAAGGAGGAGGTGAGTAGATGCGGAGCACACGAACACTGCTCAGGGGTCCGACGGATAAGTTCTGAAGGAGGTGATCCTACTATCTCCCTGCCATGAGGGTAAGAATGGCACGTAACCAGTACATTGGGAAATGAGTTTCGTTTCCAGTGCTAAATCACATGTATAAGTTTTCACGGCAGGAAGAGGGACTAGCA
>ERZ809472.268-NODE-268-length-13447-cov-12.269639_pt1 | contig 13447 bp, 10 predicted proteins | sample MGYA00521274_ERZ809472 | MGnify/ENA primary metagenome ERZ809472 (study PRJEB31581, sample SAMEA3312791) | metagenome | study: EMG produced TPA metagenomics assembly of the PRJEB8939 data set (Metagenomic analyses of Rumen microbiomes reveals... | reverse complement strand
TATAGTCGATAGACCTGTTGACTATAGTCGACAGGTGAGGGGGGCCGTACCTGACAAAAAGGCTGCCGTAAGATGCCGTAAAGATTGCCTTTTGCACGCGGCTCGTCAAGTCTTTCACATCGTAACAATAGCATTGGTTGCGCTGCTTCCGACATTTCGACGATAATTGGTTCAAAAGTAGGATAAATAATCCAAAGTTAGAGGGCTGATAATATAAGTTAACACTTCGGAGGTTGCTGACTCGTTTTTTTTGTGTACTTTTGCAGCGTCATTGTAGGATTATATGTATAACCTCATCATATACTTGTATCTGCTGGGCGTAGCAGTTTGCAGCCTGTTTAATGAAAAGGTACGGAAGATGTGGCGCGGTGAGCGCGATGCCTTCCGTATGCTTCGCGAGAAGGTGGAGCCTGGTGCCAGGTATGTGTGGTTCCATGCTGCCTCGTTAGGCGAGTTTGAGCAGGGACGTCCGCTGATGGAACAGCTACGGCGCGACAGGCCCGACGTGAAGATTCTGCTCACGTTCTTCTCGCCGTCGGGCTATGAGGTGCGCAAGAACTACGACGGCGCCGACATCATCTGCTACCTGCCGCTCGACACCGTGCTCAACGCCCGCCGATTCCTACGTCTCATAAGGCCTGAGATGGCTTTCTTCATCAAGTATGAGTTCTGGTACAACTACCTCCATATCCTGAAGCATCGTGGTGTGCCTGTCTATAGTGTGAGCAGCATCTTCCGCGATGGACAGGTGTTCTTCCGCTGGTACGGACGACAATATGGCCGCGTGCTGAAGTGCATCACCCACTACTATGTGCAGAACGAGAAGAGCCGCGAACTGCTGGCCAGCATCGGGCTGACGAACGTTACCATCACTGGCGACACCCGCTTCGACCGCGTCTTGCAGATAAAGGAGCAGGCGAAGGTGCTACCTGTGGTGGAGACTTTCCTTGGCTTTGGACTTCAGACTTCAGACGTTGGAACTAAGGTGTTTGTGGCTGGATCGTCGTGGCCGCCTGATGAGGAAATATTCATCCGCTACTTTAAGGAGCATCCAGAGTGGAAGCTGATTATTGCGCCCCACGTCATTGGCGAGGACCACCTGCAACAGATTGAGAAGTTGCTGGAGGGTTTCGAGGTGAAAAGATATACCAGCCTCACCCCTGGTGGTCAGGCTTTGATCATCGACTGTTTCGGCCTCCTCTCCAGCATCTACCGCTATGCTACTGTGACCTACGTGGGCGGCGGATTCGGCGTGGGCATCCACAACACCGTGGAGGCCGCCGTATGGGGAGTGCCCGTCATCTTCGGCCCCAACAACGAGAAGTTCCAGGAGGCGCAGGAACTGAAAGCCTGTGGCGGCGGCTTCGAGATTAAGAGCTACGACGATTTCGCCCGCCTCATGGACCGTTTCGACTCCGATCCGCAGTTCACCGCCGATGCCGGACAAAAGGCGGGACAGTACGTTGAGCAGAAAGCCGGCGCAACCCGAAAGATTCTCTCAGACACTTTGGCAAATCTCAGATAAGGACCTTAAAAACAGGACGCCCAATAATGGGTAGTGAAGATGCCCATACTGATAAAAAAGACTAAATTCGGCAGAATATACCTCTGTATATTTTGCCGAATCTTATTCTTTTCGTATCTTTGCGGCAGATTATAAGCGTTTCTATTATGATTATAGGAAGAAAATCGGAGATTCGTGAGTTAGAAGAGCACTATCTAAGCGGGCGACCAGAATTTGTTGCCGTGTATGGCAGGAGGCGTGTAGGGAAAACCTTTCTGATTAAACAGGCCTTGAAGGGGCGTATCACTTTTCAGCATACAGGTGTGTCGCCCGTTGACCAGGAGGGTGAACAAAACAGGATGAGGACTCAGCTGGAGAGTTTTTATTATTCGATGCTCAATCATGGTTTGGAAGGATTCAAAAAGCCCAAGTCCTGGATGGAAGCTTTCTTCCAGCTGGAACAACTGCTGATGAAGTTAGACGATGGTAGTCGTCAAGTAGTGTTCCTGGATGAATTGCCTTGGATGGACACACCTCGGTCGGGTTTCCTGCCAGCGTTTGAGAATTTCTGGAACGGTTGGTGCAGTGGGCGCGACAATATGATGCTTATTGTCTGTGGCAGTGCCACCTCTTGGATTCTTAACAACCTGTCGCGTAGTCGAGGCGGTCTGTACGGACGGTTGACAGACGAAATCAAGCTCTCACCGTTCACCCTGAAGGAATGTGAAGAATACTTCACGGCAGGACAAATCGAACTGTCGCGCTATGACATCGTTCAGTCGTATATGGTCTTTGGCGGTATACCTTATTATATTAGTTATTTCCGCAAAGGCCTCAGTTTTGAAGGAAACACAGACCATATCCTCTTTGGCAGGAATCCCAGACTGAAGGATGAGTTCATCAGGCTTTTCAGGGCTATTTTCGACAATGCAGAAAGCTGCCAGAAGATAGTGCGACTATTATCTACACGCCACAAAGGGTTTACCCGCGAGGAGATTGCCTCAGCCACAGGCTTGCCGTTGGGCGGTGGGCTCTCCGACACGCTGACGGCACTTGCTGAGAGTGACTTTGTTCTCCGCTATGTGCCATACGGCACGCCTGGCGGAGTGGAACACTATAAGCTCATTGACAATTTCTGCCTTTTCTGGCTCAAATTTGTCGAACCCCATCTGATGGATGGGGAGTTCATGACCGACCACCTCACATCCGACATTATGCGGTCTTGGCGCGGCATTGCTTTTGAGGAAGTCTGCTGGCAACATGTTCCGCAGATGCTGCGATCCCTGGAGATTGGCGGTGTCAAATCGTCGGTATCAGCCTGGGCGGTAAAAAGTGACGGGAATAGTGAAGGTGTCCAGATAGACTTGCTCATTGTCAGAGCCGATAATGTGGTAAATCTTTGTGAGATGAAATTCGCTGGCGACTCATATACCATCGACAAGGATGAAGCCAACAGACTCAGACAGCGCATAGAGATTCTCAAGAGTACACTGTCAGCCCGACAGACCGTTCATCTGACAATGGTAACAACTTACGGCATTACCTACGGCAAACATAGTGGCATTGTCCAGAAACAGATAACCACAGATGACTTGTTCGTATAAACCGCCGACGAGTACATCAACTGCATTTTTCAGGAAAAGTTTTGGCCGTTAGCGTGCTTTTTAGTACCTTTGCGCCCTGATTCAGATAATTGAAATACAAATGAACGAGAAAATATTCAAAACCCTGAAATCTGCCGAGACTGAGGACTGGCTCGACTATCACTTTATCCGACCGGCGTGTTACTACCTTTCGGTGTTCTTCGCCAAGCTCGACATTCACCCTAACACGGTGACCATCCTCTCGATGATTGTCGGTGCCGCCAGTTGTGTATTCTTTGCCAGTGGCTGCTTCTACTATGAGGGAACCACGGGACTCATCATGAACCTTATCGCCATCGCGTTGCTCATGGTGGCCGACCTGCTCGACTGCACCGACGGTCAGCTGGCCCGCATGACGGGCAAGAAGAGCCGTCTGGGCCGCATCCTCGACGGTTTGGCGGGATTCGTGTGGTTCATCCCCATTTACAGCGGTATTGTATGGCGCTTCTACCAGCACCACGATTTGGAGTTCTCGTGGCTCGGCATCGCCAACACGGAGCAGAACGCGCTCATCGCCACCGCCGTAGTCTTCGTGCTGGCGCTTATCTCGGGTTTCCAAGGTATTTCCGGACAGCAACGACTGGCCGACTACTACATCCAGGTACACCTCTTCTTCCTGAAGGGAGAGAAGGGCAGCGAGCTGGACAACTCGAAGAAGCAGCAGGAGATTTACGACAAGATGGGCCCTGAGACACCTTTTTACGAGCGCACTTTCCAGAAATCGTACATCGACTACACCCTCAAGCAAGAGAAGTCAACACCGCAGTTCCAGCGGCTGATGGCGAAACTAAAGGAGAAATTTGGTTCGACAGACAACATCCCCGCCGATGTGCGCGAGGAGATTCATCGCCAATCGTTAGCCATCATGCCTTGGAACGGAATGTTGACGTTCAACTTCCGCTCGGCCTTCCTCTTCCTCTTCTGCCTTCTTGACGTGCCCGCCATGAACTTCCTCTGGGAAATCATCGGCATGGGTCTCCTGTGTCTCTACGTGAACCAGCGCCACGAAGGCTTCTGCAAGCGCATCGCCGACAGGCTGTAACAAATCGTAAATCCCTAAATCGCAATCCCCGTGGTCTGGACCAAACAGCGGCTTAACAACCTGTTCTTCTTTATTGGCGTGGCGGCGGTGGTGATCATGCTCTTCACCTTCGACATCAGCTTTGCCGAGCTGTGGCAGCACCTCTGCCAGGCCGGCTACTGGCTCATCCCCATCATTGGTATCTGGGTCGTCATCTATGCCATTAATGCCTGGGCGTGGATTCAGACAATGCCCCGTCCCCTCCACGTCTCTTTCCTCCGTATCTACCGCCTCACCATCACCGGCTACGCCCTGAACTACGCCACACCCGTTGGCGGCCTGGGCGGCGAGCCCTACCGCATCATGGAGCTGTCGAAGGACATCGGCACGGAGCGGGCCACGTCCAGCGTCATCCTCTATGCCATGATGCACTTCCTGGCCCATTTCCTGTTGTGGTTCTCCACCATCTTCCTCTATCTCGGCCTTGCTGCCATCGGCGACCTGCCGCTGACGCCCGTCATCGGCGTGGCATTCGCAGCCATCGTCGTGTTCTGTCTCGCCGCCTTCTATGTCCTTTCCAGAGGTTATAAGAACGGTGTCGCCGTGACCATCTTCGGCTGGCTGAGCAAGATTCCAGGCCTGAAGGGCTGGGCCACACGTTTCCAGACGAGCCATGCCGAACAGCTGCGCCACGTGGACGAGCAGATAGCCGCCCTGCACCAGCAGGACAAGCGGGCTTTTTATAGCAGCCTCGCCTTGGAGTATCTCGCCCGCATCGTCCAGGCCTTGGAGATTCTCTTCATGCTCCTGCTCTTCGGCGTAGACTGCGGCGGCGGCTTTTCGGGCATCACCCTCACCTTCCTCCACAGCATCCTCATCCTCTCACTGACCACCCTCTTAGCCAACCTCCTCGGATTCCTGCCCATGCAACTCGGCGTACAGGAAGGCGGCTTCGTGGTCTCCATTGCCGCACTGGGGCTTTCGGCCGCCCTCGGCATCTTCGTGAGCATCATCTGCCGCGTCCGCGAAATCATCTGGATAGCCATAGGAATACTCTTGATGAAGATAAAAGACTGAGTTTTCTTGCGGCCCAGATGTAGAAAACGGAAAGGTGAAAAGGTGAAAAAAGGTGTAACAGCCAAAGGTTTATGGAAAAACCTTTGGCTGTTATTGCGCTTTTTCGTACCTTTGCGCCCTGATTCCGTATATTTATTGAAAATCAAAACAAATAAATGATATGAACGAGAAAATGAATTTCTTAGACCGTAACGAATTCAACTTTGAACCGAGCGAGAAGGTGGTTGAGGCCATCCGCAGCTTCGACCCCAAGGATCTTTGTTTCTACACCCGCATCTACGACCAGGGCAAGAAGAGCGTCATCAGCGTGCGCCTGAGTCAGATATACCATGTGCCCGAGGAGCAGGTGCTCCTCACCTACGGTGGCGAGGACATGTTGAAGAACGCCATCCACTACTTCCTCTCCATTAACTCCCAGAGGGGAGAGGGGGCTTCAGACTGCGGCAGTGCCGCAGTATACCCGACGGAAGCGAACACCACCATCCTTATTCCTGAGTTCTCCTGGTGGTACTATAACCGCGTGGCCAGCGAGTGCGGCGGCACGTTTGAGATGTACCCATTGCATGAGAAGGACGATACCTTCGCCTACGACGTGGACGAGGTCATCGCGTACACCAACCGTGTGCATCCTCGCATGCTGCTTCTCGCCTCGCCCAACAACCCCACAGGCAACAGCCTCTCGCCAGAGGAGGTGAGCCGTATCATGGAGAACATCCCCAGCGACACGATGGTGCTCATCGACGAGGCCTACGCCAGCTTCATCAGCACCGATACCGACTATATCGCCCCGCTGGTAAATACCTATAGCAACCTTATCATCTCCCGCACGTTGTCGAAGTTCTACGGTCTGCCCGGCCTGCGCTGCGGTTTCGGCTTCATCGGCAAGGGGCACGACCAGTTCGAGAGCTACGTCAACAAGTACTTAGGCTACAACCGATTCTCTGAGGCCGTCGCATTGGCCGCCTTAGACAGCGACGAGCACTACCGCCGCGTGGCCGACGACATGGAGTGGGGCCGTCAGCTCTACAAGCGCTGCCTCGGCCCGCTGCCTGGTTTCAAGGTCTACAAGAGCGTGGCCAACTTCATCCTCATCAAGTATCCCGAGGAGAAGAAGGAGGCCCTGCAGAAGGCCCTCGCCGCCGAGAGCTACAAGATTAAGTTCATGTCCGACAAGGGCCTGGAGTCCTGCGTCCGCATCACGCTGGGCCGCAAGGAGCAGACACAGGCCGTGTGTGACATTATCCTGAAGGTATGTACGGAGTAATCTTAGCGGCGGGCATGGCGAAGCGCCTCCGCCCTCTCACCGACACAAAACCGAAGTGCCTGCTCACCGTGGCCGGCAAGACACTGCTACAGCGCACCGTCGATGCCATTCTTCAGGCCGGCATCACCGAATTTGTTGTCGTCACCGGCTACCGTGCCGACCAAATCCGCGATTTCCTCACAGATAATTATGGTGAGCAAAAGATAAAGTTCACCTTCCTCCACAACGCCGACTATGAGCACAACAACAACATCTACTCCCTGTGGATGTCGGGCGAGGTGGTCCGTGGCCATGACTTCCTGCTCATGGACAGTGACATCCTCTGCGACCCTGAAGCCGTGCTCACCATAGCGCGTCAGAAAGACTCCGCCCTCGCCGTGAACCGCCATGAACTGGGCGAGGAGGAGATGAAGGTCGTCGTAGACGGCGACATGCGCATCACCGAAATCAGCAAGACCTGCAGCCCTGCCGCTGCCATGGGCGAGTCTGTCGGCATCGAGAAAATCACCGCCGCCTATAGCGAGGCCCTTTTCCGTGAGCTCGACCAGATGATTCTTCAAGAAAAGCTCATCGACATCTTCTATGAGCGGGCTTTCGAGCGCCTCATCCCCCAGGGCCATACCTTCCACGTTGTAGACACCACCGACTTCTTCTCCTACGAGATTGACACCCCCGAGGACTACGAACGTGCCCAGCAACTATATTGTTGAACAAATCTTATTTTCTCCGTACATGAAACGATTACTTTTATTTTTAGTCATTCTCTTTGTCCAGATTAGTGTGGCAATGGCCCAGGGAAGCGACTTCCAGCGTGCCGTCAGCCACTTCAAGGGCCACGGTGCTACCGCCGCCGCCACGCGCATCACCCACAAGGCAGCACTGGCCAACGATGCCACCGCTCAGGGCACGCTCACCATGCGCCAGCCCGCCACGGTCGAGATTTCCATCGACGGCGGCAAGGACGCCCTGCTCATGGAGGGCAGCACATTCACCATGACCGTCCGTGGCAAGAAACACACCACCACGAGCCAGCAGAACCTGCAGTTCGCCACGTTCCAGAAAGTCTTTGAGGGCATCCTTGCCGGAGGAGCGCAGGACATCGCCGCACTGAAGGAAGTCACCGTCAAGAAGGACGGCAAGAAGCTCGTCGTCACCATCACTCCCGAGGCTGCCGACAAGAAACAACAGCGCAGGATGATGTTCTCATCGTTCGTACTCACCATCGACGCCGCCACTTCGCAGCTCCTCTCGCTGCGCATGAACGAGAAAGCCGACAACTACACCGAGTACACCTTCTCGAACTTCCAGTTCAAATAATTAATACCCATCACTATGAGAATATCTACACTATTTGTACTCGTCGCCCTATTTATGGCGACGACAGGTCTTGCACAGAACGGACCGAAGAGACTGACGGAGCTGAAGGCAGCCCATCAGACCAACACGCAGACACCACGGCGCGGTGCCAAGCCGTCGCTGGGCGAAATGCTGCAGAGCCAGAAAAGCACCTGGTCGTTCGGACTGACACAAGCCAGGCCCCAACAGAGACGTGCGCCGCGCCATGTCTCTATCGTTACCGACCAGCCTGAAGGCGAGTACCTGCTGATGAGCCGCAGCGGCGAGGCTTACGGTGCATCTATCTTCGGCGTGTTCTATACCGAAGTGAGCGGCAAGGTGGCCGAAGTGGTCTTCGATGCCGACAATAAGGTCTACATGAAGGACATCATCACGCAGTTTAGTACTGGCACATGGATTGAGGGCACACTCAGTGGCAGCACCATCACCTTCCAGTTTCCGCAGCCCATCTACGAGGAGAGTGGCACAACCTACTACGCCACGATGATGAAGCTTTCCAACAACACTTACGTTAAGGACAACTCCAACCAGAAACTGACGTTCAGCTACAATAAGGATAAGGGCACCATCACCTCGACCAGTACCCTGGCCAACGGCAACCGCGTAGTGGGACTGGCCGACGAGGATGGTTCATGGACAGGGTTTGCTGACTGGAACATGAAGTTGACTACCTTCAAAGAGACGCCTGCCGAAGCTCCTGAGGGCCTGGAGACCTCCTACTATGCCATCACCGCGCCCGACGTAGTGGGCTCAATAGCACAGGTGGGATTCAAAGACAACGAGGTATGGGTGAAGGGCATCTACGCCGATATGCCCGATGCATGGATTCACGGAACCATCGAAGGAAACAAGGCGAAGTTCCCCAGTGGCCAGTATTTAGGTCCCGACCTGACGACCGGTTATTTCCAGTATCTCATGTCGGCCAAGATGGAAGAGATTTACTATGAAGAATACGACGAGACCTACACGACCTACATCCTGAACAACGACGATATCACTTTCGATTACGACCCACAGACAAAAGAATTCACCAACAGCTCGTGCTTCCTCATCAACGCCGGAACCGATGCCGTGTACTATTCCGTCGCTTTCGACAAGGCATCGCTGAAGCCCTTCGTCGAGGTGGCCGCCACGCCGAAGACCCCTGTCTGGAACGACATCGTCGAGTACGGCTTTGACTATTTCTACAACTACCAGTACGGCTGGGGCGTATTCGACTTTGATATCTTGACCGAGGACATCGACGGCAACTACATCCTGCCCGAGAAGCTTTCATACCTTATTTATACGCGCGTAAATGGCGAGGAGAAGGCCTATCAGTTCTCGGCCTACGACCATATCTACCAACCGGAGCTCACGATGACCGAGGTTCCTTTTAACTACACCGACAATTGGGACTTCGTCGTTAACGGAACGAACCGCAACATCTACTACTTCAATGGCGGCGCCGAGGCATACGGTGTGCAGGCCATCTACCGTGGTGCTGGCGAGGAGCGCCGCTCGGAGATAGCCTGGTACGACACGCCGAGCCTTTTCACCGACATACAGCCTGAGGCTGCCACGCCCGAATATCCCGACATCGATCCCGCCAACCAAGGCAGCAGCATCACCATTAGCCCTTACACGGGCAATGAGAACCGTACCACCTTCGGCAATTGGACACCGCAGACCTACGACGTGGCCATTCACCTGCAGAACGATGCCCTCGTAGGCAGCCATATTGACGAAATCACCTTCCAAGTGAAAAAGACCACAGGTACCAGTGGTTACAAAGTGTGGCTGTCGAGCCGGCTGCGCGTAGAGGATAACGTCAACGTGCCCGATCTGGTGTGCATCGACGTGACGCCCACCAAGACCGGAAACTGTACCGTCACCCTGCCCAAGCCCTACCTCATCCCTGCCGAGGGTGTCTACGTGGGCTACTCCGTGACCGTCGATAAGGAAAGCAGCACGAAGAGCGGCCCCGTCACCGTCATCGATCAGGTGAAGGAGAGCGGCCTCTTTATCCATATGAGCCGCAACCTGCTGAAGTGGGCTGACCTGAGCCAGGATGCCGGTATGTCGGCTGTTATCGATGTGACCGTCAGTGGCGCCAACATCGCCGACAACGCAGCTGCTCCCGTATCCGGTAGCAACGTCTATGCAAAGACTGGCGATGATATTACCGTCACCCAGGAGTTCGTCAACCACGGAGCCGCTGGCATTCAGTCCTTGGACGTGGAGTACAAGCTCAACGGAAACACCTATACCAAGCACCTCACCAGCAAGGTAAAGGGACAGTTCGGCTTGAATACTTACTCGACCTTCACCCTGCCCGCCATCAACGAGCCCGGCACCTACGAGTTCTCGATGCGCGTGGTGAAGGTGAACGGACAGGACAACATGGACCAGGCTCCTGAGGCCGTGACCCCCATACAGGTGCTCAACACCGTGCCCAAGAAGCGCACCCTCATGGAGGAATATACCGGCACATGGTGCGGATATTGCACTCGCGGATTTGTCGCACTCGAACTGCTGAAGGAGAAATATGCCGACGACTACGTCACCATCAGCTACCACAACAGCGACCCGATGGAAATCATGTTATCGGACTACTTCCCCTCACAGGTGTCAGGATACCCCGATGCTTGGATTGACCGCGGCATGAACGTTGACCCCTACGGCGGTGAAGGCGACCTTTCATACTTCAGCACACTCGACATCCTGCAGTGGCGCAACGCCATGTTTGCCAATGCAGCAATCGACCTGACGGCAGAACTCAGCGAGACGGAAGAAGAAATCAACGTGACGGCCAACGTCACCTTCCCCTACAGCGACGACAAAGCCAACTTCGCCCTGGAGTATGTGCTCGTGGAGGACGGAATGACTGGACCGGCTGGAACAAACTGGGACCAGCAGAACTACTATTCGGGCGAGACATCGGTGAGCGAAGACCTGAAGAAAATTGCCAACATGGGAAGCACCATTTCCGGCCTGGTGTTTAACGACGTGGCCGTGGGAGTATCCCAGATTGGAGGCATCAGCGAGAGCATTCCTCAGAACGTGAAGGCCGACGTGCCCGTGGAGCACACTTATACTTTCTGGCCCGACTACTGTTACAACACTTCATACGAGCCCATTATCCAAGACAAGGATCAGCTCTACGTCGTGGCCATACTTCTTGACCTGAATGAAGGCTTCGTGGCCAACGCCGTGAAGGTGAAAGTGACTACACCCGATGCCGTAGGCATTGAGAACGTCAACGCAAACAAGTCTGCCGCTGATAACCACTTCTACAACCTGCAGGGCCAGCGCCTGAGCAAGGCCCAGAAGGGTGTGAACATCGTCAACGGACGTAAGATTGTGCGCAAGTAAACACTTTATAGTGTCAATAAAAAGGCAACGAGGAATGACCCTCGTTGCCTTTTTATTTGTTGATACAACCCCGTTCTCAGTAGTTGGTCTTGTAGATAACTTTTCCTGCTCCGCTGGTGATCTTCATGGCCTCAGGGTGCTCGCGTATGAAGGAGTCGATATGGCGCACGCGCTTCTCCTCCAGCACCTCGTCCATGGCGATGAGGATGCCCGTCTCCTCGACGTCGCCGAAGCCGTAGTTGATGGCCGTGCCGAAGAGCTTCATCGTGGGTGAGAGGCTCATATAGGCATTTACCAGCGGCGGGATGTTGTAGCCCAGACGGCGTATCTCGCGGTTCAGTATACGGTAGTCTTCCTTGAAATCATCCTTGCAGAAGAGCGCAGCAAGTTGTTTCTCGTCGGTCTCTATCTTCAGCGGCTTCATGGGAATGACCAGCTTGTCCTTGTCGCCGAAGTGCTTCTGCAGGAAGTAAAGAATCATGTCGCGCCCCTCGCGGATGTAGCTGGGGTACATGGTCATCTTGCCAAAGAAATAGCGCACGTTGGGCATGACGACGGTCAGGGCACCTAAGCCGTCCCAGAGGTTGTCGAGGGCGAAGAGACTCTTCGCACCCATGCGCGAGCTCTGGTAAGGCAGCGATACGAAGCTACGCCCCAGCTCGATGGTGTAGGGCATGTAGTCGCGCAGGAACCGTTCAGAGAAATGAAACATGTGGCTCGTGGCCAAGTTAGGCTGCCCCGTCTGTGGGTCGATGTCCCACTTCGTGCCTTCCAAGTAGCGGTAGCCGCCGATAATCTCCTCGTCGTCGGGGTTCCACACGATGAGCTGCTTGTAACAGTTCTCGCAGATGTCGAACTCGTCGATGTCGCAGTCCTTGCCCGTGCCGCCGCCGGCCTCGCGGAAGGCCTCTTCGCGCAGACGTCCTATCTCGCGCATCACGTTGGGGGCCTCGTGGGCCGTGACTATGAAAATCTTGTTATGGCTCTTGTTCGTCATGCGCAACTGACACTCCGGCGTCAGCTCGCTCTTCAGCAGCTGTTTGTCAATAGGCTTAATTATCGGCTGTTCCATGGTTCATAGAGTATAGATCATATCTTTTACGGCTTCGGCCCACTGAGCGGGCGTCTTGCTCTTGTCGAAGGTTTGCCAGGGTATGGGTTTACCAATCTTCACGGGGAAGGTGTTTCCACAGTTCTTATACATCTCGTCGACGAGGAAGAGCATGGCGATGTTCACCTTCTTCACATATCGGTCGCTGATGTTCGACAGACGGTAGAAGAAGTCGCTGTTGCGGCCTCCGAAGTGTATGGGAACGATGTCGCGGTGGGTCTCTACGCTCTTGGTGATGAAGGTCTTCTTCCACGGCAGGTCGCGTATCTCTCCGTTGTGGCGACGGGAGCACAGACCGGCGGGGAACATCAGTATATGGTAGTCGCCCTTGAAGCCCGCCTCCACCATAGCGGGGAGCGAGCGGCTCTGGCTGCCCGTCTTGTTGATAGGGATGCACACGGGAGCCAAGCCAGGAAGGGTCATCAGCAAGTCGTTCACTAAGTAGCGGAAGTTGTCGCCATACTGCCGTCCGATGAGGCTGCCCAGTGCCACGCCATCGATGCCGCCCATGGGGTGGTTGGAGACGAAAGTGTAGAGCCGTCCGTCGTCCTTCGGCGGCAGGTTCTCCATGCCCTCCACCTCCAGTCGGGTGTTCAGGAACTCCAAGCAGGCATTCAGCCATTCCGTGCCCTTCAGGTCGCGGGCGTCCCAGAGGAACCTGTTGTTGTCGTCCTCATGAGTAATCTTCTTCAGCCAGTTCACGACGAAGCCCGGCACCCACCGTGCTTTCGGTCCCATCTTGTCGCGGAGCACCTTTTCTATGTCTATTGTCTTTTCGGTAATGACTTCCATGATGACGTTTTGGTCAGCTTTTTCTGCTTTCACCGTGCAAAAGTACTCAAAATCTTTCTAACAGCGAAATATTGTCAGGAAAAAGTTAATGATTCTTGCAAATTTTCTTGTACGTTACACGGAAAACCGCTACCTTTCCGGAATTAAGGAATTTAGGAGGGCTGCGCGTGGTACTCGTTGACACTAATAGAAGGTGTCGCCACAAAAGAGCCGGGCGGATTGGGAGAGAGAGCCGGACAAAGTGGGAGAGAGCGCCGGGCGGAGTGGGAGGGAGACCGGAGGAAGCTGACCTTTCCACGGCCGCCGTCCATACGTTCCAACTAGC
>ERZ809472.267-NODE-267-length-13528-cov-6.454093_pt1 | contig 13528 bp, 16 predicted proteins | sample MGYA00521274_ERZ809472 | MGnify/ENA primary metagenome ERZ809472 (study PRJEB31581, sample SAMEA3312791) | metagenome | study: EMG produced TPA metagenomics assembly of the PRJEB8939 data set (Metagenomic analyses of Rumen microbiomes reveals... | reverse complement strand
GAGATCTACACTCTTTCCCTACACGACGCTCTTCCGATCTGCTAGTACTGTATCATCTGACTAAGATCAATGTTAACTATTACTAAACGTGAGGTTTACTTATGGGAAATACAATAACACCGGCAAACATACAGGCCGATAAACTCTTCTGGTATCCGGCACTGAATTGCAAGTATGATCAGGATAAGCCGTTGCCTAAAGACCTGGTCTTCAATTCATATATTCAATATTATTTGGCACGTTGTCAGTCAATGTTTAAGTACAGTGGACTGCCGGACACAATACCGGCCAAATGGTTAGAGCATTATCTTTTTACCAATGGCCAGTGTGTTTTCATCAAGAACGGTGAAGACCTGATCGTTACGACCGGTGGTATGGGTGGTATGCCGGACATCTACTATATACCTACTAAGTATATTGTCTCTAACCCTTATGTTAAGGAAGAGGCCCGTAAGGAATATACAATCGGTGAGGACTGTGTCCTGATCAGGAATGACACATACAGTCAGGGTCTTATACCTCTTCTGACACGTTACTGCAGTCAGTTGACCGAGAATGACCTTACAATGCAGACTGCAGACATCTTGTCACGTGCTATGTTGACTATCACTGCAACGGACACTCAGACAAAAGAAAGTGTCGAAAAGTGGTTATTGGACTTGCGTAAAGGTAAGTTATCTGCAATAGGTGAACTGCCGTCTATGGTCGGTAACCAGGACAGGACTGTTAACATTACACCTTTTCAGGCAGTTGCAAGTACTATTACAGACCTTATTGAATATCATCAGTATTTGAAGGCCAGTCTGTATAACGAACTGGGACTCAATGCTAACTACAATATGAAACGTGAAAGTATTAACTCGAATGAGTCACAGTTGAATGACGACATGTTGCACCCTCTCATCGATGACATGCTTGCAAGAAGACGTGAGGCCCTTGAAGAAGTCAATAAGATGTTTGGTACAAATATCACTGTCGAGTTTAACGGTGCATGGTTAACCAATGAGAAAGAAGAAGAGTTGACACTTGAACAAATGGAGACGGCCACAGACTCAATGGAAGAGACTGCACCTGATCAGATAGAAGACGTTGTCGAAGACAACACAGAAGATGAGGTCGTCGAAGACGACGAAATTGCAGAAGTTGTAGAGACAAGTCCTGACGTAGAAAAGACAGCCGAAGAGACTGCACCTGAAGAGACAGACACGGCAGAAGTTATCCAGGCAATAGAAAATGCTGCAGAAGTAATTGCCGATGCAATAGAAGGTGACACACCCGAAGATGATAATAAGGAAGGTGACGAATAATGGCAGTAGAAAATATTACATTAAACCTTATCCCGACAGGTGATACACCGTCTATTCATGCTGCACAGTATGACGTTGACAGGACCTTTACTGTCACGTTAAAGGAAGGTGCAGACGACTTCACACCGACCGGTTATGACATCGAACTTCAGGTCAGGAAGGTTGACAATAATATTGTTACTGCTATTCCTACATTGACCAGTGGTAATGTTGTTACATTTAATACAACTGAACAGATGACTGCGTGCAGTGGTACAAACCTTGCAGAATTGCAGTTATCAAAAGATGATCAGACTATTGCCACACTGCACTTTTACCTTGTAGTGCAGCGTGACGTACTTTCCGGTGGTCTCACTTCACAGTCTGAGATATATGACCTTGAAGAACAGATCGCTGCTATAGTTCCTGAAGTCATAGGCGATGAGTACTACACTGCAGAACAGGTCGATGAAAAGATTGCGGAAATTCCGACATTCGACCCGACAAACTACTACACTAAATCGCAAGTTTATACAAAGACCGAGACAAACGGCTTTTTAGCACAAAAGGCAAATACAAGTTCTTTGGCTACAGTTGCCACATCAGGCAGTTATAATGATCTTTTGAATAAACCTACTATTCCGGATGTCTCCAACTACTACACAAAGTCAGAGACATATAACCAGACGGAAGTAAACAACCTTTTAAGTGCAAAGGCAGATACAAGTTCACTGTCGACAGTTGCAACAACTGGAGACTATAACGACTTACTCAACAAGCCTACTATTCCGGCAGCACAGGTGCAGAGTGACTGGTCGCAGTCTGATAATACGAAAGTAGACTACATCAAGAATAAGCCGACAATACCGACAAATGCCGAACTTCTCCCAATCGAAAGCGGTTCTTCTACGAACACGAAAGCGTACATTGATAGTCGTAGTTTAGGCGATTTGTCAAATGTTGTTTTGACTTCACCACAAGCAACCCAGATGTTACAGTTTGCAAATGTTGGCGGTCAGTTAAAACTTGTAAATACTTCAAGAAACGCAATAAGACATACGACTGTTAGCGGTACAACTGATAGCACGGGCGATATTCTTTGTTCTGATTTGCCCCTTGCTAATTATCAGATTTTATCTGCATATAAAAATCGTAATGTTGCGGGACAAAGTGCGGTTGCTTATTGCATTTTGGGTGCTAACAATAACACGCACCCCTATATACATTGTATCAATTCAAATAATACAAATTTGGCAAGCACGGCGGTCACGATTGAAGTGTATTATGTGGAGATTTAATTCGGTATAATTCATATTGCAACGAATAAAGGGGGTCAATAAATGTATAAAGAATTAAATACATATTTTCCTAATGGTCTTGAAGGTGACGGCATCTTCAAGGCTATTGCCGGCATTACGTGGTTTCCGGGTGTAGTACCTGAGAATGTCGACACTTACTTCATGCTTAAGCACGGTGATAAACTCGCATCTAAAGTGTGTGATAAGTTTGCAGACGATGACGGCATCATCCAGGGTGATAAGTTAAAGCAGTTGGCCCAGGTCATCCACAATGCTTTCATTAACAACTGGGAACACGAATACAAGACTTTGACAGTCGAGTATAACCCTATCGAGAATACAGACTTTACAGAGACGATCAAGGACACAAACCACCGTGGCACAGAAGGTGGTACAGTCACGACAGGCAAGGTCGACAATATCAATACGACAACCGGTAAGATGTCGACTGCCAATGTCACGACAGGTAAGATGTCGACCACATCAAATGTAAATGTGGCCGGTTTTGATAGTAGCACTAATGTCCCGGCATCAGACACAACTAATGCTACAGACTATACAGGCAATGGTACAGACCCCATGACCGTCACATCAAATACGGACTATACCGGAGACGGCACTGACCCTCTTACAGTTACGACCACAACTGACTATGGTACAAAGACCGGTACACCCATGACTGTAGAGTCAACCGGGTCTGAAGACGGTACATACGAAAGAGAATTAAGAAAGCACGGAAACATCGGTGTCACAACTAATGCTCAGATGATAAGTAGTGACATTGACGTATGGAAGTTAAATAACTTCTATGACATTTTATGTAGTGATATATGCAAGGTTATTGCTTTATCAATATTCTAAAAACAAAAGAAAGGAACGGTAACAATTATGGACGTTACACAGGTTGCAACATTGGTTAACAATGTAAACAATGAGATGATCGGTGCATCCGCTCTTCTCGAGGAAGACCTTTCCAATGTCGTAGACGTTGGTAAGGCAGTTTTTGATGCTACATCATACGATAAGTATGTTGCAGCACTCGTAGACCACATCGGCAGAGTTATCTTTGTCGATCGTAAGTACAGTGGTGAACTCGGTTCACTCTATCGTGACTCATGGGAGTACGGTGCAGTCATGGAGAAGATCTATGTTACTGACTATCCGACTGCTATTGAAAATGACAGTTGGAAACTCACTAACGGCACTTCTTATGACCCTAACGTCTTCTCACAGCCTAATGTAGCTGCTAAGTTCTACAATAAGAAGACAACATTTGAAGTTGACCTCTCTATTGCAGACATCCAGGTAAGATCGGCATTCGACAGTGCTACACAGTTGAATGCGTTCATTTCCATGCTCATGAATGCAGTTGACACGGCTATTGAGATCAGACTTGAAGGACTTGCAGAAAGAGTCGTTAATACTCTTATTGCAAACACAGTCTTCGATGACATCTCAGACGGTGACTACACAAAGACAGGTACAAAGGCTATTAACCTTCTTAAGTTGTACAATGATCAGTTCGACCCTAACGGCAATGACCCTCTTCTTAAGAATGACGCACTCTACAACCCTGAGTTTATCAGGTTTGCAAGTCTCGTTATGGCTAAGACACTTGACCGTATCAGAAAGCCGTCTATCCTCTTTAACTGCGGTTCACTTCTCAGGCACACACCTTCTGACATGCAGCACTTCATCCTCTTGTCAGACTTTAAGCGTGCAGCAGACGTATATCTGCAGTCAGAGACATTCCATGATGAGTACACAAGACTGCCCCTTGCAGACTCCGTACCTTACTGGCAGGGCAGCGGCACTGATTATGGTTTCGGTTCTATCTCTAAGGTCCATGTCGACATCGTAGACCCTACAGACGACACAAAGACTGAAGAGGTAGAAATTGACGGCGTCATCGGTGTTGCATTCGATCACTGGGCCGGTGGTATCAACTGCCCTAGCAGAAGAGTTACAACTAACTACAATGCAAAGGCAGAATTTACAAACATGTTCTATAAGCAGGACGCAAACTACTTTGTCGACCTGAATGAGAACTGCGTTGTCTTCTTCATCGGTGACGATAGCGAATAATCATTGACCGTATACGTAAGTAGTTGAAACATACTACTTACGTATATCACTGAATGATTAAACAAAGGGGGTCAACTCATGGGTACAGTTTTAAAAATACCTACATATACATACTACGACACTAACACAAAGAACTTTCAGACCAGTTTTTCACTTGTCATGTCTGACGAACTGCTTACAAAAGTAAAGGCATGGTATACAACATACGGTGAGTCAGGTGTGGTCAAAGAGTGGACAGGCACCGACCTTAACGGCATACCGGGACTTGTTAATAACTTTCTCGGTTTTCCGTTGATGAGTAAAAAGAGCAATACAGGTTTTTTACCTATTCCGCATATTGAAGATAAAGTCAGTACTATTATCCCATGGTTAGCAGATGTATATACTAAATGTTATATTCCTTATAATCTTCACACAGGAATAACAGACCCCATACCGTCAAAAGTAGTCACATTGAATAATTCTACACTCAATGTCACAGAATACGGACGGGGTCAGGTTACTGCACGTTCAGTTGACGGTTATGTATATAATGCAAATTTAGGTGATAATCTGTACCGCTTTGTTGATCAGATCTGGGCGACTAATCACTGGGCATTCAGGATAACTTTTAACATACTGCCGGAAGATTTTATCATCGGTAATAGTTTCAACCCTGAATATAAGACAGGCGGTTCTAAACAGGCAGAGACTCTTAATACGATTGAAATAGAATTGCATGGCACACCTGACGGTCCGGACACAGACCCGACTACAACACATTATGCCGTTAATAGAGTACAGATCAGAGTGCCTACAAGAAGTTATATAGGTTATATTGAGTATCTTATGGGCGGTATGTCTACGACATCAGGCAGTGGTGCAGTCGAGTATGACGAAGACAACCCATATGGTGAAGAGGGTACATCTCACATCGGTGGTGGTGACGGTGCATATGGTGACCCCGATGCAACGGACGGTGCGGAAATACCCGACTTGCCGTCTATCAGTGCTGCAGACTTAGGTTTTATCACTATGTATAACCCTACGGCAGCACAGTTAAAGTCACTTTCTGACTTCATGTGGTCCGGTGCATTTGACCTGGTCACATATAAGAAGTTATTTTCAGACCCGATGCAGTCGATCATCGGACTGGCTATCGTTCCTGTACAACCTTCAGTTGCCGGTAATAAGAATGTAATGTTTGGCACGATCGACTCAGGCATAAGCATGAACTATCTTTCTACAAACTATGTCCAGTTAGATTGCGGTTCAGTATCGGTCGATAAATATGTCGGTTGTTTCATGGATAATGACCCTTATACGAAAATAAGCATTTACCTACCGTTTATCGGTATTAGGCAGTTGTCTGCAGATGACTGTATAGGCCGTTCACTGCATGTTGTATATAACATTGACGTACTTACAGGTGCATGTGCTTGCTTTGTTGAAGTCTCAGGAAGGGGTGTTCTATATTCCTATAACGGCAGTTGTATTACTAACGTGCCCTTGACTGCAGTTAACTTCTCAGGTGCTATACAGAATGCCGTGTCTGCTATCGGTTCGGCTATCGGCATCGCTGCCGGTATGGCGACCGGTGCTGCCCCTGTCACTGCAATGTCTATTGCCGGACTTGCGACCAGTGCAGCGAACACGGCAGTCAATAGTAAACCGACTGTACAAAGGTCAGGTAACTTAGGCGGCAGTGCCGGTATACTTTCAATACTGACCCCATATGTCATTATCGAAAGACCGAGAATGTCAGTTCCTAATCAGGTTGAAAAGTTTGTCGGTCAGACATCAAATATCACTATGTACCTGGGTGACTGCAGAGGTTTTACGATGTGCGAATATGTACATTTGGATAATCTCAATGCAACTTCAGAAGAGATAGTAGAAATAGAGTCCATGCTCAGATCGGGGGTTATATTCTAATGACTATTAAATTGTATAACAATCTGTCAGACAAGATCGTTGTCGACAAGAAGATAACACAGTTAGGTACAGACCTGACAGGCACTTTAAGAGAAAACTGTTCTGTTATTGACCCTGTCATCAAGGTTGAAGGTATTGTCGGGTCTAATCTTCCTAGTACAAACTATGCGTACATCTCAGAGTTTGCGAGATATTATTACATTACAAATATTGTATGTGTCGGTAACCTCTTCGAGTTGCATATGCACGTTGATGTACTTATGAGTTACAGGGGTGACATTCGTACTAATTCTGCGGTAATATCAAGACAGGAAAAACAGTATAACTTATATCTCCAGGACGGTGTATTCAAGACCTATTCACAGCCTCATTATGAGATAAAGCAGTTCGGCACAGGTTTTAATGATTTTCAGTTTGTATTCTGCGTAGCAGGTTAAAAGGGGGTACACATTATGGACTTTCAGACTATCATGACGGCAGTCGGCACAGTTGGTTTTCCTATCGTTGCATGTGCTTGTATGGCATACTTTTTTGCAAAGACGAATGAGAACTACAGACAGGACCTTAAAGAACAAAATCAGATGCACAAAGAAGAGACAAAAAGTCTCGTTGATGCGATCAACAACAATAGTATGGTCATCCAACGTCTCATAGACGAACTTGACAGAAAGGGGTAACAGTATGGGCAGTTGTTATGCTAAAGACGTTATCGATCGGGGCATGTCATGGTTAGGGTATACAGAAGGACCGGGAGAGAATGAAAACTTTTTTGGTAAAGAGTTGACCAGGATAAACTACTTCAATGGTGATAAAAGCAACGTAGAGTGGTGCTTGTCATTTCTTTGTTACATACTGACTGCAAGTTGCTTTACAGACGACACACCGGCAGATGACAGACCACTCATTGATCAGAAGTGGGACGGCCTTTATTTTACCTATCAACCTACACATGATAATTGTGCTTGTGGTGCAAGATATGCTGCAGACTACTTCAGACAGAATGATGCGTGGTATTCTGCAGAAGACACAAAGCCGGGTGACTGGATATTCTTTGGCCCACGTGGTGCAGAGACACACGGTGAACTTGTGCGTTATGTTGAAGACGGCAGAATATATACAGTCGGTGGTAATAAAAATAATCAGGTGCAGACTGCAGACTATTCTATCAACTACACACGTATTTCAGGTGTAGGCAGACCCAGGTATGACGGTTATGAAGTCGGGGCAAGTTCCGGTCAAGTTCCGGTCAAGGATGAGTCAAGTTCCGGTCATGTCTTGACCGATGCAGTTATAGAAGACCTTGCAAGACGTTGCATTGAAGGTGAATTCGGAAATTACCCATTGCGTAAGCAAAGAATAAATGCACTGGGTTATGGTCCTATCTATTCAAAAGTTCAAAGTCGTGTTAATATGATCGTATACGGTAGATAAAAGACCGCCGTTAATGTGTCTTGTTTGGTATTTGGCCGGGTGTGTCGGAGAGCATACCCGGTCATAATTTTGTAACAGAATTTGGTATTGATTTAGGCTCTCATTTGTTATATTGTAATTACAACCAAACAAAATAAGACATTACGGAGGTATTTACCATGAAAAGAGTTTTTAACATTCCCACATTCAGAGTTGAAGAATTCACTTCTATAGTATTAGACGGTGAAGACATCAAGGTGTATCACTTATACATCAACGACACCTTCATTCGTGCAAGTGCAGACAAAAAAGAGATCATGGACATGATCAAGACACGCATTGAAATGGAACTGGGGGTGTAATGTTATGTTCATCAGAAAGTTTACTTACGACTCCATGCTCGATCTGATCAGCACTCAGGCAAAAGAGATATTAGACCTTCATGCCCAGGTCCGTACACTTAAGAATGATAAGAGATTATTATTAAATATGTTAAAGGGTGACCCTTTCGACATAGATTATCCTGACACAAAGGGGGGTAATACCGCTAATACCGGCATAGACAACATTAACGACATTTTGAATTTATGAAAGAGGTAATTTTATGTTTGGAGAAGAAACAAAGTCAACAAGACCTACACACGAAACTAAGGACTATGTCATCAAGGTAGATAAGGTCATCAAGACAAAGAATGACAATCTGCTCATGATCAACCTTGATGTTAACGGTGTTCTCATCAACGGTTGTTTTCTTAAGGAAGTCACAGTAAAGCAGGACGGTCAGAAGTACAAGGCCGGTGACAAGTGCTATATCATCGACTATCCGTCTCAGAAGGTCGGAGACAAGTGCTATCGTCAGGTGTGGTTTCCTGTATCAAATGAAAACCTTGCATCAGTCATTGAACAGGTTAAAGAACTTATGAAGTAAGTTACATATTCTTATGTGACTTCTGCCCTCTATCATCTAATGCGTTGCGACACTTCGTGTTCAGCCATGATAGAGGGCTATTTTATAAAGAGGTATTTATATGAAAATAATCAATGCCGATAAATTTAAAGAAAACATATTGTCAGGGTTATATATTTTTTGTCAGGAAAATAAAGAAGATATTGCCAGGGCAATCGATGACGAACCCGCTTTATCAGTTCATGATATTATTCTTAGTTCATCATATTTAAATAAATATCCTATTTACTCTTTTGACCCTATTCCTAATTACTATACTATGAGAATAGATACTGAATGTATACTACTGGAATGTCCTCATTGTAAAGGCAGAATTATATCTACTGCTTTTTCATATGCAGTGGGTAATCAGGGGTATGCTTTTTGTCCATATTGTGGTGAAGATTTACGCGAGGTAAATATATATGAAAATGATTAACATTTCAAAAGAAGAAATCAGGGACAAAATGTTTTTTGTCAGAGAAGAAGATAGCGACCAGCCGATTGCGGTTATTAAGGTTAGTGATTTGTTAGAAAAAGAGGTAAAGAAAAATGAGACAACCTAAACAACCCTTCTATACAGAAGGTATGACCGTCAAAGAGATATTAAACATCTCACCTGATCAGTTAATGAAACTTAATAAGCGTGACATCTCACGTGCCTTAAGGACCGTGTCACTCGCTGCAAATAAGCGTATATCAAAACTTAAGGACAAAGCAAAGAAGACACCGTCAGGTTATGTCCCAAAAGCAAAAGGCAGTCAGATAAATACTTCTGCTTTGAACTGGGTAACTAATGACGGACATAAGAGAACTAAGTTTGGTGTTAAGAAAGCATCGACCAGGAATGAAATGTTGCATCAGATAAGTCAGATAAAACAATTTATGTCAATGAAGACTTCAACTGTCAGGGGTGCTACAGAAGTAAGAAAAGACATTGAAAAGCGTTTATTCGGCAAGACACGTGAACAGGCTGCAAGACGTGTGAAGACCAAAAAGGCTAAGGCAGAAGTATATGCACGTTATGAGTCAATGAGTCGTGACGTATGGTCCTATTATAGAAAATTCCTTGAATTAAAGGGCCGTGACCCTCATTCGTATATGTCAGGCAGTGACATTATTATTGACCTGATCGGACAGTCTGTCTTATCCGGTAAGAGTGAAGAAGAGTCCATACAGGCAGCACTTGACCTTTTCAAGTCCCAGTATGAAGAAGAACAGGCAGAGATAAATGACATTTTTAATGATGATCAGTTCTGGACAATGTAACGATGTTTCAATTAGATACCAAACCATACACATTAGAAGATGTCGACATGTTATTGAAAGAGGCATATAAGAACGGTATACATACTAATAATCAGAAGATAAGTTATTATAATATCGTTTTTGCATTTGACATCGAAACAACATCTTTTAAGGAAAAACCGACAAAGACGGACCACAACGAAAAGCGGTCCGTCATGTATATTTGGCAGTTGGCTATAAACGGCCGTGTTATCATCGGCCGTACATGGCCAGAATTCCTTAAGACCATTGACCACATACAACAGGTGCTGCAGACTGACAGATATACCAGGATAATCATATATGTACACAACCTTGCATTTGAATTCCAATATATACGCAAGATGTTTAAGTGGCATAAGGTGTTTGCGATCGATAAGAGAAAACCTATCTATGCAATAACTGAAGACGGCATCGAGTTCCGATGCAGTTATATCCTGACTAACTACTCACTCGCAAAATTGGGTGAGCAGTTACATAAGTATAAAGTCAGTAAGTTAGTCGGAGACCTTGACTACAGACAGACCAGGCACGACAAGACACCTTTAAGTGCAGAAGAGTTACAGTACTGTATTAACGATGTGCTTGTTGTGTCTGCCTATATCCAAGAACAGATCGAGACAGAAAAGTACATATACAAGATACCGCTAACATGCACCGGTTATTGTCGCCGTTTTGTGAGACGTAACTGCCTTTATGGTCCTGAGCATAAGAAGTGGAGACACCAGTTTGCTAAATATAACTCACTCATGAAGTCACTGCAGATCGTTGACGTTGAAGAGTATAAACAATTAAAAAGAGGTTTTCAGGGCGGTTTTACGCATTCGGGCTGTTATTGGTCCGGTTATACGGTCGACAATGTAGACTCCATTGACTTTACGTCTTCTTATCCTTATGTATTACTGTCAGAGCAGTTCCCGATGTCTACAGGCACTATAGTGCAGATACATTCTAATGAAGAACTTGAAAACTACTTATCAAAGTATTGTTGTCTTTTCGATGTGAAGTTCTACGGCCTTAAGGCTAAGTTTAAGTATGATAATTATATATCTTCATATAAGTGCTATCAGAAGACACACGTAGTCGAAAATAACGGCCGTGTGTATAGTTGTGACATACTTGCAACGACACTGACTGAACAGGACTTTGCGATCATCCGTAAGACATATACTTTTGATCGTTGCGACATTGCCAATTTTCGCATCTATGAAAAAGGTTATCTGCCTATCGAAATAATAAAGTCTATTATCAAACTCTACTCAGATAAGACCACATTAAAAGGTGTGGAAGGTAAAGAACAGGAATATCTAGTCTCTAAAGGTCTTCTGAATTCCGTATACGGCATGATGGTCACTGACATAGTACGTGAAGAGATAATCTATAACGACTTATGGGAGATAGAACCGGCAGACCCTGAAAAGCAGATAGATAAATATAATAATAGCAGAAGACGTTTTTTGTTTTACCCCTGGGGTGTTTGGTGTACGGCATATGCACGTAAGAACTTATGGACAGGCATTGTTAACTTCAAAGAAGATTATATCTACAGTGACACAGACTCCATAAAGTGCGTTAATATCCGGGGTCATATGGACTATATAAAAGCATATAACCGTCAGTGTGAACTAAAACTCAGGCATATGTGCGACTATTACGGCATAGACTATTCCGAGTTATTACCAAAGACCATAAAAGGCATAGAAAAACCTTTAGGTGTTTGGGACTGGGAGACAAAAGACAATATCTATAAGAAATTTAAGACATTAGGGGCAAAAAGGTACATGGTATATCAGGGTGACGAACTGTCAATTACCGTCTCAGGTGTTAACAAAAAGCAAGCCGTCCCATACTTACGTGAGCAGTATACGATCGATGACTGTTTCGAGAACTTCAATGACGGACTGGTCATCCCTGAAGAGTTTACAGGAAAACTCACGCATTATTATATAGACAAGGAATACTCAGGCACTATCACAGACTATAAGGGGGTAACAACTGATTATGACTCACTATCAGGTATATTCTTAGAACCGGCAGCATATAACTTTGACATCCAGGCAGACTATATAAACTTTTTGAAAGGAATGTTTTATACAAAATGAAATACTATTCACTCACAAACATACTTAAAAAGAACTGCCGATATAATATCATTTTCGGTGAGCGTTCTAATGGTAAGACTTATTCGGTATTAGATCATGCAGTGCAGCACTACTTCAAGACCGGTAAACAGTTGGCAGTCATAAGAAGGTGGCGTGAAGACTTCAGGGGCAAACGTGGTGCTGCATACTTCGACAACCTTGTATATAACGGTGAGGGTGAAAATAAGATAAAGGAATATTCAAAGGGCCGTTATGATCATGTCGCCTATATCTCGGGCAAATGGTATTTTTCGACATTTGACAAAGACCTTGAAAAGAATGTCATATCTTCTGAACCATTCGCATACGCATTTGCACTTACTGAAATGGAACACGAAAAGGGTAATTCTTACCCCCTGATCGACAACATAATATTCGATGAGTTCATGACCAGGGGCATGTATGTCCCGGATGAGTTCGTTTTGATGATGAATACCTTGTCCACAATCATTAGGCACCGTGACAATGTAACTATCTTCATGTGTGCAAATACAGTTGACTTGATAGGATGTCCATACTTCAAAGAAATGGGCCTTAAACATGTTAAGGAAATGAAGAAAGGCGACATTGACGTATATACTTATGGTGACAGTGGTTTACGTGTCGCAGTTGAATACTCAGACAGTCCTAATGTCAATAAGCCGTCTGACGTGTACTTTGCATTTGACAATCAAAAACTCAAAATGGTAACCAGTGGTGAGTGGGAGTTAGACTTCTATCCACATTTGAAGTCGACCATACAACCTAAAGAAGTCATCTTCAGTTATTTCATTATGTACGATGAGCAGTTATTACAGGCCGACATAGTAATGCGTGAAAATGAGTCATTCACATTCATACACCCGAAGACCACACCCATTAAAGATGATCAGAAAGACATTATCTTCACGACCGATGCAAACATACAGAATAACTATATGGGTAAACTTGCACGGCCTATCAACAAGGCCAGTAAAAAACTGTTTTGGTACTTTGCAGCAAACAAGGTCTTCTACTCATCCAATGAAGTAGGTGAAGTAGTCGCCAGGTATTTACAGTGGTGTACAAAGGTAGTATAGTCTAGGGTACAGGCGGACTTATCCACCGTCTGTGTTATCAGGTAAATAGGCCGTCTGTCTCTGTATGGGCGGTCTATTTGTTTGTGTACATATAATCGTACTG
>ERZ809472.266-NODE-266-length-13548-cov-23.301341_pt1 | contig 13548 bp, 15 predicted proteins | sample MGYA00521274_ERZ809472 | MGnify/ENA primary metagenome ERZ809472 (study PRJEB31581, sample SAMEA3312791) | metagenome | study: EMG produced TPA metagenomics assembly of the PRJEB8939 data set (Metagenomic analyses of Rumen microbiomes reveals... | reverse complement strand
TTATATTATCAAAATAAAAAGAAATATCTTCAACCATAATAGGTTTTATAAACAAAGTATAATTATTATTTTTTACTTTAAACGGAATAGGTTTTGCATTAGGAAAATAATATTTTTGATAAAATTCTAAAGTTTTATCATCCACAATTTTCACCCTGTTCAATATCCATCCATCTAACACTCATTATTAATATACTTCCGAAAAAGTTTTTAGAGTTAGATAGTGTTAGTATTTGTTTATCAGCCGTGGATAAATCCTTGTTGAATTGAAATTTACCCGTACCAAATAAATCTACACCATTTAAAGTATTAAGCAATTCTGATTCAATCATATCTAATCTACTACAAGGAATCCCATCATCATAAATCAGAGATATCTTACTTCCTGTGATAATATCAAATCTATAATTAATGACAGATACCATAGAATCATTAGGTGATATTCCATATTTATATAAACGGAGTTGAGTGGCAGAATCAATCATCTCTTCTCCAATTAAAGGTTTTAAAAATATGTGTTTATCTATTTCTTTTACCTCATCAACATAAATCATATCTAATTTTTGTTCAAGTGTTAAATCGGGTTTATCTAAAGCATTAGATTCTTGATAATATAATGCTTTAAATATCTTCTCATTATTTTGAGCAAGATATGAAATTATTTTATACGGAACTGAGGGAAGTGAAGTGTATTTATTTACTGTCATTTTATCCTATCCTTCCGTTAAAACATAGCTCTTAATTGCACTTCCATAATGTATTCTACATTATGATTAGAATTACTAAATGTAAGAATCAATGGAAGTTTTGATTTAAGATTATTAGTTAAAGTCCACGTATTGTTACCATTATCTGTAATAGTATAATTATTTTTATTGTCTGTTCCATCAGCAGATAATAAAATCATTTCATCTATCTCATTATTTAGATTATTTACTAATTTTGCAGAAAAAGTAACAGACAATCCTTGTCTTAATGCTGTAACTATAGGAGTTACAATAATATTATATTTTAGTATTGTAGCATCTTCTACTGTAACAGGAATTTCTATTAAACTATTTTCATTTCCTAAAATATTTACACTTATTATAGTATTTCCATTCTGTTTCATAATATAATTACCTTCTTTATCGATTGTAATTATATTATCATCACTAGAAGAATATTCTATTCTAGGGCTTGAAATAATTTTATTATTATGATAAACTGTAGGAATAATTTTCCCAACATCTTCAATTTGTCCTGTTAATTGTGTTACATTACATTCAATTTTGTATTGTGAGCGCAAATCATCAGCAAGATTCTCTTTAACATTGTCTTCGTCAATTTCCATATCAAGATAAAAGTCCATAAATAATAATGGTGTATTATCATCAACATAATCAACTTGCATATAATTATTTATAGCATAAAATTTGTAAACATTGTGATTAAACATAACTCTTGTATTTTTTACAATTGACAAAGTATCTTTGTTTCCTTGTACAATAACATTAATATGAGAGTTCGCTTGAGTTATAGTTTTTGCTACTTGAGCATTTGCGCTTGTCAAATCTCCTTCAATAACACAAGGATAAGAGATTACTTCTCCTTTATCTGTAAGCCATTTTAACCAATTATTACATCTACGAATATTACAAGTAGAAATGGTTTCTAATTCATGCGTTGTAGTTTCATATACTATCCAATAATTATCTCTCCACTTAAAATATCTACCTCTTCCTACTTCGTGATTAATATTTTTAAAATACAGACTTCTATAATCATCCGAATCTTTTACCACACCTGTTGTGATATCCAATACAGTGCTAACCCAACAATCGGGATTGTTAATAAAATTAAAATCAAATGGATAACCTTCTTCATAAACATCGTGTCTAACAATTGTTGAATTGTCAAACATTTCATTTATAAACTCTTGTTGCTCATCTCTCCAATTTTGATTTGGAGTTTGTGCAACATTATTTAAATAGCTTGAATAAAAAGTTAGTTTTCCCATTATAGACCCCCATATTGCGAATATAGAGCATCCATATTGTCAACTTGATAATTCTGAATTTCTTGACATATCTGTTCTTTCATTTTATCAAGATATTCACTACGCTTTTGAAGAGATTGATAAGAACTTTCTGTTTTAAAATCTCTAGTGCTAAGTTTTTGTCTGTATTGTCTAGCATCATTTACATCTCGTTTGAACCATTCGTAAACCAACACCATAGCTAGAATAGATTGTTCTTTATTTGTTAAATTAGCAGTAAAATAAGTATTGACTACTTGTATTTCATTTCCACTTTCATCTAATTCTGTTTCTTCGATATCTTGAAAATCAAGACTATTTAAGCAACAATTAAAAAATGGTATTCCACTTTTAAGTAAAGATTTCATAAAAAGAAGAAAAGCGTCATAATTTGTTTCCGCTAATTTATCCAAAGTATAATCTTGCATCGTAACTAATGCTCTATCATATATGTCTGTAAAAGCTACCAATTTTCTCTTTTCTCCTTTCTATATATATTTATTCATTATCATCATTAATCATTGCAAGAAAATCTTTTCCACATAATCTTCCAATTTGAATAAGGATATTACCATCAACATCCTGTTTCTTTTCAATCTTTTCTTCAATAAGTCCAACAATTTGTTCCTGTTGAAGTTTTGGAGCAGATTGATAAAGTGCTACTACAGTCTTTGAATCCATATCTAAAATATTAGCAAATGTGTTTTTATCAATAAGATTCTCATATTGATGGTCAAGACGTAGCTTTTTAACAGCTTGTGGATTGCAAATATAATAAACACCTTCTTTTGCAAAGTTAGGTTTATTTTTTACAATATCTCTTAAATCTCCAAATGGAATATCTTGAGCTTCACCAAAATGTTCAAAATTATATACTGTACCAATACCATTACCTTCTGTTGAAATAGTAAGAGTTCCTACTACTTGAGAAACTACAGTGATATCAGTATCGGATGTAATCTCTTCTTCATCTGTATTGGCTAATATTGGTTCAGCTTTAAGTGCTTCATTTTCGGCTTGTAATTTTGCCAATTGCTCTTGAAGAAGTTTGAGTTGTTCTTGAATATCATTATCAACTGTTGTAGTTGTTGTTTTTTTACTTGTGGTAGCCTTTTCTGTTGTTTCTGTCTTCTTAGGTCTTCCCGCCATTATTTTATTACCTCTCTATAATTTATTTTATGTAACACACACAAGATTATAAAATCTTGTGTGCGAATAATATTTTTATACGATTTATCAAACAGTGATAACACCACAAACCGTATTAGATGTTGCTCCAAATCCGAATCTCTTTGTAAGAGTTGCACTTGAAGTAAGGTCAGCAGTATCATAGAAGTCGTTAGAATTTGAAAGCGTAACTCCTTCAATTACTCCCTTTATTACCTTCTCAGCACCCGTAGACATTACATAAACCTTATTATCATCAAGAGCAAGACCATAGTTAGAACCTGTTGCTACTTGAGGAAGTTCAATAATATCCCAATCAAAAACATTACGAATGACATTAATTTGAGGTGATGTAGAATCAGTAATCATCCTGTAACCCTTTGAAGCATCGGGAAGCATTTGATAAATGGCTTTCTTTGTTCCGATGAATGAAACTTTTGCACCATTATTATATGCTTCTACAGTTTGTGCAAGTGTGATAGCATTATCAGCACTATATCCTGTCTTTTTAAGAGCGGCAGGGAAATTAACATTTGCTACAAGATTAGCAAGTGTATTGTATGCTTCAAGATTCATCTTTGTTTCAACAGAAATTACTGCCTTACGAACAAATCTAGCAAGATTTTCCTTACCACTAAGTACCTTATAAAGAGTTGTTTGAACTGTAATTTGGTAAGGTACAGCTTGAAGTGTTTCGTTGATAGCAAATTGCTTCTTATTGAAACCTTTTCTTTGTGAATTTGAGCTTTGTGATACAGTAAAGATTGAATTAGGTTGTACTTCAAATTCAAGAGTCTCACCAAAACCTACTGTATGAATATCAGTATAAATACCGATAGACTTAATAATAGTATCGGGAAGAACTGCATCAATCATAGCACTAACTACAGCAAATGTAGCCCACTTAACTTGAGGTGACATTGACCAAGCGGCAAAGTCCATATTTCCTCTAGGGCATCCACTAATACGTTCTACTTCCGAAAGAAGGGCATTATGCATCTTTGCTTCTTTGTCTTCAAGAGATACAGTATTGTCGTAATCACCATATCCTTGCTTGCCCTCTACGGCACTCATATAATGAAAGTAATAGTCTTTCATTCCTTTATATACATCAATATTGTCACCCGCAAAAGTAACAAGACTATCCATTAACATATTATGTTTTCTCCTTTATCTTTTATGACATATTAAATTTAACTATAATTACTCACCTGCAACTGCGGCTTCAAATCCGTTTGCACCGAGTTCTACCTTAACTGAATTTGTGATAGTATCGGGGTCGTAATTCGCGCGGAAAAAGTCTTTAGATACTTGAATAATGTCACCTACTTGAAGTTTAACAACATCAAAAGGAAGACCAGCTTCATTTGTAAAAAGTCTAGGGTCAAGACCTTTATAAGTCTTTCCGATTACGTCCTTATTAACTTCGGGTGAAATAGCCATCCAAACACCACTGTTAGAAGTCACCTCAAGATACCATCCGTCTTGATGCTCGTCTTCAAGAACAGAACCCGTTGCGATAACAATAGGGTCTTTCCTTCCAATAGCAAATTCAAGTCCACTTGTTGCGGGAGTTGCAGTAAATACTTCATCACCCTCAGTTGCAGACCAAGCAAGCGTTACAGCCGAACCATTTTGAAGGTCAGCACTTGCGTATTTAGCTTTTCTATTAAGTGCATCAACATTCTCAGCTTGCACTCTAGTTTTAATTACTACAGCAGACATATTAATTATCTCCTTTATTAAATTATATTTATTAAGTTACTTTTACATTCTATCCCATAAGCTAGTTTTCTTAGGTACTTCTTCAATATCGCCAAATCTAAGATGGGATTCTTCTTTTTGTTTTGACATAAGAACTGTTGCTACATTAGCAAGAACTTCATTACGCCAAGCATTTACGTTTTCAAGAGTACAATTTTTAGCTTTCTCTTCAAACTTTGCAAATTTATCATCTTCCATAGATTCTTTGACTTCTGCAAGAGTTTGTGTAACAATAGCCATTTTTTTCTCTTCTTCGGTATCAGCCTTGAATTTTTCAAGTTCAGATAATTTAGCTTCAAGTTTAGCACATTTAGCTTCAAGTTCAGCACATCTAGCTTCTTTTTCAGCAAACTTATCTTCTTCTTCCTTTTTCTTATCTTCGGAATCATCAGATGCTTTTTCTTCTTCTACTTTATCTTCATCTTTGTCTTTTTCAGAATCAGAATCAGAATTTTCAGACATTTTTTCTTCTGTCTTTTCTTCTTTATTTTCTTCATCTTTAGCATCTTCAACTTCGGAAAGTTTTTCTTCTGTATCAGATACCCCATCAGTAGGCTTATCCATGACTACATCTTTTTCCTTTTCTTCAAGTTTAGCCATCTTATCCTCCGTTTGTTGCTTGTTTTCAGTTTCTTCTTTGAGATTTAGTTTATTATATATTGCGTTGAGCTTACGCAATACCTCTGTTTCATTTTGTTGTGTTGCCCTAGCTTTTGCATTGGCTAGAGCGTTTCTATTATAAACAAATGTATTTCCTTTAAGTTGCATAACAGGATATTTTAAACGCTCACTAGGAGCATCTTCCCAATTATCTTCAACTTTAAGATATACAGATTTAACTAAAGTTGTTTTATTTTGTGCTTCGAGTATTTTATTCCTAAGATTTGTTTTATCAACATTAGACCAATCGTCATTACTCATAGCTTTTTCTGATTTATCTACTTTATATCTTTTTCCAATTTCGGCTAATTTAACCATTTGTTGAATTTCATTAAAAGCCGTTTTATAATATTCATCAGCCTGTTCAGCAGAAAATCTAATCATTTCCATGTGTGCATTTGGAACGCTAGGCGAAACTAAAGTTCCTAATACAGTTAAACCCGCTATATTAAATTCAGATACTTCTTTTGTTTCATCATTTTCGTACATTACACGCATTTCAACAGATACATTTCTAAAATTATCATTTAAGAAAAGATTGTATACTTTTGTTGCGTAGATTTTAGATACTACGATATTAACATAAGCATCTAAATAACCATCTTCTGCACGTACAAATTCTATTTCTTGTTCTAATGGTATATAACCAAATATATCGGGGTCTTTTTCGTGAGACATTACATCTGTTTCAAAAATATTAAGATTTCCAATTAAAAACTTACCAAGAATAGTAGGTGCGTATTTCTGTAATACTTCATCAGATATAATAAATCCATGTGAATTTGGTCTAGTTGAAAGAAATAATGATTTTGCTATAGCTAGTTCGGGGTCATTATCATTGACAAATCTAGGATAATCTTCTAAAGACATTTTTATATTTTCTTCCAATGTTTTACCCTTCTTCTATTTGTTCTGCGATTATATTAATTAAATATACAACAGTTAAATTATCTTCAAAATAAGCAAATTTATTGTCAATATATTTTGGAAATATACCTTGTTCTCCTAATTTATATATGATATAATTATCTTTAACCATTATATATTCTGCAATGTTTTTTGGAGTACCACGTATTACCATATTTAATTCTCCAATCCAACAATGCCCCATTTATCAATATGTCTATCAAACTTATCAAATTCAGTAGGCATTTGTTCGGCTTTGTTTTTAAGAGTGACTATTTGACCAATAACTTTGTTGAAAACATTAGTAAATGATACGAGGTCACATAGAACATTTAAATCATTATTATCCATAGCTATACGACTTGCTTGTTTAAGCATTTCATAAGTATTAGAAATATAAGTATATAAAGTGTCCATCATATCCGACAAATCATCATACTCTTCATCATGTTTTGGAAGTTCAGTTCTGATTGAACGTTCATCATAATTGTCTTTAATCTCGCTAATCATATCTGCCATAATTGGAAAACCATGAGCAAGATTATGATGAATTATATCGCTTGCATTTGGCATACACCATTTATTAAGCATATATGATACAGCATTATCAAAGAGAGCATTAAGATTAAAAAATTGATTATATAACACATCTAAAGCATCAGATGTTTTTTTATTCATTAACATAATTAATTTATTCTCCTTATTTATTTGCTGTACTATCCGCTTTTTCACTATCAGTAGTATTTGGTCTTCCACCACCATTTTGACTTCCAATACCACCTGTTGCACCATCTTTTCCGCTTTGAGTATAAATTGATTGCATTAAAGATGTGAGTTTAGTAGTCCATTCAGAACTATTACCCTCTTCTAATAATCTATCAAAATCCATAGGACGCATATCTAATACTTTAGCATACGTTCTTGAAGCTAATACTATACCCTTATCTATGAGAGCGGTATATTTTGGTAATATATCTTCTCTAGTAAAAGGATATGTGCAACCACTAAACTTAAATGCAAATTTATATTTTCTTGTTTTTTTATTAACAAAGAAATTTAGAAAATGTTCAAATTGTGGATATAGCTCCGCAACCATATTATAATCTGTTATAATTGCATTTTTAGCTTCTGTTTCAGACATTTTATCACTAGAATAAATAATTCTACTAGCACTTACGGCTTGTCCTACAGAATTATCAACACCATTTCTAACCATATCAGCATTACTATCATTAAATTGATATAATTTAGGTGAAGCCGTTGGCATTGCCACAGCATTAATATTAGTGTTAAGACCACGTTTTACAAGAGAAAGCATTTTCATAAGTGTTTTCATATTGTATGCCATAGCATCTGTAGATTGTCCGCTTTTCTGTTTATCTAATAATTGAATCTCACCCGCAAGAATACCTTTTGCTGATATCATATTCTTATCAGATTGTAACCCTTCAATCTCTTTGTTATTTAAGAAATTGAATATATTAGGAACAAGAAAAGGCGTAGAGACAATATTACTCTCGTCAGCCGTAAACACCCAAGCATTATCATCGGGCGAAGTTTGTGTCCATAATGCAAAATTATCAAACCTGTTGTTTAATGGAGTTGTTGGAACATATTTATCACTACCACCATCACTAAAAATATTTTTATAATATTTTCTAAATACAGGGTCATAAGAATCTAATGAAGTTCCTGCTTTGGTAAAATATGTCATATCAAAATCATATAGATAACCATATTCCCAACGTCCTGTAATTTTGCAATACTTTTGTGGCATGGTTTGTAAAACATATTTACTTGTTTTATGTTTCTTTGTATCTTCTAAATCAATTATATCTCCATTAAATGTTCCTTGCGAATCTCTAAACCATGTAAAATATGTTTGTCTTCTTAATAATTCTTTGACAACTTTTTGAAATTCAGCCTTATAATCAAAATTATATAAAAATTTATAAACTCTATTTAAATCATCTTTATATTCTTTACTTTTATAATCTTTAGGAGCATCATAAGCGTTAATGCAAGAAATATCCAAATCAAAAGCAAGCATATTAGAATAATATTTTACAAGACGCTTGTAAAGCATATCGAATGATTCCATAAACTCAGAATATGCTTGTAATTCTTCTGAATTGTCTTTATAATTAGTTAGTGCTTTTGTAACCTTTTCTTTGGTTGGCACTAATGGATTATTATTAAGGTCTATAATATTTTGATTATTCAAGTTTGGTGTAAAATAACCATATGGGTCAGTATTATATATTTGAGCCGCAAACTTTAAAATATCAACAAGGTCTTGTGTAGATAACATTTGTTCTTCTACATTTTGAGATTGGGCTGTTTCTTTATTCGCCATTATTCTCCTTTCTATGATGATTAAAATACAAGACTTATTTCATCCCAATCAAAATCTTCATCATCATTATTTTGTTTACAATATTTATTTACAAGTTTATCGCCAAATAAATTCATATATGCCACAGCGATATATCGGTCTTTAGTAGCAGTACGTTTGGCTTCTTGTAGTTTAATTAAACCTGTTTCGCTAAATTTTACTTCTAATGCTACAGCTTCATTAATCATATAGCGCATTTGTACAAATGGAATTAATATTTCTGCCTTTTCTTCCGATGATTTTAAAATAAACATAGGGTCTTTATCTTCTAATTTTGCTTTTTTGTCAAAATCATCCATCAGTAATTGTAAATCACCATCTTTTAATGCTTTACGAATTGATAAGTGCATAATACTGTTCATTTCGGCGGTTGCAACAATTGGTATCATAACCTCTTTGGCATTTGTAGACATTGCTCTTGCAAGTTTATCATTAATAACATTATCAGAACTAATTTGTAATTCTTTATCAGTATTAACCGTCCAAGCAGGATAAGTAATTCCAAATTCTTCATCAAAAGTTTCTACGGTAAATAAATCCCACAATGTTGCGCCCACACCTCTTGTGTCAATAACAAAATAACTACACTTATACTCATAGAATAGACGCTTCATTAACGTAACCTGTTGTATAGAGTTCATACCATTAATAGCATTAAGATATTCTATAGATTTTTTACCTGTAGTTTTGTTTATTTTACCTAAAACAATAACAGTATTATCGTTTTCATCTCCTGTAGCTACAGCTATATCAGTTGTTAAATAACGAATTTCATTATCTCTAAATTTATATTTTTGTTCCTTACAAGCAATAATATCTTGTTTTGTGCGTGGATAAAAAGCATTTTCAATAATTTGATTTGGTTCAAAATCTTCATACTTAAAAATACTATCTTCGCTATTTCCCAAAAAGATATTTAAATACTCTTGTTGGAATGACATATCATCAGTATTTTTCTTACGTTGAATATATTGTTTTTTTGTCAAGATTCCTGTTAATACACTTGTAAAAATATCAACTAAAAAGAAACCATATTTTGATGATTTATTTTTATAATGTTGTTCAACACAATTTTTTAAATGCGTCCAACCCCAATTAGTTTTAGTACGTGCGGAACTAAGAAAGATTTGTTTAGTTTCTTCATTATAATCTATTGGTCTACCTTTAAAATCTCTTACTCTTAGTGTAGGCTCAATAATTTCATCATAATCTTTCTTTTTTACAAGCATAAACTCATCAGTAATGGCTATATTACTACGCAGACCTCTTGAAGATTCTCCTGCACAAGTAGCAAATATTTTACTTCCATTACCAAATTCTACATATCTAGCAGATGTATTAGCATTGGTCTTAAATTGAATCCAACCTTCATCACGTAACATACATAATATATCACTTGACCATCTAGTACCTTTTGTACAAAATATCTTATCAATTTTTTCATCAATAATTAAGTTAGATTGATTGATTGTCATTGATACAATCAAAATTTGACAATTGGGATATAGTAGCGCAAAATCAATACCCGTCAAACCCACGTCAAAAGATTTAGCCCCACCACGACTACAAATGATATCAGAAATGTCATTGTCACACATAACATTAATCATCATTTTTTGAGTAGGATTAATGTTAATACCAAGATAATCTTCATTAAAGATATCAAAATTTCTACGATAAAAAGTACACCACTCTATAATATTTTCTTCTATTTGTTGTTTTGTTAATTTGCTATTATGCTCTTGCGATAATGTTAAAACTTCTTGTGTAATATTTTCATTCATCAATATTATAACTTTCTACATCATCAAGATTTAAATTAAAATCTTTATTACCCACTAATGTATTTAGAGCGGGTCTAAGTACAAGGTCTTTCATATATTTTCTAAGTTTAGAATAATCTTTGTACTTTTCGGGTTCTTTATACAAATCTGCGGGTTTAGTTTGTTCTATTTGAGCAATTTTAGCAAATATAAGTTGTTCACTGACCGTTTTTGGTTTAGTGCTTTCAAATTCATCAAGTTTTAATTTATTCATAAGCGTTAATATACGCCCTTGAATTTTTGTAATGTCAGTATCTATTTTTCCTTGTTCGGCTTTTCTTTTTTCAAGTCTAGCCAAACATAAATCTCTATATAAATCTTCTTGTTGAGGATTTTCAATCAAAACACCTTTTGTATATTTTTCATACATATAAATCAAAAATTTATAATCTTCTTCTGATTCTTGATATCCCCAATCAAGTTCCAATTTTTCAATTTGAGCTTTTATTCCCTCATCTGTTTTTACAACACCCTGTATATCTTTAAAGTCAATATCACTATCTGCAAAACTTTCCCATTTGTCCAACGCCTTTTTCATGGAGCGTCCACCCCATAATAAATTATAATATGTTTCAATAAATTTATCTGTATTTACGTGTTTTTCTTGTGCTTTTTCAAATACATTTTTAATAAAAGGTATATCTAATCTTGCACACACGTACCACATAGACGCTTCTAATGTTCCTGTTTTTTTAAGATAATACTTTAGCATTGTATTACAACAATCTTTACAGTAAGGAACAAGACCTTTAGGAAAGAGTTCTGTATTATTATGTGCATAGAATCTATCTGCGGGATATTCCCTAGAATCTTGTACACAATATCCCATGACAGTTGACTTTAATTTTGCTTTTACTGCCATATTCTCTCCTTCTTTTATATGTACCATTGTAGGCTATATTTAAGATAATATAGCCTACAATCAATTATTTAAAACCTATATTATCGGAACGGCTATTACATTCGTCACCATATATATATTCTGAATTTGGAACTTCAAATCCTATTGCGCTCGATGAAACGGGAGTTAGCTTATCTTCTATTTCCGATTGAATTATCTGTATTTCGGCATTTCGCTTTGTTACATTTCTTGTTGTGTAACCGTTAATGACTTCAAGAACATTAACAATTACACTTTCTAATTGTTGTATTATTGGCAAAATAAAAGTTATAGATAAAACACCTATAATCGTTCCAATAATTACACCTTTGTAAAATAAATACATATCTACCATATTGTATAATCCTCTTAAAATACCACATCATACAAACAAACCAATCCATCTTCGTCTACTACAGAAATAGTTTGTTCGGGTTTACCTGTTTTTCTAATATCTTGAGCATAATTATTAGTTCCTATAAGTGAACCACTTTCAATTACTCTACTTCCGAAAACTGTAGATAATCCGTTTGTATGTCTATGTCCTAAGTATACAATGTCGGGTTTAACTCCAAAAATCATTGTAAAATTTTGAATTACATTTTGTGGGTTATCTCTATCTCCATGAGCTGACATAATATGTTTTCCATAAACATCAAATCTAGCTATTTCAACAGGGTCTTCGTTATCGTGGCAATATACATTTTCATAATTTTGAAGTCTAGCTGATAAATAAAATGTAAGAAGTATATCCATATTTTCTCCTTTAAGACTATCTTCTTTATTAGGAGAAATTCTACTATGGTTTCCTTCTGTAACATATGTGTGGACTTCATTAAAATGAAAACTTAACCTTCTAATCATTGAAGCAATCAATTCTGATACATATTTAAATGATTCCATCATATCCATATTATTTTGAAGTCTAAGGTTATTATGAATTATTCCACTAACCACTTCGGAAATTATTAAATAACAATTTTCAGATTTATGTAACTCAGCTATATTTATAACTTTATCGGTATATTTTTCAATTCTTTGTTTTAAAATATCTTGATTAAATTGATTAGAATAAATATTTACTTCCTCACCTGCGTGAATATCTGTCAAATGCACAATTAGTGAATTATTTGTGAAAGCATAATTACAATTTTCATCACGTACTAATTCAATAGGTTTTGTTTCTTGTAATATTACTTTACGAACCAAATCAAGATAACTTTCTTTTCTAGCTTCTTCTCTTATTCGTCTATTAAGTTCTACACGTTCATCAGAAAGTTTTTGTTTTTCTTTCTGTAATTCTTGACGTTCTTTTTGAAGTTCTTTTAAATATCCATCATCTGTAAAAAACTTATTTTCATTAGCTTTAAGTATTTTTTCAAAAGATTGATATTGCTTTCTATATTTACTTTCTGAATAATCAACTTCAAGTATTTTATTAAGAATTTCAGAAACCTCATTCCATGTGCCTATTTGTTCTTTTGCGGAACACACACGATAGATAAGTTCTTCATCACTCTCATTATCTAACCTTCTCCACTCCATAATTATCACCTCAGTTATTCATCAATAATATCTCTAGTGAACTTAACAGATATCGTATCTCCTAAATGACTATCTAATACTTTTCCAAAATCATAACTCTCATTATCCTCAAGAGAAATGGTATATCTTCCTTCATCATCCTTATCAAGTAATGCAACAATCTCTGTAATTCTTGAATCTGTAAATTTAAACTTTGCCATAATTATTCTTCCTCTTCTTTCTTTTTGTTTTGTTTGGGTATAGCAAATCTATAACCATTATATTCCATATCTGCATTTTCACCGTATATATGACTTTTAAGAGTTGTATACGGTATTCCTAATTCTATTGAAGCCCTATTAATTGATACTAGCAGATCGGAAGAGCGTCGTGTAGGGAAAGAGTGTAGATC
>ERZ809472.265-NODE-265-length-13555-cov-5.253481_pt1 | contig 13555 bp, 18 predicted proteins | sample MGYA00521274_ERZ809472 | MGnify/ENA primary metagenome ERZ809472 (study PRJEB31581, sample SAMEA3312791) | metagenome | study: EMG produced TPA metagenomics assembly of the PRJEB8939 data set (Metagenomic analyses of Rumen microbiomes reveals... | reverse complement strand
CCGAGATCTACACTCTTTCCCTACACGACGCTCTTCCGATCTGCTAGTTAATGCGGAAGACAAGTTTAATGAATATATAAAGAAGATAAACACGATCCTTCCCTACCAGTGGGGGCTCTGGGTCACATCATATGCTGCAAGGAACCTGTTTACATTTGCTTCACAATGCATCGATGATAAATCCGGCTGGGTATATTCGGACACTGACTCCTGTTATTCTTCTAATTGGAACTATGCCGAGATATATGAATACAATGAGAGATGCAAGGAGAAGCTGAGGGCAAACGGATACGGTCCCGCAGTCGTCAACGGGACCGAGTTCTGGCTCGGGCTGGCAGTCACTGAAGGGAAGAAGGACTCATGTGAAGAGTTTGTAACGGTCGGAGCTAAGAGGTATTGTAAGAGATCCGAAAGCGACCATAAGCTCCATATTACCGTCTCCGGAGTTCCAAAACAGGGAGCAGCTTCTCTCAAGGATGATATCCGGAACTTTAAGAAGGGCATGATATTCGACGGCATAACCAGTGGGAAGAAGCTGCATACATATTTTTATGAAAAGGATATCTATATAGATAAATATGGGAATGAGAGAGGAGACTCCATCGATCTTAATCCTTGTGACTATGAGCTGGATGATATCTTCTCGATCAACACTAACATATTTGATCTAATGGAAGGAGTGGCGATCAATGTCTACAGTGAAGCAGACTTTATGGAATGAAGATTTTAACGATGGATACTATCACATCGGAAAGGATATAGAGGAATATCCGGACTGTTGGTGCTATGTTGTCTATTCGGGACGTGGTCCCGGTAAGACATACGGAGCTCTGAGGTATTCGCTGGCGCATGACATCCCTATCGTCTATGCGAAGAGGACCAAGAAGGATGTAAACTTCATCTGCAAGTCCTCCGAGTATGGAGTCGATCGGAGCCCCTATGCTCCTATCAATCGAGATTTTGCTACCAACGTGGAAGGGAAGCTCATCGATGACGGTATCGGGATCTTCGGATACTTCGATGAAGGAGAGCTCATCGGAAAGCCTGCTGCATATATACTCTCTTTTAATGGAGTTAAGGATATCAAGGGCTTCGAGCTGTCATTCGTTGACTGGCTTATCCTGGATGAATTCGTCCCTCAGCTCGGAGAGAAGGTCTCGAAGTCTGAGGGAGAGATGCTCCTGTCTATGTATATGACGGTCAACAGAGACCGTCAGGCAAGGGGCAGGCCTCCGCTGAAGCTGATACTCTTCTCTAATACGGATCAGATCTCGACATCCATAACCAACGAGCTGGATATCATCGATCACATGGCCGACATGGATGCTTCAGGAGAGAATATCCGATACCTGAAAGGGAGAGGCATCCTTATACATCACATCACTCCGGAGGAGTGTCCCGTATTACTGAAGCAGGAAGGAGGCATCTTCAAGGGCATGAGGGGTACTCCGTGGGCTGCAAAGAATCTCGGCGGACATTTCGCTTCGAATGACTTCTCCAATATCGTCAACCTGTCTACCAAGAAGATGAAGTCCTTCATCAGGATCCGGTATAAGAGGAAATATGTTTATATATATAGGAATGATGAGAACGGCCAGCTCTACATGACCGGGAGCAAGGGTGCATATATCTTCGATTATGATCTCTCATTAGAGAATGACCAAAAGCGCTTCTGGATGGAGCAGGGGATAGATCTGAGGATAGAATGCATCGAGGGCAGGATGAAGTTCCAGAAGTATTCCTTCTATGATCTCATCATCAACTATAAGCAGAAGTTTAACTTGTAACATAACTGTAATATCACCTGAGCATATTAGTATGTTATATTTGAACTATCAATCAATCAGGAGGTGACAAGAATGACTACAAAAGACATCAGTTACATTAATGAAGGGCTCAAGAGATTCGAGGAGTTCTTCACTGAAGGCGGAAGGACTCCTTCCTATTCATCGGCAATCAATTTCATGAGAGGATATCTCGGGAGCAGGGATATCAATCTCAACATCCTGCTCAACATGATCGAGAGCTTCTTCCGCTCAAGGGGGTGGAGCCTTATATGAGGAAGATCAAGCCTGTTCCCTGCTTCCTCTGCGGAAGGGCTCCGTCCGAGTGGATGATCGATGATAATTATTCATTCCGGAGCTGTGACACATGTAAGATCTACGGCCCTTCGGGCCTGACTTCATTCCAGGCGACAAGGTTATGGAATGAGATGATGAAAGGAGAAGAAGAATGAGACTGATAATTGATATTCCTGATGGAATGTTAGAGGCGATAAAAGATGGAACATGGTGTGGGAGTCACAAACTTGAAATTGCTATAAGAAATGGCATACCATACAAAGAACAGCCGACAGGCGAGTGGATTTATCCAGAACCATCTGATAAAGAAAAAGGTTACGGCGGTTATTGTTCCTGTTGTAAATGCGATATGCCGATATTCATGGAGGATTGGAAACAACAATATTGCGAAACACCATACTGTCCTAACTGTGGATCAAAGATGAAAGGAGAAGAAAGATGAAGAATATAGAGAAAATCCAGTTTGATGCTTCTAAAGCGGTCATGGCAGCTGCTTATTTACGCAGCTACTGCGACACAACACCATGCAAAAAGTGTCCTTTTCATTGTGCAGGTGACTGCACTCTGAGAAGCTCGGCGCCGGATGCATGGACTTCAGAGGATTGGAGGTCACCGGAGGATATATGAAGCGTTTTATTGATAAGAACGGTGAAGTATTCACAATGATAAGTGAATCTGCTTTTGATAATTATGTATTCAAAACCATGTATTATCTCGTGGATGTAGATTCGGCAGGTATTGAGGATCACATGCGTGAGTTATGTGGGAGGATTTTCGGCAGGTACCCAAATGAACGTCCTGAGGAATTACAAAAGAAGATAAAGGCATTGATATATAAAACATCAGAAAAACTTTTGAAGGAGTTGAAGGATTTGAAGGAGGGAAACGAAGCATGAAACTTTATTCGAAAGTAGCAAGGGCAGTAGACTGGGCGATCAAGATCGCGAAGGATGACAAGTGTGGCTATAGCCAGGTGAGGAGGACCGGTCCTGATTATGACTGCTCTTCCTTCGTAGCATCGGCACTCAAGGCAGGCGGATTCGTTATCAATCCTGCAGCGATCACGACCAGGAACATGGACAGAGCTCTCCAGAGTCTCGGCTTCTCTAAGATGAACTATACTCCGGAGCTCTCACTCCAGAGAGGAGACATCGTCCTCAATGAGCTGCAGCATGTACTCCTCATGACAGATGATTGTCATTGTGTTTCCGCCAGCTCCTCCGAGACGGGAGGTAAGGACGGACAGCCGGGAGATCAGACAGGAAGAGAGATCGCAGTTATCAATTTCTATAATCCTTCATATGGATGGGAATCGGTCTACAGATGGACCAATCACGGTATGGACTGTATGGAGGATATCTTCTCCTTCCTTCCTATTCTGAAGGAGGGCTCCAGAGGAGAAGGCGTGAGGATGGTGCAGGCGATCCTCGGATACAAGACCAACGATGAGACTTTTGAGGTCGACGGCATCTTCGGTCCGGAGACTAAGAAGAAGGTCATCCAGGTGCAGAGGGCATGGAATCTCGAAGTGGACGGCATCGTCGGCAAGTATACATATCAGGCGCTGGCTGTTAAGGGATGCTTTGTTAATCATGAATTCTAAGAGAGGGCGCTCTCTTTGAAGATACAAATATTTTAAAGGAGGAACATCATTATGTTCGACGAAAACAACACGCAGCAGGAGAACTCCAAGGTAACAGTAGAGGTTAAGGTGACGAGGGCCGTGGAGCTCAAGGGTAAGAACACAGTCATGTTTGACTGCATCGCCAACGGTATCACTATCTATGGCATGAGTCTGCATCAGTACACCAACGGACAGGGAGAGAAGGGCTTCACGATCAACTTCCCTTCCAGGCAGGATGTACAGGATCCCGCTAAGTATTGGAAGTATGCATTCTTCCCGATTACAAAGGAGCTGAAGGATAATATCATTGACCAGCTCAAGAAGATGATCTAAAATATAACTGCGGTCGAGTTTCCATGCTTATCGACCGCCCATCAAAGCAAACAGGCACCCGCGTCACCTCGGGTGTCTGTTTGTTTGTGTGCAAATGTGATATATTGAAGAAAAAGGAGGGATATATATGGACTTCTCTACAATAGCATCACTTATATCATCAGTCGGCTTCCCGATAGCTGCATGCGTATACATGGCATATGCTCAGAATAAATCTGAGGAGAGATACCGCGCGGATATCGAGAAGCTGAGGACGACTGTGGACAACAATACGCAGATAATGATAAAGATATATGAAAAGTTAGATATTGAGGAGGAGAAATCATGAGCTTCACTGCAGTTTTCAAGTCTGTACTCAAGAGAACTAATTCGACTCAGGTCCCGAACATGCAGCAGGACTCGACGACACTTTCCGTCGTCGTCCTGGATGCGACTTCCGTCATGACTCCGAGGATCCGGCTCTCTTATAATGGTAATCCTACAAACTGGAATTATTGCATGATATCGGAGTTCGGGAGATATTACTTCATCACGGACTGGACTTCAGATCATAATCAGTGGATAGCTACACTTAACTGCGATGTCCTGGCAACCTATAAGCAGACGATCCTGGCATCGCAGGAGTATGTTCTCAGGTCGGCGAGCTCGTGGGACGGGTCCATTATAGATACTGCTTATCCCGCGAAGGTGGACAGAGACTTCCAGAGGATGATCCCGCGCCAGTCTTATGACTCAGATCTGACATACTTCCCTCTTCAGCAGGGAGAGTCCTATATAGTAGGTATTGTAGGAATGGCTGAGAAGAGGATCAACACCCAGGAGTTCAGGGACTTCATGAGACAGTTCGAGATGGGCTCTGTAACTTATTACTGGCTGTCCCGTTCTGAATTGTGCGCTGTTATAAATTATCTTTTATCAGCCGACGCGCTGCAGAATATGTGGCAGATAACGGATATCTCCGAGAATCTTCAGAAGGGCATCATCAATCCTCTTCAGTATATCCAGTCGATAACCAGGATCCCGATAAACAGAGTTAAGGTTCCAAATAACATCCCCGAAGGGATAGGTAATGAGACTCCATCAGTATTTTATGGCTATTTTGAGATCGATGTCAGTACATTTATCGATTACGATCCCTCAGCTGTAGAATATTTTGCCATGTGGAAAATAAATGATATCAAGAATATTGACTGCTATTTCCGTCTGACGGAGCATCCATATGCAGCAACAAGAGGAAAATATCTGAACTTCTCTCCCTGGCTCGAATATCAGCTGACATATGAGCCTTTTGGTAATTTTGTTATCGATCTCAAGAATCTCGAGGATGCAGTCGGTCTCCAGTGTCATATTGAGCTCGAAGGTATTGAAGGAATCGCTACACTCAAGATATATGCTATGGAAGAGATACCGACTCCGGGAGGAGGGTCTTCTGTCCAGGTAAATCCCAGAAGGCTCGTATACTATGGTAATGCTCAGATCGGTGTGCCTATTGCTGTCTCCCAGATCACCCAGGATTATGTTAAGCGCATCGGCGGAGACGTACAGGGAGCCCTGGGTATGGCAGGGAGCGCAGTCGGAATGGCTGCATCGATCGCCACAGGTAATATACCCGGAGCTGTAGCATCAGGAATAGGCGTAGCATCTCACGCTGCTTCCATGATAGGATCTGCAGTTGATAACATGATCCCCAATGTATCCACAAAAGGAGCAAACGGTAATATCTACGCATTCAATGTTGACGGTCCCTGGCTTTATTGCGCATATACTTATCCCGTCGATGACGATAATGAGCAGCTCGGCCGTCCTCTATGCCGGAAGGTAACACTGTCAACACTGTCAGGTTTTTGCCAGTGCAGCGATGCTGATATAAAGATATCCGGAACTACTTCGGAAAGTGATGCTATTAAAGACTTCATGAACGGAGGTTTCTTCATCGAGTAATGGCACTGAATATCTATAGAGCTATACAGTGGGCGATCGATAAAGCTAACGATCCCGCATGCGGATATTCTCAGGGAAGAGAAGGCTATCCGCCCAGGACGGGCCCTGACTATGACTGCTCATCTTTCACGGCGGAGGCTATGATACAGGGCGGTGCGGAGATGACGGTCGGCGGAGTCCCTGTAACGTCATGCGGACAGATCTCGACTTCTAACCTGCAGGAAGCTCTCATGTCCGTAGGTTTTTCTGTCAGGCCCTTACTTCAAACTCCGATGCTCGGAGATGTCTTTGTCTGGGACGGTTCAGGATATGACGGTCATGCATTCATGTGTACATCTCCTACGCAGATAGTAGAAGCATCTTCAGACAGAGGGCATCCTGAGACAGGAGACCAGACAGGAACTGAAGTCTGGGTGACTTCCTTCCCTTCAGATCTGTCTTCACATCCCTGGATACATCTGAGGCCTGCTCCGTCCGCATATGGTCAGTGGCATTGTAAGGCATCAGGCGGATATGACATGACTGATCAGTTTGCTATAGATAACGCCTTTATGATATGGAGTATATTATCTAATCTCGGATGGACTGTCGAAGCAGTATGTGGACTCCTGGGTAATGTACAGATAGAGTCCGGTGTTAATCCCTGGCGTTATCAGTATGACTCTATCCAGAGCCGGAGCTCCGCTCTGACGTGGGGAGGAGGCTATGGCCTTGTACAGTTTACTCCATGCCGTAAATATCAGCAGGACTCCAGAGCCCAGGCAATGACAGGTTACGGTCCGAACTACTCTGACCAGACAGGCTCCAACGATGATGGTACAGCTCAGCTCCGCTTTATAGATCAGTATGCGGATTATGAGCCCGACCTTCCGTCTTATCCGATGACATATGCAGAATATAAAGCATCCACATTATCAGCTGACTATCTGGCGGAGGTATGGTTTTATAACTATGAGCGAGGTGATCCTGCATCATTACAGCAGAGGAAGGATGCAGCTCTCTATTGGTACAGTGTTCTTCAGGGAACACCACCGGGTCCGGGTCCGATCGGTAATGTTCCATACTGGCTATTGAAGAAGATACATGATCGGAATTTCGGAAGAGGAGCCTGACGGCTCCTCTTTCATTTGATTTTCATATGAAAGTATGATAATAATACTCTTAAGGGAAGACAGATAAAAATAAAATACCCGGTCTGAGGGGAGATCACAGGCGGAGGCGCCTTCCTCGTGGCTGATAACCGCCGGGACCTTAATTTTTATAAAGGAGTATTATTATGGCGATCGAAAATGTAAGGCATCCTATCAAGGATACGGTAAAAGCAGATAACAGCACATACAGCTCTAACAAGATCGAATCTCTCATCCATTCCGCTACAGAGCTCCCGGAGACATCCGTAGAGGATGCAGGTGATGTCCTGATGGTCAATGATGAGGGTGAATGGGCGAAGGGTGAGATAATAGTTCCTCAGGAAGTTCCTACACCTACATCTGAGAACATAGGCAAGGTTGTAACTGTTGTTTCTGATGGAGATGAGGGAGCGGAGTATGGATTGAGTACACCTAAGTCTCATTTTGACAATGCAGTGATTGGTGTAATGATTAATAATGTTATTGCAGCACCTATTTCTTTGAGCGGTTTTATGAACAGTCATCCTAATGAATTTTCGATAGGATTAATCAATCAGCCTGCTAATGATGTTATGATAACTTTCAGATATCAGGGTCAGCTCCTAACGGCAAATAAACATGTATTTGGAGGATTTGCAACAGTTTCCTCTAAAATTTATTACTATGAATTTACAGTTGATGTTAATGCTACAAGTGTGCCTTCAGGTACAACCGTAACAGTAACAGAAATCGGATAAGGAGGACACCATGAAATTATCGGAGAGAATTGCACTGGCCAGAGCAGGATATTCCATGAAGGAGATCGCCAGGCTCGAAGCTGAGGAGAAGGAAGAAGAGAAGAAGAAGAGTGATGAAGATGCTCAGGATGAGTCTCCTGAGGAGGAGGATCCCGAAGACTCCGCTGACTCCGCTGACGACTCGAGTGATGAGGATGAATCATCCTCTCAGGATGAGTCCGAGGATAAGGACGAGGGAAAAGCCGACTATAAGGAGCTCTATGAGAAAGCGATCGAACAGCTGAAGGAGGCCCAGAAGACGAATCGCTCAATAGCTAAGAAACTTGAGAATAAGAAGAAGACAGCTTCCGAATATCTCAATAAGGCCTTTGAAGAAATATTTGAAGACTAAATAAAGGAGAAACACTTATGGCACGTACATTTACACCTGTAGATGCTGCAGCTCTCATGACAGAGCTCGTTAAGGAAGCTACACACGAGTCGAATATCGACGATGTAGATCTTTCCACTTTCGTATCCGCCGGAGAGACCGTTATGGCAACCGGTACGGAAAACACACTTAATGCCCTGGCTATCGTTCTCGGCCGTCGCTTTATGGCAGTAAGGCCCAGACAGGCAAGGATGAAAATCGTCCAGACACTTGCAAATTCTCTCTATGAGCAGAGACTTTCGAAGGTTTCCTTCTTCGCAAGGAATCCTCAGCCTGCAGGCGATTGGAACACAAATCTCTATACTAATCTCGCGAATGGGTACGATAACGGATCCAACAGCGGTAACTCCGTCGCTTCCATGTGGGAGCAAAATCAGCCCCAGGCTTTGGAGATGAACTTCGGCGGTATGAGTGTCTGGGATGATGCTACGACCGTCTACGAGAATCAGCTGGCTCAGGCCATGAGGAGCCCGGAGGAGATGGCCCGCTTTATGAACGCCTGCATGTTAGAGAAGAAAAATGACATCAGCAGACAGAAAGAAGCCTGGAACAGAGCAGCGATCCTTTCCAAGATCGCCGGTGTTTATGATCTATCTTCTGATATGCCCGGTTCTGTCATCAACCTGACGGCTGCATTCAATGCGAAGTACGGCACGAGCTATACATCAGCTCAGCTCAGGACGACATACCTCAAAGAGTTCCTTGCATTCTTTGTAGTAGAGTTTAACCTGGCTAAGGACTGGCTGACATATGACTCTGTCGACTACCATCTCACACCCACTAAGCTCGACGCTGCAGGCAACCAGCTCGCGCTCCTGAGGCATACACCTTATGCTAAGCAGAGAGTAATGCTCTATGAGCCCCTCTTCAAGGATGCAAAGGCTAATGTCTTCAGCGAGATTTTTAATCCCGAGTACATCAATTTGGAAAGTCAGTACGAGGGGGTCATGTACTGGCAGGCTAAGAGCAATCCTACAAAGATCGATATCTATCCTGCAGTCTATGACAAGGCAACAGGCACCCAGAAGAAGGGTAATCATGTCGAGCTCGACTATGTAGTTGGAATGATCTTCGATGAGGATGCTCTCATGACTTCCTTCAAGTTTGAGGATGCTCTCTCTACTCCTGTAGAGGCACGTAAGAGATATCACAACATCTGGTACCACTTCGCTAAGAACATCATCAACGACTACACAGAGAATACGATCATCTTCATCATGGCAGACCCTCCTGCCAACAATAACGAAGCTGACGGCAACAGATCTACAAAGTCTGCTAAGAAGTGATCTATCGGTCTCTCCGATTGATTGATATACGGCCCCTGCTCTGGTTCACTCTTCGGGGCAGGGGCCAATTCTTAAGAAAGGAATGAAGAGGAATGATAAGACCTGATTACATCATGAACTGGGATGATATGAACTTCATCGAAGGTCATATCAATCCATCCTCTAAGAAGTATCTGAATAATGAAGCATTCCGGTACTGGTTCCGCGCACTCTTCGAGAGAGCATGCTCTGTCATGAAATTCTCTCTCCCGGATGAGTGGAGCGGTTCCGTTAAGGACTTCTTTTATTATTCATTATTTCTGAAAGGGTGGCTCATGGTCACGGATCTCCCTGAATACGGTAAAGTCTTCCAGCCCGCCAACTTCGGAGCGGGAAGGAATATATACTACCAGCCCACATCCGTCATACTGACCAATCCCTATTTCAATGAGACGGCTCTCGAAAATAAGGAGTTTGAGATAGGGAAGGAGTGTGAGATCCTGAAGCTCACCCCGAACTATGAGGGGATATTCCCGATAATATCCTACTATGCGGAGGAGCTCGCATTCGTAAAGTCTGATATTGACATGGCAACAGTCAATGCGAAGCTCGCATATATCCTGGGAGCAAAGACCAAGGCAGCAGGAGAAGCTATCAAGAAGATCATTGATAAGATCAACATGGGAGATATCGCTGCAGTCTATGACCAGCGCCTCACCAATTCTCCCGACGATAAAGATATCCCTCTTCAGTTCCTCGACTTGAGTAATATCTCGTTCAAGTCCGTTGACTCCATAGAGAAGCTCCTGATGGATATGCAGACGACTCTTAACAACTTTGATACCGAGATCGGCATCCCGACTCTCCCCTTTCAGAAGAAGGAGAGGATGGTCACATCGGAGGCAGAGTCGAAGATAGTGGACTCTACTTCCAGATCGGTCGTCTGGCTCAACACACTGAAAGACTCCATGAAGGCAGTCAATTCTCATTATGATCTATCACTGGACGTTGAGCTCCGCTTTGATCCTGACACGATGCTCGCAGAGCAGCAGGCTCAGGCAGAATCCGATAACGCAGGGAAGGAGGGAGATAAGAGATGAGTGTATATAAGATAACTATACCGGGCCTCGAAGCTGTTGCAAATGAGCAGAATATGTCTCTCTTTGATTTCTTAGAGGTCCCTGAGATGCTCGACAAGGAGATAATGGTCGATAACATCATCATTGAGGCAGGCGCATTTGAGTCCCTTTATTCGGACATAGACTTCATAAGAAGGAAGGTCGCCGTCTGGAGCGCCAGGAATCAGCGCACCTGGGAGAAGTGGGCCGCAGCTCTCGACATAGATTATGATCCTCTCGAGAACTATGACAGGCGTGAAGAATGGACCGACACGCATGAAGGAGAGAAGTCTGAGGCTTCACTGAAGACAGGAACATCCTCGGAGACTGAGTCCGGCACTGACGGTAATACTCATACATATAACAATGTAAAGGATGACCATCAGGTCAGAGATTTGACTTCCGAGAATAAGAGAGCTGCATTCAATTCAGCGACTTATGAGAATGCTGAAAAGGATATTAACTCCGGTTCCGAAGACACTACCAGGACAGGAAGCGAGACCGACTCCGGAACTAATTCCAATACAAAGTCCGGCTCAACTTCCGACGGAGTCCAGAGCTCCGGTACAGATGAATATCTCAATACGAGAAGAGGCAGAGCTCACGGTAACATCGGAGTCACGACTTCACAGCAGATGCTCCAGTCAGAGCTCGACATCGCTCGCTGGAATCTGTACAATCAGATTACAGATATGTTTTTGGTTGAATTTACTTTAATGGTATTTGACTAAGAAAGGAGAACTATAATGGCAAACTTTTTCAGAAATAAGTATCCCTATACGGATTTTCACGAGCTCAACATAGATAAGTGGATCCTGATGGTCACACAGCACGAGACCCGCATCAAGGATCTCGAGGACTGGAAGACGGAGCACATGGTCGAGTTCAATGAGCTCAAGGCTACAGTCGAGACTTTCGATGACAGGATAGACGGCCTCGAAGCCTGGCGTGAGACTCATGAAGAGGAATATAATCAGCTCGCAGGCATCGTAGCGCAGCACACTACAGAGATCGGGACTCTCTCCGGAAGGATGTCCGTCGCCGAGGGTCACATCAACCAGCTCGGCCAGGAGCTCAATGCTACAAACACTAACCTCGTCCAGGCTATCAATGACTCTATCCAGAGAGACACACGCCTCGACCAGCGCCTCATCGATCTCATTACCCAGGCAGGCGGAGACGGTATAGTCTTCATGAATGAGAACATAATCGCATATGCTCAGGATTTCAGATATATCGATGAGCTCTCAGCTATGTATGACGACTCCGTAAACTCGGATGCATGGTATGTCTTCGAGGACCTGGATGACTTCACAACGAACGGCTTTGTGACGGGTAATGACTGCTATATCTTTATCGGTAACATAGCAGCTGTAGACTTCCCGGTAACACTCTCCATCAAGAGAGGCGAAAATGTATATACAGGATCCTTTGCTAATGCGTCGAGCTCTGTAGCTATCAACGGGATCACATGTTCCTTCTATACCAACAGCAAGGGTACATGGCTCAAGCTCGACACTAATGAAGGAGCGAACATCACTTCACTGAAGCTCGAGAACGGTCTCGTCGGTACTCCGTTCAATGAGAACACGTTCTCCGAGTATATGAAGATCTTCAGGAATATTGTCAGGGATGTTATCGATGAGTCTATATTCAATACAGAGACTCTCACGATCTCGGGCCTGAAGTGTTACCTCGATGTATATGACCGCGCTACATATCCGGATGATCCTGTATCAACCGAGATCGGCGACTGCACTATCAATTACCAGATAGTCAACTCTGTTGTCATGGGTCAGGTAACGGTCCTCGGAGATCCGACTCTGGTCATCGATGCTACAGACACGACTAAGGTCTACCAGATCAGGATAGACGGCTCAGGCATCGAAGATCTCCCGATATCGTCCCTGCAGACTAATGTCTCCTGGGAGAGAACTATGATAGGTTCATCTGTTATCAGATATCCCGGAGCTATCAATGCATTCTATCAGAGGCTCGTATCAGGTAACAGTGCAGTTGACTTCCTGGTAGGTAACCTGACAGGCATAATGCCCGCTAAGGGATTCGATACGACTATCATCTCATTCGGTATCAGCTACCCGCTTCCGGGCAATATCGCGAGCCTGGATAATACTGACTTCTGAGGAGGCGTAATATGATCGGACTAACTAATTCAAAGAACTATAAGGATATTGCGGATGCGATCAGAGCCAAGGGTGTCTCCGGAGATTTCAAGCCTTCCGAGATGGCAGCTGCTATCAGGAGCATCGGAGGAGGCGATACATTGCTCAAATATACATCAGACATGGGATATATATCATCCGGAACAGTTATTGAAAACAAGATCTCTAACCTCCTTGCACTTGCAACATCCATAGGCAAGGATATTGAGATCAAGTTTAAAATTGGTTCAGCCAATTATGATGATTGGATTCTGACATTTTACTATGGTGACTATATGAGGATCGGTCCTAATTCATCAAATGGTAAACTGTACCTGAAGGAAAGCGGAGGAGCATCACAAATAATTGATTGTGATAAAACAAAAGAATATACAATCATCATCCATACAGCTACAAAGAAATTTGATATCATTCAGGAAGGCTCCATTATCCAAACAATTGATTATTGGGCTGAATCTATGGTTCCATTCACAAAAATAGACGGTGCAACATCCATCTATGCTAATCAGAATTGGCTTGAATATCTCAATGTTTACTACACCGCTGGCACCGAAAGGCGTGGCCGATGTGACCGTATAGTCTGTGGCAGTAGTGATGGTAACGGTCTCGTTGACCTGCGCCACACTCTTCTTATCGTTGGCTGCCTGAACACTCATGCAGACAGCAAGCATCACTGCCAGGAATGCGGTTCTTACTGATTGTAATCGGTTGTG
>ERZ809472.264-NODE-264-length-13565-cov-6.493412_pt1 | contig 13565 bp, 19 predicted proteins | sample MGYA00521274_ERZ809472 | MGnify/ENA primary metagenome ERZ809472 (study PRJEB31581, sample SAMEA3312791) | metagenome | study: EMG produced TPA metagenomics assembly of the PRJEB8939 data set (Metagenomic analyses of Rumen microbiomes reveals... | reverse complement strand
ACCACCGAGATCTACACTCTTTCCCTAGACGACGCTCTTCCGATCTGCTAGTCAAGAGGTGCACACGGAAAACAGGAATATTTAAACAGTGAAAGAGGTAATCACAATGAAAAATTTAAACGACTTAGTAAAGACAATTACGACAATGATCAAGAATTTTAATGACGCTTATGTATTTGACGAAATGACATGTAGAACAGATACATATTACGGCGTCAATGACACATCAACAAAACCAAATTTTTGGTTTACTGACGACGGTGAAAGAGTTGTTATTAATGACGCCATTGAAATAAAACACAATGGCAGAAAATATTATATCGATGTACAGTGTGACGCTTGCTATATTTACACACCGAACAAAGAAAAAAGATGTTTTGATTTTGTATCGTGTATTTCTTATCACAATTACAAAAACATTACGTCATTACAGTTAGCAATAGCAACAAAGATATTAATGAATTGAAGGCGCACAATGATTTACATAGCAAGCGCGTTAATCAGTCTTTTCATTACAGTGTCGTTAATTGCGACGGCACTGTATATGAAATCACTGTATTATAGAATTTTAAGCGATACAAACAAGTTTATTGAAATGATAGTGAAAGGACATGACGACGATGTTTAAAATTATTTTGAAAAATTGGAAGTCAAACAAATTGGTTCGTTTGCGTATTATGCATTATTCGCTAACAGGTACAGAAATAGTGTGTAAATTATCAGACGACAATATAAAACGGTATCAAACCAATGAGTGGCATGTATTATCATGTAGGAAAGAATTTAATTGAAAGGAATGACGATAATGTTCATAGAAATTAATGAAAATTCGGAGGACAGTCGCATAATAAATACAGCACACATAATACAGATATTTCCCGTTGGTGTCAGAACCGGAATAAAATTAAATGGCTATAACGTTATAATTTACGTTGATATGAATTATAACGATTTTAAAACAAAGTTTAAAAGTATTGTAGATAATTGGAGGGTTATTTCATGAACGAAAAAATTGCAAATTTAGCAGAAAACGCAGTAGGTAAAAACCGTGAACAGGTAGGTTGTAAAGGTAGTTACGCATGGTGCGCGCGTTTCGTTTCCAACGTTCTTAAGGACGCTGGGATAAATATTGATACATATTCATGTAGTGACATGTTTAAAACCATGAAATCGCGTCCTTCAGATTGGGACGAACCCGACGACTACCCACAAAGAGGTGATATAATCTTTTTTGATTGGGATAGAATTGAAGAAGAAAAACCATTAGATCACGTCGGCATTGTTACTGGTTTTAACTATCTCACAAAGAACGTTGAATATGTCAACGGCAATGGTAGTAACGCCGACTACGTGACCAAACAGGAAATGTCTATATCAAATCAGTCAATAGCCTATTGGTTACGCTACGTCGGTGACAATTGTGACCGTTACAAAGAAATTGAAAAACAGTTATGCGATTTAAAAATAAAAATCGAAAAAATAAAGTCCATACTTGACAATTAAAAATTATGGTGCTATAATATGTTTGTAACAGGAAACCTGTTATAATAAAATCTATACGGTAAAGCGTGCGTCCGTGAATAAAAGCACGTATATTCATATTCTGACAGCGTGGAAAGACACGCGCCCATTTCATTTTCCATAGTCCCGTATGGGACATTTTAAAAAGGAGTCGATTAATCATGTCAAAAAACAATGAAAAACTCGGAAACAAAAAGATTGATAGTTTACAGGTCGGAACAACCTACAAAGTAAACTATTCATGTTTTCGCAAAGTGAACGGTTCACGCGGTGATTTCATGTCGGCGTCATTCATCATTGAAAATGCTGAAGGTAACAAAGTTTGGGTTAGTACTCCAAATGAAAGATCAGCATATAAAGCGATTGGTGTTATGACGTCAGCACGTATTAACGGAAACAAGGTGACTATCACCGGTTTACGCGTCGTAAAGAACGGCAAATATTTAGAGTTTGAATACGACGTTTCAGAATATGTACCGGAACTTGACGAAGAAGAATTTGAAGACATTACGTCAGACGACAACATTCCCTTTTAAGTATTACGGATTTACAACCGATTAAGGAGTAACAAATGGGTAAAAACGTAAAATTAACAACCACACGCGGAATTATCGCTGTTATGTTATCAATATGTTTGATTTACCTGTTTGTTACAAATACCACCGACCACATAACCGAATATATTACACTATACATGGTGCTTATGAACTATTTATATGGTAGAGAACAGCACGACGCCAACGGCGATAATAACAAGTAATCGGGTGGTTGGGTGGTGCAAAACAAGTTAATATTAAACCCGCGGCGCGTCAATTCCGACGACGCCGCCATGTTATAGGAGTTGATAGAAATGAAACATGAACAGATAGCAAGTATACTTAACGAAGTATACGACATTAACGCTGAAGGTTCAGAAGCGTCAAGCGCGTTACAGTCTGATTTATCAAACATTGTTGATTTCGGCAAGACAATTGTCAGCGGTACAACTACATTTGACAATCAGTTTTTAACTCTTGCAAATGTAATCGACAAAATCAGAAAAACAATTTACATTGACGCCGAATTTGTAGGCACAGCGCCGCGTTGTTACGTAGACGACGCCGGAATGAACGGCTTGAAAGAAGTTATGCGCGTTTCCGTTGGTGACTTTTCCGACAATATGCGTTATGATGTTTTCAACACACCGGCCACAAATTCGTTTAACGATCTTTTCGGCAAAGAACTTCCGACCGTAAACGCTAAGTATTTTGGCAAAGTATGTACATACCGTCAGAAGATTACTGAAACATATCGTCAGTATGAAGCGGCGTTTACATCACCGTCGGCAATCAGTCAGTTTTTCGCCCATGTCGAAAACGCTTTACGCGTCAAGTATGAGTGGTCAAAAGACACACTTCAGTATATCGCATTTGACAACGCGGTTGTCGAAAAACTTTCAAGTACACATACAGTCAGCGCTGACCCATGTGTAAAAATTCTCAAATCGGGTGCGACATTCGCCGATTTCATTAATGAAGTAAAAAAGATCACACGCGACCTGTTAGCATTCAACAAGAAATATTCCACTTTTGAAACAAGTACACCAAAATCAAAACTTCACATGGCCGTTCGTGCTGATTACTATGACGCACTTATTACAAGCCTTTATGACGTACGTCAGCCGGAATATTTAAATATTCCGCTTGAAAATATCCACGTCGTTCCATACTTCCAGTTCGCAGACGCCGCCGACGAAATTTCAATGACCGTACCGTCAACAGTAGCGAACGCCGCGACACCGGACGCCGTTACAAAGCTTATCGCCGTTATCTACGACGAACGCGCATTTGGTTGTACAGCACGTGACGAAAAAGTTACAAGTCAGTATGTTCCGAATGAAGATATAACCAACTTCTTCCATATGGCTGAATTTGAGTATATCGTAAATACTGACCTTCCACTTGTAACAATATGTGAGTACGGCGGTGGTTTCACAAAAGCCACAGCGGCAGAAGATAACAGTTGATATTATCGCCATTGTTTAAATAATTTCTCCTTTCCCACAAGCCCCGACTATTGCAATAGTTGGGGTTTTGTGCTATAATCAACTTAAAGGAGTTGATCACATGTCTATAAACAATAGCAACACACCTGTATATAACATGTACGCTGATTTACCGGCACGCATAAAGGTAAACGAACGTAATAAAGAGTATATCCAGTTGATCACAAACATGGGCGCTGAAATGTTTGATATTTCAGACATGTCACATGATTACAGTACGCACCTTTTAAGAACAATAATGTTATACGGTAGTGCGTATTTAAAAAAGGTTGAAAACGGAAAATACATAATTTGCGGTGGACAGTACGTCGGAATACCCGAACCCGAAAATATCTATCCGGAAAAATATTTAGCTGTAAAAGCTAACTTTACATTCGAAGGAATACCGGACGAAACAAAGGGCGAAACCGTCGTATATTTAACCCCACAGTTAGACTTAACAAACATAGTTTATCGTTACGCAACCCAATTTTCAGAAATTGACACGTCATTAGTTAACAATATCCAGTTCGCAAGAATTGCGCCAATCGGTGTTGTGGGGAATGAACGCATTCGCGAAATGTACGAAAACGCGTTGGGTAAAATGCTAACCGGTGATTTAGTCAACAGTATTTTAACTCCACTTTCACTGACCACAAACGAACCCGCAAACATCACAACCATGGATATTTCAAACGCCGACTATAGCGGCAAAATTCAGTATTTATCTATGTATCATGAACAGATGATTAGCCGATTAGCAAAACTTATGGGTATAAAGTACAACTTTTATTCCAAACAAGCGAACATTACGAACGACGAATTACACAATAGCGACGACTATTCATGTATTTATCCGTTAATGTTCAAAAAGTTTTTAAATTTGTGTTTAAACAAAATCGGTTTACGCGCCGAATTTTCAGAACCTTGGAAATGGATAGATCGTATTAATTCCGACCGTTACGACCGCGACAATGACGACAACACGGAAGACGACACGAATACAACCAAAACCACAACCGAAACCACAACCGAAACCGAAACCGAAACCACAACCACCGAACCCGAACCGGAAAAGGAGTGACACGCATGAACATTCCATTAAACAAAAACCTTCACACGGTCGAATATTGGTTAGACCAAACCCCACAGAGTGAAACATGGACGTCTATATATAACATAGTGCTTTTCCGCGATACCGAAAAAGAAGTAACTATTTCGGGTTTTGACATTGCATATACAATGTTACATGATTACGGACATTTTCGCGCCTACAGCGTGGAAACATATGTTGATTGGGTTTTTAATTGGGAACGTTTCGCAAGAATACATACACACGATTTTGAACGTATGTATACAGCATTATACGCCGATTACAACCCGATAGAGAATTACAATAAACAATCTGTAATAGTAGACGACGGCGAAACAGGTGCAACAGAAAACGCGCCGATTGTGGCCACAGTTTCACAGGTTGCCGACGACACAGTAAACAACGAAAATCCGTTTATACCACAGTCCAAATCGATAACACACGGTAAAACCGAAAACGACAACACACGCACCGAAAACACACACGGCAACATCGGCGTCATGACAAATCAAAGTATGATTTCCGACGAATTGTCATTACGTAGTACAAAAAACATGATAACTACTATAGTTCGCATGTTCGCCGAAATGGAGTTGATTTAAACATGTCAATGACAATAACATTCGCTAATACGTCAAACGAATATTTCGACGTAAACAAAACCTATACAAACGTAAAAGAATGTAGCGGCGCGTCAATTGTTTACCCATGTGACATACTTAAACCAACGTTTAAAATCAAAGGCGGCAAAATTGACGCCAACGCTGTTATAAACGTTTTCGGTCGTAACTATTGGATAGAGTCACAAACATTAAATGAAGGTATTAATTATATAACATGTACCGTTGACGCCTTTTCAAGTTTCAAAGGTGATTTGAACGGAACAACGCAATTTGTGACACGTTCTGAAAAATACGGAAATGCGTATATAAACGATAATAATTATGTATGCACTTCTGAACCGGTTTCAATGATGTATGACGACGCTAATACAATTATAGTATCCGGCGATTTACATTATGTGATAGGAGTGATTTAAATGGCAATAGCAACAGATTTAACATATAACATTGAAATTAATCAACAGACTGTTGATACAATCGGTTTGTCAAAAACGCTTGACAATTATTCAACAGACGAATTAAAAAACGCAATCTATTGCGCCATGTATAACATTGCACGTCGTAACAATGTCTTGCGTACAACCAATTACGGTTGGGTAGGTGCGTTCGATAAAGACACCGGTGTTTTTCAATATCCTTTTAAAATCCAACCTTCCAGTAATACATACATATGGGACACAGGTGCTACAGGTTATAACACACCTGACGGCATATACAGTGGCGTTATTTGGTTGAGACGCGAAAACGGATTAATTCCGGAAAGTGTAATAACAACCGATAACATATCACAATATCGAATGGTTACAGAATGGAACGTAAACAATTTTGTTTTTAATGTTCCGTCGCTGTCAACAGCTTACACGGAAGTTTCAAGCGCCGAATGGTCACAGAAAAATTATCCGTGTTGTTATGTTCCGGACGGTTGGGGGCGTATGGTCTACCATACCGACAGGGACGGTGAAAACGACGAAACCGTTGATACACCTGTTTATCCTTATTCGCTGTTTATATTTAACGACGTACTGTTTTTACATGCAATTAAAATTGAAAGAGGTTTTATTTATAACAGTACGTCTGAAATACCAAATAAAATATTTGGTGATAGTGGTCACTGGTCAATTGATAAGACGACAACAATTGCGACTAGTTATAACAACAATTATCTGTCAGACGCATTTAGCGGTAGCGGCTATAATAGATCGTTTAATTTAAGCGGTTATCCAAATAACAATAGATTTCCGGCTACATGGCAAGGGCCAGGCGGTTATGCAATTTGGTATCAAATCGGTGGTGAAGATAGACAGAATTATTTAACGCTTTGGGATCATTCCGGTTATCAAAGTTATGGTGGTTATATACGTATTAATAGTTATTTTAGCAAACTGTCAGACGTTCTATTATATTTCGCAAACATGGGCGTATATTTTTACACCGACAAACTATATAAACCAATCATCGCAAACGGTGTTGTAACAGGGTTCACTTTTGACACAAGTATACAGTCAGACATTGATAATTGGGACGGTTCAACAATTAATCATAACGTACCAATCACGCCACCGTCACCGACCGAACGCATAGAAGACAAAGAACTCGACATGTCAACACTTATGTTGTCCGGTAGCGCCGGCATGGTTCATTATTACGAAATCAACAAAACCGGAACGGCCACAGCTAACCAAATTTCAGACGCTATATCAAGATTTGACATATCAACAATCGGAAAAGATTTAATGCGTAATCTGATTTCATACAAAGCGTTTGCCGTCCTTCCAACGTCAAGCGTTTTCAATAATATTATCCATGTCGCCGGTAAAGACCTTAAAGACGAAAACGACAATTATTTAACGGGCGACGTTGTATTGGGTATGTCTAAGTTATCACTTGGAACAATCGCAATCCCAACCTTATACAATGATTACCGCGACTATGAACCATATACGCGAATAGAAATGTTCGTTCCGTTCTGTGGTTGGTTTGCCCTTCCTTCATGGGCAATGGGTAAAACGATAACCGGCGAAATGTTTGTTGACCTTTATAATGGTACATGTAAAGCAATCATCAAAGCGTCCGGAACAGTAGTTGCCGAAATCGGTGGTAACGTTGCATATGATATACCGTTTGTGGCTGAAAGTACCGGCGCAAAAGCCGGCGCGGTTATATCGTCGGCATTAACAACCGCGGTTGCAACGGCCGGATTTGCCGCTACTCCAAACATTGCGACGGGCGCGGCCGCCTTATCGTCGGCGGCAAATTTAGCAAGCGCCGTCAATTCAAATCATACTACTTTAAAGGGAGTATTGGGCGACGGTTCAAACGTGAACGGTTTAAACAGGTGTTTCATAAAAGTAACACGCCCACAGTCGCCGAACGGTTCAACCGCAATACCCGACAGTTATAAACATGAAATAGGCGTTCCGACCATGAAAGAAATCAAAATTTCGGCCGGTGACGGTTACATACAAGTCATGGACGCCAAAGTCACCGGAAACATGACAGCACGCGAAAAACAAATGATCATTGACGGTTTCCGTCATGGTTTGAATTTCTAAGATTATGGCCGCGTTCCTACAGCGTAACAAGCTACAGGTCGCGGCCATTTTCTACAGATATAATAAAACCGGCGTATCTACAGCGAAAAGGCTACAGAACGCCGGTTTTTAATTGGGAACAATTACTTTGTAATAATTATAAATAAAGTGTTTTCTGTATGAATATCCATAAATCGTACGTCGTATTCTCCATACGCGCGCAACATTTCCCGCATTTCTATAGTGTTATTTTCATATTGGTGCGCGTGGTATACTATAGTTTCACGTCCGTTATAATAATCTTGTGTTGCAATTTCAAGGCCAATAGACATTGAAATTTTATATGATAGTTCTTTTAATGTCATTGTGGTTTACTCCTTTTATAATTTTCTAAAAACATGGTATGCGATAAAGCCGGCGACAAATCCGATTAAACATGACACACATGTCAAAACGCATATATCTATAGTATTGTACACGGTTATCACCTCTTAAATAAATTCCGGTATTTTGTAAAGATCGTAAAACGACTTTATGCACACATAGGTCATGAAATCGTCAAAACATACATCATTGCGCCGTACTTTTCGCGCTACGTCGCAACAGATTTTGAAATCTTTTCCGATAGACGCGTATGTGTATGGATTATCGAACGCAAATAGTTTATCATCGGTTATCGTTAAATGTTCCCTATCATGGGACGGTTCAATACATGACTTTATAAAATACATGCTTTGCCATGTCGGCGACTCGATTTGAAATACTTCAAAAAATTGGCCACAACTATAAAAGTATAATCCGGTTGGCGTTGTGCATTGTTCGTCAATGTCGTCCGGTAGTTCGCGAAAACTTTCATGACAGATAGACGCGCCGCGGATATTCTCCAAACCGTCAATGTGAACGTCGAAATTAAAGTATGTTTCATTCATCTTAGAACGATCGTTGTTAAATTCGTCTTTTGTTTCCAAACATGTGACGGCAATTTTCATGCCTTGCTTTGTGTGATATATCATGAACGGCGTTGTTTGGTTCAGAACTTTTTCGTAAATTCCAAAGGTTCGCAATAGTACAGGGCTACCAACGGAAAGATTACAGTTCATTATAGCTATTGTTTTGTGACGTAAACGGAATACAGTTGAAATTAAATTTAAGAATTTAATTACAGTATACGCGTTTGTTTCGTCGTCGATAAATTCGTCGTATAGGATTATATCACAATTGTTGTCGGCAAAGCCCGATTTCAATGACATGGCGTCGTCTGATATGTTTGTGACGTACATGAATACAGGACATTTTTTTAATTCGTCGTCCGGTGTTTTCATTAATCTGAACGTTTTTGTGTTACTATGGTATTCAACCCATGTGAACGTGTCATTGGTACACCTTTGCACATAGTTTCGCCCTGTGTCGTCTATGGTTGTATTCAACGCGGTACATAATGTACTGACAGCTTTTGCACGCGTTGCACGTGCGCCCGATCTACAATACATGGACGTTTTGCCGAAATAGTGATAGCAGATTAGCATAAATACAAGGTCGTTTGTTGTTTTGCCGCCGGCACGATAGCTGTTGAATATATTGTAACCGTACTGAATTGGATTAGCGCTTAAGTCCAAGTATTTAGAACGGTATTCGTCGCCGACGATTTCACGGAATATTGTTTGTGCGCGTTTGATGTTTATTTCATTCATGGTGGTTACTCCTTCACTGATAGATAAAGTTTTTTAAGGAATTTGAAATTGTGGGCTAATTGTGCTTTAAATTGTACGCTCTTAATTGTTGTGCAACCGTATGTAGTACAATCATGCGTTACGCCTTGATAGTCTGTTACAGGTGCGCTATAGACACCGGTAAAATGAAAAGCACCTGTTTTTGTTGAAACAAGTTCGTCGATGTTTATGTTTTGTGCGTATCGCATAATGTCAAGTTTGGCCTTTACAGCGCCGGTGCGAATGTCATTTTCATTTGCCCCCGCGAATGTTATTTTTAAATCGCCGGTTTCGTAGCGGCCAATGTATCTTTTTGAACCGAGTGCGCAAAAATCAACATAATATCCGTCATTATCCCATAATCCTAAATCATAGCAATAAGACGAACTTAATAATTTTACGTTGTTTGTATAGACACGGTTGTTTATTTCTTCAATGAATTTTTCTAAGTCGGTGTTTTCGGTATGATATATACTGTCGGTGTCGTATTGGATTATATCGTCCGGATATTTCGCAATACATTCAATTAATCGGGCGCGTACAAACGCGGTACAATAATATCCCCACCATGGATTAAACAACGTTTGACTTGCTTTATTCCAGTCGTTTTTTAATTCTTCCAAATCCAATGTTTCATTGTTCCACGCTATTTCGGTATCATACGCCGATGTGACAAACATTCCGTACACCGAATTTATCAAACTTTTCAAGCGTTTGTATTCCTTTACGTTTTCATTGAAATCTTTGTCATGGCCGTGTGTGTTTTTGTCGGTTAGTGGTTTTAGTTTGGTCTTTTGTTCGTACCATTTATTCATGACGTCCAATATTTTTTGCGGTATTCGGGACGATGATGTAAAATAATATACATCGTCTATTGTGCTTTGGGTTGCGTCGTAATTGTAGATTAGTTTAAAATTCTTCCAATCTATTTCAGTAAACCACATTTGTAATTTCTTTGCGCGCCATATACGCCCATTGTCGATTGTTGGGTTTACCATTTTTACGGCCTTATGCATTGACAGCGTGGAATGTGATGATTTTGAACGGACGTTGTGAAGTGTAGCCAAAAAGAAATAATGTTTGTGGCTGAATGCATTTCGGTAATCTTTTTTGTCTTCTACGTGAATTAATTCGCCGGAAGGATATGAAAAAGCGTTTAACGCCCATGGATAGGCGCTTGTTAAATCTTTACACTTTACATTGTGCATTGTTTTACCGACGTGATCAAAATTTGAATGTGTCAAGCCACCGCTATATACGTATTTACGAAACATGAAGTATTCTTCTTGCGTCCCCATTAATTTGATATTGGTTGCATAGATTTTGTTTCGCATATGGAACGGCGCGTATACTTCTGAAATTTCCGACCGGACAATTCCTGTTAATGTAAGAGGAATTTTTTTATGTTTAAGTGTGTATGTACTGTGTACGTAGTCGGTTAACTCACTTAATATTGCGACGTCGTTTATACAATAGTTTAGTTCCTTTTCGGTCAATGGCGTGTATGGCGTTCTAATTAAATTATAGTCAATGTCGCCTTTTAATTTTTGCGTGGCCGTGTGCTTTTTCGCTATATCGTCAAGGGACGAACCGAAAACGCCGATACATTCGCGAAACTCTAAGTGATTTCCATACTCAAACGTGAGTATGTCGGATTTTGAACGCGCGAAACATGATTTTATTTTCTGTCGGAAAATTGATTTAAAATAACTGTATTCATAATTTATATTTGCGTCCCATATTATCAATTTTGCGTTTGGGTGAACATCACACGCCGCGTCAAGGTCATTAAGAAAATCCTCTAATAATGAGAAATCGCGACATAAATAAACGTCGTTTCCTACTGAAAATTGCCATATATAAACAAATGATTTAAGGGCGTTCTTGTATTCGGTTGTCTTCTTGTTATAAAGTCGGTGGTCGGCGAACTGTGATGTTTCACAGTCAAACCCCGAACCGACATTTATAAAAGGTTTCGATTTTTTAATAATCTTTTTACCTGAACGATTTATTAGTGTATCGGGTGTTATTACGGTTTTGAAATTTTCACCGTTATACCAAATTACATTATACGCCATTGTTTTTCATTCCTTTTATAGTATATCTTCGTATTCGTCCAAGTTTCCCAAAGCGTCACGCGCCGCAAAATAATTTTCTTCGTCGCGTTCGTCCTTAGATTTGTACCTAAGCAATTCGTCGCGTTTTTCCTTAATATAATTCAATAATGCGTCGTCACTATAATTATTGCGTTCGTCATGATAAAAGTGGGCGAACTTTTCAAATTCTTCTGTATCATCGCCTAAATCTTTTAATTCTTCGTACGCTTCAAATATTTCACTTGCTAAATCATCGTAAGTGGTTTGATTTTGTATTGCTTCATTCGTCAGATTTGCGTTAATGTATTCGTTAACGACGTTCGGGTTTGTTTTGGATTGCTCAATGATGTTTTGCGGCAAATTCGCGCGAATTTTTTGTGTAGCTAATCTAATACTTTTCTGATATGCTTTTGCGACGTTGTATAATGATTTGTAATTGCCTTTTAATTCGCCACGCGTATATTGTGTTGTCGCACGTAGTTCCTTTGCTTTTGCCGTTTGTGATAGTGTTGCGCGTGTGCGTGAAATCTGTGGTATACCGATTATTTCACCTGTGTTTTCGTTCATCTGATTTCGGGAAAACCCGATTGTGATTTTCATTGACTTCATGGAATTTGAACCGAATATTTGTGTTGCCGTATTGATCAGATTTTGGGTAATTGTGTTGTTAAATCCCAACTGACGAACGGATTTTTCAATTTGTTTATTGTACTGTCGAATAATACTGTCATTCGCTTTTTCGACAGCGTTTAATTTCATGGCCATTTACTTTTCACTCCTTCAGAAGTTCGTCGTATATTTTCAGCTCTAAATGTTCGATAGGGTTAAAACTTGTGTCGTCGGTGTCTTCATTCCAAATGTCAATACATATTTTAAATGATGTATGTATTGACATATACACCGGTGTGTAATTGCGTGTGTAAAGTTCCTGTATAAGTTCGTTCACGTCGTCGTATACATTTGAAATCACAACGTCATTGTCAAGGGCGTAAAATAGTATTTTAATATCATTGTCGTGTGTCAACAATTCGCGGCGTATTGTGTCCGTACGTGTGTCTTTATATAATGAGCAATAACCACGCCTTATCATTTCATAGAATGTTTTGCCGGTTTCGCTTTTCGCATTCCTTATGGCGTCGTCTTTATCGGTGTAAAAATCCTTTATTGGTTCGCCTTTTTCGTTTCCAATTGAATACATTAAATCTTTGTTAAACATGTGTAATTCTCCTTTGAAAATCTAACTAACTGATATACATTAAAATCGTTGTCGTTATGTACTAACAAGTACCTGTTGCATGTTATTGTCATGTATGTGTTTAAACCTTTGGCCGGTAAAGCTGTGATCATGTCCATGTCTATAAGTTCATTTCTGTAGCCCTTGGATTTGAAGGCGTGGACGTTCCCGAAATCGTCCACGCCGTAAAAGTATTTCGGTTTCATAATCTCACTACCTCTTTTCGGTTATCGTCGTAAATCAAAGTAATCTGATATACAAAGTTTTTACCGTACATCTTTAAAGCGTTTGATTTACATTCATTAACAAAGTTCATTACGTGGCTAATGTCACTGACCATTGTCGCGATATGTTCAAATTTGCGTTTGCCTACTTCTTTGACTTCGATATAACAAAGTGGTAAAGTTTTGTTCATGATTAATCACCTCTTTAAACCTTTGGCTTTTAAATGCTCAAATCGCGCGTCGTCTAAACGTGATAATGTATCACATATAGTATTGATTTCACGAACGTATTTGTCACGTGCGTTTATCAGTTCAATGGTTTCCGGTGTGATGTGTACAAACGGTGCGCACATTTTGTAAAGAGTTGTAACGGCGATTTCCTTTAAATCAATCATTTCGCCGTGTGCGTTGTCAAGTTCATCGAATGTGCGCGCATATCTGAACGATGAACGTAAAGCGTATAAACACTAGCAGATCGGAAGAGCGTCGTGTAGGGAAAGAGTGTAGATCT
>ERZ809472.262-NODE-262-length-13605-cov-30.825092_pt1 | contig 13605 bp, 17 predicted proteins | sample MGYA00521274_ERZ809472 | MGnify/ENA primary metagenome ERZ809472 (study PRJEB31581, sample SAMEA3312791) | metagenome | study: EMG produced TPA metagenomics assembly of the PRJEB8939 data set (Metagenomic analyses of Rumen microbiomes reveals... | reverse complement strand
AAAGAGCATATTGTAGACCCTGTCATCAATACGGTGAAGAAATTCTTTGGTATCAGCTCTCCATCAACAGTGTTTGCGGCAATCGGAAAAGACCTGATCGCAGGTCTGTATAACGGGATAAAAGAAGCCTGGCAGACCATATCAGATTTCTTTAAAAATGCTCTATCGGGAATACAAGAGATATTTACCAGTGTTTGGGATACAATAAAAGACACTATCACCAAAACATGGGAAAAAGCATCATCTGCTATTCTTAAAGGATGGAAAGAACTCAAAAAATCGCTCAAAAAAGTAGAGTGGGAAGAGGTAGGAGAGAAACTTGTCAATGGGATAAAAAATGGAGTCAGTGCCGTATGGGATGCTATGGCTAATAAGGTTTTTGGTGCATGGGATAAACTATATGGAAATTTTAAAGATGTTGATTGGCAGAATGTCGGAAAGAAACTGGTTGGTGATATAAAAGAAGGTGTTAGATCCGTATGGCAAACTGTAGCTCAAAAGATCTATAATGCATGGATAAAACTTAAAAGCTCATTTAATAATGTCAAGTGGGATACCATCGGGCATAATATGGTTGTGGGCATGATGAACGGTATGAGCGGCATGTGGAACACGCTGATCAATAAAGTCGTTGGTTATGCAAATGATCTGATTTCCCGGATCAAATCAGCTTTTGGTATTAGTTCTCCATCCAAGGTATTTGCAGAGATTGGTGAATATCTGGATAAAGGTCTTGAGCAGGGTATCACCGACGGTCAGAAAGGAGTGCTGAAGACAGCATCCAATATCGCAGAGGCGGTAACGGATGGCATGACTCCAGATGATCCACGGGTTCAGTTGACCATTGACAGTGTAACAACTAACCTGCAATCAGTGATCAGTGGCCTCAGTGACATTGCATCGACTTTCAAAACAATCGCTGATACTCTGGTATCTGTAGGAGGATTCCAGATTCCCCAGATTGCAGCTGGGACAATAGTGCCATATAAGACTAAGGTTGATGGTTCAGGTAATGCTGAAACTGTTGATAATGACAGCATCATGAATATGCTCACAATGCTTTTATCTGAGATGCAAAATCAGACACAGGCTATTCGTAGTAGTGGAGAAGACCAGACTGGAAGTGTCAAAGTGGTGATTGATGGTCATGAAGTCTTTAGTGTTGTTGTAGATGAAAATAATAAGATGATAAAACAAAAAGGCTTCAGCCCATTGGTATCCAGAATATAATCTGGTATAGATATCAGTGCATGGAAGGCCCATAGATACCGGGGCGATGCCCTTTCCTTATCATCTGAGTGATATTATTTTGATATTCAAAAAACGTGTAAAACCAGATTTTTAAAGCAAAATAAGCAGAAAAGCCATTAAATACGGCTTAAAACCGTAGAAATATAGCTAGATTTTTGTGGCAGAGTTTAGTTGAAAATATTGAAAAACACCCTGATATGGCTTGAATAAAGGATATCAGGGTATTTTTTTATGCTTTTGATATTCATTTGATATTATTTTCTATGAAAAGTTTCTGGAGCCGGTCTATAAGCTCACTTTGTTTTGACGGGAACAGGTGACTGTAAATATTCAGGGTTGTCGCTACGTTCTCATGGCCCAGGCGTTCGGCAACCAGAAGGGCCGAGAATCCCAGATCGATCAATAATGAGGCGTGTGAGTGCCTCAGATCATGGACCTTTATTGGTGTGAGGCCAGCCTTTATAGCGTGGCTTTTGATCGAGTAATTATAGGTTGCGCCGTTCCATGGAAAGAGGCGGTCTTCTGGATCGAGATCATAAAACCTTCCTTCGTATTCCCTGATGATATCACACAGGAAGTCTGGTATGAGGATCTGACGGACGGATCCGGGGGTTTTAGGTGTCTGTATGATATCTTCACCGTCTAAACGTACAAGAGTCTTTGTGATGGAGATCTGACGCTCTGACAGGCTGATATCTGCCGGTGTGAGTGCCTGGAGCTCCCCTTTCCGCATCCCGGTATAATACAGGATCATAAACACGGTATAAAAGGGATCCTTTTTATCAAAGGTATCTATGAATTGGTCAAATTGTTCCTTAGTCCAGAAGCTGATCCGCTTTATCCTTTTCCGGACACAGTTCCCGGCGATCCGGCAGGGATTGACCGGCAGGCCGTAAAACCTGACAGCATAATTGAAAATGCTGGAAAGGTGCCGGGATATCTCAAGAGTAGTTGACTGCTGCAGGTGTTCACCATTCGGAAGAATCTTTGTTTTAAGATCGTTCTGCCATTTCCGGATATCGGCAGGGGTGATCTGGTTGACTGGACACTTTCCAAAGGCAGGAATAATGTAGATCCTCCCTGTTGTCTCGATCTTTTTGAACGTGGTTGGCTTCACATTGTTTTTCCTGTCCTCCAGGTATAAAGCATATAGTTCTGCAAAAGGCATTTCAGGAGATCCGGCCATCTTGGCCAAGAAATCGGATTCCCATTGTTTGGCCTCCCGCTGGAGCTGGAAGCCTCTTTTCATTTTCTGTTTTCGTTTCCCGGTATAGTCCTTATAATAAAACCGACAGAACCAGGTATTTGTCTTTTCATCTTTGTATACTGGCATAATAATTCCTTTCATTACTGCCGGGGCGGGGCATGGAATGAACAGGAATATTTTATTGACAGTTAAGCATATTATTGATTATAATATACTTAACAAGGCAGCCGGTACGATAGCTCACACCTATCCGTTTCTGGCGATCATAAAGTTACAGAAATAGCACCTTTACTTTGTCAGAGCGGGGGTGCTATTTCTTTTTGACGTAAATGAGAATAGTGACTATCAGTAAGGCAATGCTTACGATCAAACTAAATTCTTCGTATGTAGTCATAAAAGAACGGCCTCCTTTCCTGTAAGGCTCAGAAACGGAGGTATTCACACCCTGCCGGCTACCCGGTTAAATATACTATTTGATTCTTTGCGTTCTATATGTTATAATATAGATGTAACATTTTTTTCCTTCGTTGTTGATTCTGATTCTATCCCTGGTATGTCGTAAACATGGGAGATCCTCTCTGTATCTGATTGCGGAGGGGATCTTTTCATGTCCAGACCTGTAAAGCACATCATTTTTCACGTCTGAGCTTTTCAAGCTGATACTTCATATAATCCATAGAAATTTCTATGACAGAGTGTAATTCTTCTAGACTAAGATCCTTAGATATCCCACCGTCAGGGTATTCGATCCACATAAAAGCATCATTCTCATCAAGTCGAAGATTATAGCCAGCGGGTAATCGAGCCTGTATCCAGTCAAATGATACTCCTAACCAATCCATTTCAGCGGTATATCTCTCATTAGGAAAGAGATTATATATTGATGTATCTAATGCATCAGCAATTCGAATTAATGTTTTTTCTCTGGGAGAAAAACGATTGTTTTCGTAATCTCCAATCTGCTGTTGAGACATTCCTAATTTTTCACCTAATTGTTTTTGCGTTAAACCAGCTTTTTTTCTATAAGCTCGAATATTTTCCCCTATTGTCATCTGTAACCCTCCTGAATGAGTTCTAAAAACAATTTTAACATAGTTAAATTATTTTGACAAGACAAAAGAACGTGAAAAATACTGTTATTTTTGGTTGACAACGTGATATACACGTTTTATAATAATAATACATGGTAAAACACTGTTTTATAAAAAGGAGGTTCAAAAAGAATGAGGTTAAACAGAGTTAAAGTAAAAACTTTATTGGCACAAAAGGATATGCGTCAGAAAGATATTATTGAGATTTCTGGATTAACACGAAGCACAATATCAGCAGTTTTTAATGGAAAGAGCTGTGCTAAAGAAACAGCGGAGAAGATTGCAGATAGTTTCGGTGTAAATCTCGAACAGATTCTCGAATAATAAAGCCCGGGGCGGGGCATGAAATGAGCAGGAGAGGAAGGTGTTAAGATGTATAACGAAATCCGGCAGTCCATGGGAGATTCCAGGGGTAACACGGAGGAGCTTAAAAAGCATATCCAGATCCTTGCAGGATCTGGGACAGAGAGCAGATGGACGTTATTGTTTTTTGCTGTCGGATGGCAGCAGGGTGAACCGATGCCGCTTGAAGTGATCCGGTTCATCGATGAACTGTATGAGAAAGGATTGGTGAGAGCATGAGACGATCATCTATGTTAAAGGCTGCAGATGTGGCTGAGATCCTCCAGATCGGGCCGTCTAAGGCCTATGAGGTCATACGTAAATTAAATAGTGAACTCGATGAAGCAGGCTTTTACACCGTCAGAGGACGTGTGAGCGAGGCATATTTTTACCGGCGTTTCTTTGGCGATGATAAGGAAACAGCATGAAATTATGGCGAAAGGAAATGAAGGAAAAATGTTACTGAAACATGATCGACAGATAATCATATCTGTTGGTAAAAGCCGTAAAGAAACTCAATGGATACGGCAGACCATCACTGTAGGTGAACTATGGGAAAGATTAAAGACGCCCTATGTTAGTACAGAAACCCTGTCGCAGTATATGCAGATGAAGAAAGCCCAACAGGATAACCTGAAGGATGTGGGAGGCTTTGTAGGCGGTTCACTTAATGGCGGAAGAAGGAAAGCCGGAGCTGTGACAGGACGTGATATCGTAACATTGGACTTTGATATGGTCCCTCCATATAGACATCAGGAAGTCATTAATAATATGGATCGTTTAAACTGTGCATACCTGGTTCACAGCACAAGGAAACATAATCCAGCAGCCCCGCGCCTACGTGTACTGGTCCCTATAAGCAGGACAGTAACAGCAGATGAATACGGTGCAATATCGAGATATCTGGCAGCACGAATTGTTATGGAATGGGCAGATCAGACAACATTTGATCCCTGTCGGCTTATGTACTGGCCCTCATGCTGTGCAGATGGGGAATATATATACCAATATGCTGATAGGCCTATGCTGGACTCAGATAAAACACTGGAGGCTTTTAATCTGATATACGGTGACTGGCATGATCCTTATAATTGGCCAGGCATAAAGCCTGTTATTCAACGTGGCAAAAAACGCCCGGATCCACGGACAAAAAGCGGTTATGTGGGAGCTTTTTGTCGGGCTTACGATATACACAGAGCCATATGTGAATTGATACCTGGGGTATATACACCGGTGGATGGGCATGAAAACAGATATACATATGTAGGTGGATCGACGGCTGGCGGCGCTATTATTTATGATGATGGACAGCAGTTGTTTTCACATCATAATACGGATCCATGCAGCGGGGACGAATATAACAGTTTCGACCTGGTCCGTATCCATAAATTCGGCAAATCTGACGCCGATGCAGCAGAAGGAACACCGGTGCATAAACTCCCCTCATATAAAGCTATGTGTGAATATGTTGAAACACTTCCGGATGTAGTGCTCGACCTTTCAAATGCAGCGATAGATTACGCAGGATTAGAAATCACGCAGGACACAGCCAAAAAGATGGACTACACCCAGGCTGGAGGCTTAAAAGCAACATTGAACAATATCCTGATCATTTTAGAAGAAGATCCGCGTTTTAAAGGACGTTTAAGGAAAAATAATTTCAGTGGATTCATTGATGTTTTCGGTGATTTGCCGTGGAAGCGTGAAAAAAACAGATGGAATGATTCCGATACAAATGCTCTTCGGGCCACTCTTGAACAAGTGAACCATATAACCAAGGTATCAAAAGATGATTGCTGGACGGCTGTTGATGTTGTCGCAAATCGCCATTCCTATCATCCGGTAAAAGACTATTTAAATACTCTTAAATGGGACGGGATACCGCGTCTGGATACCTTGTTTATTGACTATCTGGGTGCGGAAGACACGCCCTACACAAGGGCAGTAACCAGGAAACAGTTTACTGGAGCCGTAGCGAGGGTGATGGAACCGGGTATAAAATTTGATACGATGCTGGTCCTTGTAGGTCCTCAGGGAGGTGTTAAATCATCAATACTTAATATTATGGCCGGGGACTGGTTCACGGACTCCCTGACACATTTCGTGGGTAAAGAGTCATCAGAGCATATTCAGGGGGTATGGATCGTTGAGATCGCTGAACTTCAGGCGTTTGATAAATCCACGACAGAAACAATAAAAGGTTTTTTATCGAGGAAAAGTGACCGGTTTAGGGCTGCATATGCAAGGACAACATTGGATTGGCCGAGGCAATGTGTGATATTCGGAACTACAAATAAATATAAGTTTCTTCGGGATGTGACCGGGGGGAGGCGTTTCTGGCCAGTTGAAACAGATCAGCAACCAAGAAAAAAAGATGTATGGAAAGATCTGCCTGTGGAACGTGATCAAATATGGGCGGAAGCAATGACCAGATATTCAGAAAAAGAACTATTATATCTGACGGGTGATATTGAGAAAAAAGCTACTGAGCTACAAGAAGAGTCGAGAGAAATAGATTCGCGAGAACCGTTATTATTTGAATTCGCTGAAAAAAGGATCCCTCATGATTGGGATAAATGGCCACTTGATCGGAGAAGGGATTTCTGGGCTGGACACGCAGAAGGTGATTATATACTTGTCCCCAGAAAAACATTGTGTGCTATAGAATTCCTCTGTGAAGCCCTCAATTACCCATTAGGACGAACGGAACAAAGGGATACACGGGCCATTAATGATATCCTTTATAGTCGTTTTACTACTTTAGGATGGAAAAAAGGGATATTTCGTACGAGTAATTACGGTGTGCAAAGAGGGATTGTACTTGAATAACAAATATATTGTTACAAACGTTACAGTTTTACTATATACGCCTGATTTAAGGAATTAAAGAAATATATACCCTATAAATCGTTATATATAGGGTATATATAGATTATGTTACAACTGTAACATTGCTCACGCCGATGGTATGAAATGAAAAACCCATGAACTAAAATACCGCAATTACGCGCGGGAGAAATTTGGCCAATGGCCGGAAAGGACAAGAATATGAGAAATGAAAAATGGATTGAGCACGATGTTGAGAAGTACAGGGATTATTTGGAGACAAAGCATGAATCAGATGTTGAGGATCAGTTATCCGACTGGATCAGTGACCAGGATGTGGAACCAACGGAGGAAGAGATCGAGGAAAAGAGGGCGGAGTTGACTGAAGAACTCGATTATATGATCAATAGGGAGGTTAAAGATTATAGGATTCGGCTTGAAGAAGAGTACTGATTAACATATCAATAAAATAGTCCCTGAAAGGCCGCAACCCTAACAGGGACAAAAAGCACAGTTGAAACAACCGTACAAGCATTTACATAATATCATACATAAAACAGAAAGGAAATACTATGATCGATAAATTATATGATGCATTACTCCAGGGGGACCTGATCGGAACAGTCGAAGACTCAAAAGAAAAAACATGGGCAGGTACCAGACTTGAGAACTATATCACAGCCCCGCTGGGTGAGAAAAGGATGGTGATTGCGTCACAGCTCCTTGCAGAAAACGAATATGAGACCGGAAGGCAGTTCTTTAAATTGGGATTTCAGGCAGCTATGAAATTATTTAAAGAATGTGAAAGGGGTGATGCCTGATGGCACGCCCCAAAGAAACACAGACACAGATCGTTATCAAAGCAGGGAGCGATGCAGAACTGGCAAAATGGAAGCGAGTCATTTCCCTGAATGGCAAAGTTGAAAACGCCCGTGGCCCGAAAATCGGCAAAACCGGGCGGCAGATATACTACATGGATATAGAAGAAGAATATTCCAGTAAAAGAAATTTATGTGAGAAAAAATAAAAAATAACTTGTAATATAATCAAAGGTGATATATAATAATATTGGGTTTAGGTAGTTTTCATGGTATAGCTCATTTTCATTTCATATAGTCAATCTGTTTCTTTTGAGGAAAACACAGAATAGCATTAGTACCGCAATCGAGGGTATGTTACTTAGCATCAGTATATCCATTGATTGTAAGCCATTGCAATAAGGGCGTGGGAATGATCCGTTTTATCACGGATCTTTCTCATGCCTTTTCTGTTTACAAAAATAATCCAATTACGAAAGGGGTAAAAAAAATTAATGGTATTAGGAAATGTGAATAAAACTTTGATCGAGTCCGTCAGGAGTGCCCAGGCTGCCCGGGATAAAGCTATAGTCGATATACTCCATACAAACAGCAGTGAAGTATATTCGAATGAATTTAAAGCCCGTGAGGCAGGGCGTATTATAAGTGAATTACGGATCACAAAGGAATCCCTCAAGGTCAGGGGATCTGATGCAATAGCGGCAAAGGTGACAGAAATAGACGATGAGGAAAAGGCCGCTGCAGCCCTCCGTTCTGTAGACCTTGATTACCTGAACCGGCTGACTGTAAAACTGGATGCGTCAGAAAAACTGCTGCACAAATCAGTTGGGGCTGATGGTAAAGTATACATGGACAATCTGACCGAAGCATTAAAGAACCAGCTGAGGACGTATTTCAGTGAATTCCATGACGATCCCCTGGCTATTGCATTGATCCTTGACAGGATGGGCCAATATGGGGCTGCCGTCATTCCGGATGACAACACAGGGAAACGTCAGGCACATCTTAATGCAGTCAGGACAGTGTTCAATACGATCATGGACCGATGCTGCAACATTGCCGGTGACAGAGGGGTTTCAAGTGTGCAGGATGTTCATCTGTTCACACGCGAAGAGGAAGAGGCGCTCTGTGGGTACTTGAGGCGTCAGAATAACGATTTTTCATTGGATGATGCGGAACTGATCGACCAGATCTCTGAAAAGTCCCAGGGGTCCTCTGCAGGCCTTAAATCCATCTTATGGCGCTTGCAGATCGCAACCGAAAGAGAATTAAGGGCTGCTATATGATGGGTATCCTCTGGATCCATAGATGATGAGGGGGACAATTATGGAAACGACGGAAAGGCTTAAACAGGCGTATGTTGATGCAGAGGAGATCTACCGAGCGGCCTACAGGCGCTTTGTGTGGTTGGAACATAGGTTATACGCAAGTATTACGGAATCAGAATTCGATGAAATCCATACGAAACTGATAGCACAAGAAAAACAGGTGGAACAGCTCTTTCTTGATGCAACACAGGCACGTTATAAATATAATAATGCATATTTTTCTGATGTAATCAGCTGAGGCAAGGGTTATATGATCAATGCAAAAAAAAATGTATGTCCGATAACCACAGGCGATTTGAAAAGCGTGGCGTATTTACCTGGGGAAATAGCAGATTTGAAAAAAAATCTGGCAGATCTGGACCGCCTGCCAATATCCTCAATATCCCCAGCGAAAAGAAAGGATTATGCCGTCGCCGTAGATGAGCTGAAAAGCACATATAAAGAACAGCTACACCAATGTACCGTACAGATGGAAAGGATTCAGGCGTTCTTTGACAGTATACATGATGACCTGATATATGATCTTTTCCGACTGAGATACCAGAAAAATATAGGATTGGTAAAAATCGGTATTCTGATAAATAGTAAATACGGTGTTTGTTATGATGCGGAAAGCTTACGTATGATCTGCAACCGGTATATCGAGAGGTACAACGCGAATGTCACGAAAACTAAAAATGGGAAGACCTCCACTTTATGAGACGCCGGAACAGCTGCAGGAAGCTATTGACAGGTACTTTCTAAGCTGCCAGGGGGATCCGGTTTATGATAAGAAAGGAAATCCGATCACAGATCGGAGAGGTAACCAGAAAAGAAATGGTAAGGCGCCTACAATTTCCGGGCTGTCCCAATTCTTAGGGTTTAAGAGCCGGCATTCTTTTGTGGCGCAGAAGTCCAGGAGTCTTAAATTCAATGATGTAGTCCTGGAGGCCCGCACACGGATAGAATCGTATTGGGAGATGTCCCTGTATAATGCTGAAACATATCAGGGGGCCTGTTTCGCCTTGTCTTTATGTTTTGGCTGGAGGAAACAAGATACTGATGGTCAGGATCGGCCGTCTGGTGTCCGGATCATAAACCGGATCCCGAAAGAAAATGATGATAAAAGAAGTATCAATATGCATGATCTCAATATCATGCTGATGAATTGATGCGCCTATGTTTTGCCAAGAAAGAAGGTGCGAAGTGTGGGCTTAAAGTCCGGTTTTGATGCACATTTTGAATGGAATGGTCAGGGTGATATACTGAAACGCCTGAATCTGGAAAAAGGTGGAAGGGTGCAGCAGGTGATTGATAAATCAGTGATGGACTATTCAATGGAATATGTCCCCTGGGAAACAGGCAGTCTTGCCCGAAGTCCTTATGCCGTCACCCAGATAGGAAGCGGAAAAGTCATATATCCCGGACCATATGCACACTATATGTATTACGGTGAAGTGTATGGGCCTAATATTCCGATATTTGAGGATGACAGCGGTGAACCGACAAGTTTCTTTTCTCCGCCAGGGCAGAAAAAGGAACCGACTGGAAAGAAATTGCAGTATTCGAAAGACATGAATCCACTTGCAGGATCCTTCTGGTTTGAGCGGATGAAAGCTGACCATTTACAGGATATCATAAATGATGCCATTGCAGTTATTGGCCATAGAGACTGACCACATAGGAGGTAACACTTGAAAAAGACAGGTGTGATAAGGAATTATGAAATCAAAGATAATGAGGGCCATGTAATAGGTACATTTTCCTTTGAATTGTTTGGGACCATCATATGGTTTACGAGACGCAGTAACAAGCTCGAAAAGATCATAATGCGTTATGTTAAGGAACTTGGGGATATCAGCCCTGAAGGAAGTGGAAAAACACCAGAAGATGAAAAACTGGTCCGGAAAGCAGAAGAACGTATAAAAAAGCTATTTAAAGGATGTCCGGGAAATGTATATGATGCTTTTTTCACGATACATAGACCTTTTGCAAAAGTAAACGATAATTTTTATTTTACCGGGGTGTTAGCCACAATCTACAGGATATTGGATATGGAAATTAAAAGAATGGGAGTATAAATACGATGAATGAAAAAGAAACAAAAATGATCGGAACACAATCTGAAGAAAATGAAAGATTCTATGTGAAATTCTTTACAGCTGTGATGACTGCCGGTGTAGGGCTTGCGCTCGCGATTACCATCGTAGGTACTGCTTTAGCACCAGTTTATCTCACTTGGAAAACAGGTGATAACAGATATCTGCTTCTTTATCCACTGGTTGCATTTCTGCTTTTCAGTCTTGCACCAAAAAAAATGTAAAAAGATCACGGCGTCGAAACGGTTGTTACCCGTTGCGGCGCTTTTTATTAAAGAAAGAAGGATGATGATATGTCGGAAAAAAGAGACGGGTCAATTGTAATTGATACAGAATTAGACAGTTCCGGTTTTGAAAAAGGTTCTAATAAACTACAAAACAGTATAAACGGGGTAACAAGCATTGTGAATAGCCTGGGCGAGAATATGAGAAGCGTTTTTTTCCAGGGTATCAGGGATTTGGGCAATTTAAGGGATACTGGTCGGCTTCTGGTTCCATCATTTGAGGAGCTTGGTTCAACTCTCCGCACAGCGCTTAAGATCAATATGATCCAGCCTGCTATTGCATTCAGGGCTTTTCGTGATATCCTGGGCGGAGCGCTTGGGATCGCAAAGAAATTCGGCACAACAATCAGGAGTGCAGCCGGTAAGATCCTGTCATTCAGGAATGCTGCACATGTTACAGGGGATACAGTAAAGCGTTTGACTGGTGCGCTGACCAGCTTTCGGACTCTTCTGGTTCAGAAAGTGAAGAATGCCTTCATATCAACAATGAGCAAAGAAATAGAAACTGCGATGCGTCAGTTTGCAAAATATAATTCGGAATTCAATACAGCGATGACGAAGATCCAGACTATGGGGAATACCGTGGCCGGTAATGTGGCTACCCTTTTTGCCAATCTGATCACAGCGGTCGAACCGGTTGCAACAAAGATATTATCCATGATAAATACCCTTATTACAACTATCAATGCTATGGTCTCCCTGATCAGTGGCAAGAGTACCTATTCAGTCGCCACAGCAGGGGCCCAGGATTACGCCAGTGCAGCCGATAAGGCAGCAAAAACGCAGAAGAAGTGGAATAATGAGCTTTATGGTTTTGATGAACTTAACCGGCAGCAGAAAAAGGAAGATACTGAAACGGATACAGGTACCAATAAGACCACGCCATTCAGTTGGACTGAAATGCCTCTGAAAACAAATCTGAAAGATATTGACTGGGGTAAGCTGGGCTATGATCTCGCTGAAAGGCTGGCTGACGCGCTTGATAAAATCCCCTGGGATAAGATCAAAAAAGTAGCTGAGAATATAGGGGAGAAGACAGCGGAATTTTTAAACGGTGTATTTTCTAACCTGCATCTTGCTGAGAGCATTGGGAAAACAATCGGTGAAGCCTTAAATACTGCGTTGAAATTAGCTCTTGGCTTTCTCCGTAAATTTGATTTCTCGCAGTTTGGGAAATGGTTGGGAACCGCCTTTAATTCCTTAGTTGATACATTTGATTTCGATGATTTGGCAGAGGCAATCAAAAGAGCGGCTAATGGAATCATAGAAGCGCTGAAATCTTTTTTCTCGACAATCTCCGAAAAGTCTAAAGACCTTGGTAAAGGTTTAGGAAAAGTATTCAACAGTATCTTTTCAGGGATTGATTTCCCATCACTTTCAAGAATGATACTTCAGGCGATACATGATATTAACCAGATCATTGCTGGGCTGAATGAAACGATTGACTGGGATAAGGCTGCAAGGAATCTATATGCAGGGATTAATATACTTGCGCGCGGGATGCTGATGGACAAAAACAGAGTTTTACATGACGTATGGGCAGAAAATGGTCGTGAAGTAGGCAAACTGATCGGGGGATTTGTCCATTATCTTTGTGAAGTGATCAATAATGTACACTGGGAGGATATAGGAAGCGGAATCGCAAGGTGGTTCAATAATGCCCTTAAAGGTATAAAACCAGAAGATTTTGGCGGTATCATAAGCGGATTGATAAATGGTGTGTTCAGGCTGATAAAAGGCAATATTGAAACCTTTGAATGGGAAAGTCTTGCAGATTGGCTGTCATCAGCGATCAATCACACTATCAATAATATCCGCTGGAGTGAAATAGGGAACACGATAGGAGAATTGTTTAAAACAACCCTTGGTGCTTTACACAGAGCGATAAGCGCTGTTGACTGGGTAGGATTAGGGAAAGGTGTTGGCCAGTTCCTGATTGGGATCGATTGGGATGGAGTCCTGAAAAATGTAGCTCTTGTTATATGGGATGCTGCAAAAGCCGCGATTGAGGTTATCGTGGGGATGCTTACAAATTTGACACCCTCAATGGTACTGGAAGGGATAGCAAGAGTCATTGCAGTATTAGCAGGAGCCCTTGCGGTCGAATCGCTGCTCCTCCCACTAATCACTGCAATCGGGGCGGCATTGGCAAAGATTATTGCCGTCATTGTCGCAACTATCGCCGGATGGCCTGCCTTGATCATTGCCGCTCTTGCTGTTGGCTTGGTCCTGCTCATAAAATGGCTTAGAAATGGTGGGATGGAGGTTGTGGCTAGTTTCTTTGAGGGTATCAAAGAGAAGATGAAAAATGCTGCTCAATGGCTTAAAGAGCATATTGTAGACCCTGTCATCAATACGGTGAAGAAATTCTTTGGTATCA
>ERZ809472.261-NODE-261-length-13646-cov-11.942241_pt1 | contig 13646 bp, 9 predicted proteins | sample MGYA00521274_ERZ809472 | MGnify/ENA primary metagenome ERZ809472 (study PRJEB31581, sample SAMEA3312791) | metagenome | study: EMG produced TPA metagenomics assembly of the PRJEB8939 data set (Metagenomic analyses of Rumen microbiomes reveals... | reverse complement strand
GGAGGTTGAGGGTACTGCGGCGGACTGCCTTGGGGAACCAGAGCATGTGAGCCGAGCTTTTGTCGTTGTTGAACTGACGCAGGTTGTACTGCATCTCAATCTTTTTTGTTGCCATAATAGAATGTGTTTTAAAGGATTAAATGACTAAAGTTAAATGTAGCGTGTAACTCATGAATTACACTACAAAGGTACAAAAAATAATTGAGATGAGCAAATGTTTTGGGGAGTTTTTTTAAAGGGAGTGAAGGGGGAGTGAAGGGGGAGTGAAAGGGACGATACTAATGTGACAAGGGGAGTAAAGGGGAGTGAAAGGGGAGTGAAAGGGAGTATTAAGGGCGAAGGGAGTATTAGGGGCGAAGGGACTTTCCGTGATACTTCTTTCCTCCTTGGATGTAGATGCCCTTGCCAGGTGAGAGGATGGGCTGGCCATTGAGGTTGTAGAGGCGGGAATTGTCGGGGGTTGCAAGTCCCTTCCAACTGTGAACGGGCTCGATGCCGGACGCTACTTTCTCGGTGACGTTGCATCCCCAGAAGGGGCTTACCTCGGACTTCTCTTTCGTTCCGTCGGCCTTGATGAAGTTGACGCTCTTGACGGTTGCGGAATTGGTTCCTTCCTTACAGCTCTGGAGTGTGATGCGGGAGAGGGAAGAACCCATGTCTGAGGTGAAGTTCATGGTGGTGGAGGTGGCTGTAATGGGCTGATAGAACTCCTTGCCGTTTCCCGCATATATCTTAATCTGTAAATCGCCGTTGGCGGGCTTCTCCTCCAATTCCAGTTCTATTCCTTTGTATTTGCTGGTACTGACGGAGCCGTTGCAGAGGTTGAGTTCGCTCCACTGGGTGCTGTAGTCAACCTTGTAGACGATGGCTCCTAAGTCGTCGCGGCTTGGGAACTTATAGCCATCGGTGGTGCCGTGATATGCCTTGACGAGTGTTTGTGCGAGGTCGGCCTGATTGAATACGGGGAAGGCTCGGCTGGCTCCGTCGGAAAGGCCCATCCAGTAGAAGGTGGCGATATCGTTTTTTTTGCAGGTCTTGACGAAGAAGTCTACGAAATTCATGAAGTCGGTCTTGCGGATGTCGTAGTCGGTATTTCCTGCGTTGTCGACATTGCTTGTTCCCCATTCTCCGAAGATGACGGGGGCACCTTTGGCGACGAGATGGGTCTTGAGGGCGGTCATCATGTTGTTGACCTCAGACTTGGCATTTGAAAGGTTGGAGATGTTGGGATAGTCGTGTACCTCGAAGATGATGTGGTTTGTCTCTCCGCTGGGCTTTTTTATCTGTGTCAACGGGTCTGTGAGGTGGGTGTTCCAGTTTCCGCTTCCACAGCAGGAGGCGTAGGTGTTTATGATGAGGTTACGCTTGGTGTTGTTGCCGCCTGTACGACGGACGGCATAGACAAAGCTCTGTGCGTAACTGTTGATGGCGTCGTAGGCGGATGTGGCGATGGTGGCATCGTACTGTCCGGCTGCGGCGAAGGAGGCGAAGCACCAGGAGCTTTTGATGTCGAGCATCTCGTTGTATCCTCCGAAGATGAGCTTTTCGCCATAGTCCTTGAATTCCTCTGCGATCTGCTTCCACAGATATTCATAGCGGCTCTTGTTGGTGTTGTAGTTCGCCACGTCTGCCTTGAGCCAAGGGATAAAGTTGCTGTTGTCGGCCCCTGTGTCGTGGTGAACGTTGATGATGCAATAAAGTCCCTGGTCGATGACGTAGTCGACGACCTCATGGACACGCTTCATCCACTGGGCGTCGACCTTGCCGTCCTTGTCCGTATGGTTGTACCATGTGACTGGCACGCGGATGGCTCCGAAGCCGGCTTCCTTCATCATCTTCATAAGTTCGGGCGTGGCCTTGGGCTGTCCCCAACAGGTCTCCGACTCCAGCCCCTGCTGCCCCCAGTAGGCATTATCAGAAGGGTTGTGGCTCACGGTCTGGTTGTTGGCATCAAGGGTGTTGCCTAAGTTCCATCCCACTCCCATGTTCTTCACGGCATCGGTAGCGGTCTCAAAGGTTGACGTCTGTGCATGGATCGGGGATTGCAAATTCCCTCCAACGGCGAGCAGGAAAAAAGCGCAAAATAGTTTACAGTTCATCATTCAAAGTTCAGAGTTTAAGTTTAAAGATAAGCGTTCTTTGACGAGGGACTGCGGCAATGCCGCAGTATACAGTACAAAGTTTTGCGTGCAAAGTTAATGGTTTTTTTTTCAAATAACATAAAAATGTAGTAGTTTTTACTAAAAAAGCAAGGTCATTCGGACAATTATAGTTAACTTTGCAGCGAACTTACAGGTCTTTGGGGAGTGAAAGGGGATTTTTAAGGGAGTGAAAGGGATTTTTAAGGGAGTGAAAGGGGAGTGAAAGGGACGATACTAATCAGTTAATAGTTTATGAGAAGACAGATTTTCCTTTTATTAGTTGCCCTGCCTGTGGCAGCAATTGTGCTTACGGCGTGCGGCGGGCAGCAGAAAACTGCGGAAGCAGAGAAAACGGTGGCCGAGCAGTTGGCGAAACGTTTAGACAGCCTGAGACAGAAGGGCTATATGTTCGGTCATCAGGATGACCCGATGTATGGACTGACGTGGTCGGGAATTGCAAATCCCCTCCAACTGTGTCAGGACAGCAGCGACGTGAAGAACACCTGCGGCGACTATCCTGCCGTGATGGGTTTTGAGTTAGGCGGCATAGAAATGGGCGATGCCAAGAGTCTCGACAGCGTGCCCTTCACCCGCATCACGCAAGAGGTCATCAGGCATTACGAGCGGGGCGGCATCGTCACCCTGAGCTGGCATCCGCGCAATCCTGTAACAGACGGTCGGGGATTACAAATCCCCTCCAATAGCAGAACGTTCCCCGAGGGTACTGCCTGGGATGTGAGCGACTCTACGGTGGTGAGAAACATCCTGCCCGGTGGTGCCCAGCATGAGAAGTTCCAACTGTGGATGCAGCGCATGAGCGACTTCCTCGCCACGCTGAAGACGCAGGACGGACAGCCCATTCCCATCATCTTCCGCCCCTGGCACGAGAACACCGGCTCGTGGTTCTGGTGGGGAGAGAAGCTATGCACGGCCGAGGAGTATAAAGCCCTGTGGAACATGTTGCAAGACAAGCTCACGGCCGACGGCTTTGACAACCTGCTCTGGGCCTACTCACCCGGTATGGCTGCCGATATGACTGAGGAGAAGTACCTGGAACGCTATCCGGGCGACGACCGCGTGCAACTCGTTGGCCTCGACGGCTATCAATGGGGAGCCAAGGAGGACTTTATGTCGCAGCTCGACCAGAACCTGCAGATGCTCTGCGCCTTTGCCGAGAAACGCGGTAAGATAGCCGCCCTTACGGAGTGTGGACTGAAGAACCTGACCGACCCCACCTGGTGGGTATCGTCGTTGCTGCCCGTGGTCGACAAGTATCCCATCAGCTACCTCCTCGTATGGCGCAATTACAAGGAAGAGTGGTTCGGCCCGTCGCCTTCACAGCCCGATGCTCCCTACTTCAGGGAATTCTACGATGCAGAAAAGACTTTGTTCCTGAAAGAAATACAATAGAGACATGAGTGATTTCAAAGAAAGAGTTGCAGCCCTGCGCGCTCACCACGAGGAGCTGCTGAGCAGGAAGAACAGCCCCCTGACCCTGACCCTTGGAGGGGAGGGGAGTTTTAGGTGGAGGGGAAACGGTATCTACGACAAGTATAAGTACCCCATCCTTACTGCCGAGCACGTGCCCTTGGAGTGGACATACGACTTCAACGAGCAGGACAATCCCTACCTGATGCAGCGCATTATGTATAATGCCACGTTCAACGCGGGTGCCATCAAGTGGAAGGGCAAGTATGTCCTTGTGGTCCGCGTGGAGGGAGCCGACCGTAAGAGTTTCTTTGCCGTGGCCGAGAGTCCCAACGGAATTGATAACTTCCGCTTCTGGCCAGAACCGATTACGATGCCCGAGGACGCTATTCCCGCCACGAACATCTACGACATGCGCCTCACGCAGCATGAGGATGGCTGGGTATATGGCGTGTTCTGCGCCGAGCGTCACGACGACTCGCAGCCCGGCAACCTCTCGGCTGCCACGGCCACGGCAGGTATTGCGCGTACCAAAGACTTAGTGAACTGGGAGCGCCTGCCCGACCTGAAGAGCAGGAGCCAGCAGCGCAACGTGGTGCTCCATCCGGAGTTTGTCGATGGCAAGTATGCCTTCTATACCCGTCCGCAGGATGGTTTCATCGATACGGGCAGCGGTGGCGGCATCGGATGGGCATTGGTGGACGACATCACCCATGCTGAAATCAAGGAAGAGAAAATCATCTACCCCCGTAACTACCATACCATCACCGAGGTAAAGAACGGCGAGGGACCACACCCCATCAAGACCCCCAAGGGATGGTTGCACCTGGCCCACGGCGTGCGTGCCACCGCCGACGGGCTGCGCTATGTATTATATATGTATATGACGGCCCTCGATGACCCCACGAAGGTCATTGCCAAGCCGGGGGGCTACTTCCTGGTGCCCGAGGGCTACGAATACTTGGGCGACGTGATGAACGTGGCCTTTGCCAACGGCTGGATAGCCGACCAGGACGGCAAGGTGTTCATCTATTATGCAACCGCCGACACCCGTATGCACGTGGCCACCTCGACTGTCGACAAGCTCATCGACTACTGTATGAACACTCCTGAGGACGGCCTCAGTACAGCCGCCTCGGTGGAAACCATCAAGAAACTCATTCAAAAGAACAGGAACAATGAATGAAACGATAAACAGGATGATGACAGAAATGCAGGATGTGCTGGAAAACAACATCCTGCGCTTCTGGCTCGACAAGATGCAGGACTGGGAGCATGGCGGATTCTACGGACAGATGACGGGTCGCGGCCAGCTTGTGAAGACCGCCGACAAGGGCGGCATCCTCTCTGCCCGCATCCTCTGGACGTTCTCTGCCGCCTATCGTGTGCTGGGCAGGCAGGAATATCTTGATGCCGCCACCCGCATGAAGGACTATATCTTGGAGCATTTCTACGACGGGGAGTATGGAGGAACTTACTGGTCGGTTGACTATCTCGGCAATCCGAAGGACATGAAGAAACAGTTCTATGCCATTGGCTTCATGATTTACGGACTAAGCGAATATGCACGCGCCACTGGCGACCGCGAAGCCCTCGACATAGCCCTCGAACTCTATGAGTGTATCGAGCAACATTCCTTCGACCGTGAGTACAACGGCTATATTGAAGCCTGTTCCAGAGAGTGGGGAGCATTGGCCGACATGCGGTTGTCGGAGCTTGATGCCAACTATCCGAAGTCGCAGAACACCCATCTGCACATCATCGAACCTTACACCAACCTCTACCGTTGCCTACATGAATTCAGGGCTGCCGAATCGTGCAACTACGTGCCCGTTGTAGGGGCGATACTCCCTGTGGGGGTCAGCGTTCCCCAGGAAACCATCGATATGGTGGAGGCCTCGCTACGCAACCTCATCCATATCTTCACGGACAAGATTCTCAATCCTGTCACTCATCATCTTGACCTTTTCTTTGATATGGACTGGACGCGGGAGGGCAGAGCGCAGGAAAGCTACGGCCACGACATAGAATGTTCGTGGCTGTTGCACGAGGCCGCCCTGGTGCTTGGCGATAAGACGGTGATAGAAAAGGTGGAACCCATTGTGCAACTCGTGGCTAAGGCTTCCGCAAAAGGGTTGCGTGGCGACGGGGCGTTGATACACGAAGATTGCGACCACGACTTGCACTGGTGGGTGCAGGCAGAGAACGTGGTGGGCTGGCTGAACATCTATCAGTACTTCGGCGACGAGGCAGCATTGCAAAAAGCTGAAGCCAGCTGGGAGTACATCAAGCAGAACCTTATCGACTATGAGCACGGCGAGTGGTACTGGGGCCGCCGCATGGATGGCACGCCGAACTTAGACGATGACCATGCGGGCTTCTGGAAATGCCCCTACCACAACAGCCGTATGTGCCTGGAAACGATGGAACGCTTTACTTCTTCACGACCTTACGGCCATTGATGATGTAAAGACCTGACGATAGTTTGCGATTGTCGATTTTCCGGCCACTGAGGTCAAAACATTTGTCGTCGCCAGATGGTGAATCGTGATTATCTGAATGGTCAATTTCCTTGATGCCTGTGATGATGAAGCTCTTGGCCTCAAGTGTGGCCATTCCGAGCACGAAGTCGGCATTCTTCTCCGCAGCGGTATAGAAGCTGAGGACATAATCGCCCGTCTCAGGGATGTCAAACTCGAATGTCTTTCCCCTGCCGCTGGAGAACTTGTTGGCTGTGTCGCCCCCGATGTTGATGGTAGGAGTGTAAGTCTGGGCGGTCACTTCCTCCCCGTTGAGGTCCTCGATGGTGAAGATGACTGGCGTATGCTCCGGCTGGTCCCAGTTGATGAGCCTGGTTCTGAGTACATAATGCCCTGCGTGTAAAGTCATGTATGAACGTGCCGACGGGTCGCCGAACTTCGCCCATGCACTTTTCTCCTTACCGCCAGGATTCTGTACCATCAGACCATATTCAAAGGCTCGTTGCGTATTGGTGAAATGCAGGATGCGACAACCGCTGGAGTAGGGGAGTCCGCCGCCCACACGTTTTATTCTGCCGTTGCACACGTACCAGTTCTGTGGCACAACGCCCTCGGAAGCAAATGTCTGAGCGAGGTCGTAGGTGGACTTCGACCCTACGCAGTTCACCATACATGAGCTTTCGCCCTTCTTGCCATTGCTGTCTGTGACGACTACACGCAGTTCATGTTTGCCGGCTTTGGGGGCTGTAAACGTTGTTGTGTAAGGCTGTTCGGTCAGCGACTCTATGAGTGTGTTTCCATCATAGAACTCCACCGTCTCTACCTGACCGACGGTGGCGGTAGCTGTGGCTTCGATGGTGATGTCAGGGAAAGAGACCTCTCCGTCGGGAGCCATATACAGATAGGTGGTCTCGCCTGCTGGCAGCGTGAATTTCGCCTTGGGCTGATTGAGGGCAAAGCGCTTGCAGAAGTTCCAGATGAGGTGTCGGTTGTGGTCCATGGGCCAGTGGCCACCGTTGTTATAGGAGTAGAGCCACACTTCGCCGCCGTTGGGGCCTCCTGTCCATTTCTCCAAGTCTCCGTCGAACCAACTGCTGCTGATGGGCTTGTAGCCTACGGTCTTGGAGTAGTTGGTGTGCTGGTCGTGCAAGGCATAGTTCTGGATATAGTCGTGAATGCCATATTGTTCGTAGCCGAAGGTCTCGTCTCCGTATGCGATGACCTCGAGCAGGTTGACAGGCTTCCTACAGTTGTTCCAGGGCTGCTCGGAGAACTGAATACCGCTGGTGGGCGCAAAGGCTGCAATCTTGTCCTGCATGTTGGCTATGCAATGGTGGATGAGCATGGAGCCCATGGAGAAGCCTGACCAGTACACTCGGTCTTTATCGATGTCGAAGCGTTTGCTCATCTCGTCGATGGTCTTGATGACGAAGTTCTGGTCCTTGGTGCCGCCTGTGTCCCAGGTGTTACCATCGCTACGCAGGTAGGTGACGACAAACTTGGCGGTGTCGATCATTTCGTACATCTTGTCGCTGTCATACTGATATTCTGGACTTTGGTTCATACCGTGTGTAACGATGAACAAGGGCGACTTGGCGGGCAACGTATTAGGGGAAAAGACCACCATGTTTCTCTTCTGTCCATTCACGGTAATATCGACCGACTCCTTCTTGTAGGCTGAGGTCTGGAGGGTTGCTAAGAGAATAAGGAAAAGGGTAATTGTTGAATGTTTCATATTGATTGTTGTTTAAACTGTTTTGTCAGTATCAGATGGATTGTTGATTGCAAAGGTACGAACAAAGTTTCAAAAAAGTTAAATTCCCGACGTTATTTTAACGTTCTGCGGCGTAGATTTAACGTTCTTCGACGTAGATTTATTTTTTGTCCTCTTATAGCGTGTGTCTGAATAAAAATTAGTAACTTTGCAGCCAGTTCACAGTTACGAAGGGGCTGGAATATTATTGTGCCCTTGAATAGAAGTAGGATCATGAAGAAAGGCAGGTTGAATTGGCAACATATCGTTGTGGCATTACTGGCCATCTGTGTGTTTTGTTTTTGGTTTTTCCTCTTCCCGTTTATTCCAGTGGCGAGGGAAATGTCGGTGCTGTTTCTATGGGACACGGACTATCTGATGGAGCGGATAGTGATACCAGGAGGGATGGCTCAGTATGTAGGCGAGTGTGTGGCCCAGTTTTTTCTGAATCCTTTCAATTGCGCTATCATCTATGCCGTCTTGTTTGTCGTTGCACAACTGTTGAGTAAGAAGTTCTTCAGGTGTCTTTTCCCTGTTGTGAAAGAGCATTACCTGTTTGTCCTCTCTCTGATACCTCCTATGGTGTTGTGGGGATTGGCGATGCTGCCATACGTTCCGCTAACTCCGACTGTGGCTGTATTGATGGTGATGGGAGCAGGGTGGTTTTGCTGTTCAAAGTTCTTCGACGAGGGACAGCAGCATGGCCGTAGCGTGCAGACCGCAGTTAAGAAAAGGCTCTTGGCGGTCTGTGTGATGATACCTGTGATGTATTGGCTGGCAGGTCCTGCGGCACTATTGCTGACGTTGTGCTGCCTCAGATGGATTCCTCTGACTGTCAGCTTGTTTGCTGTCTGTCTGATAGGCAGTTCATACCTTGTTCCCTATCCACTTGGGAAAATCGTGAAAGGAATTGATTACGACTGGAGGGGTGTGAAAGAGATGGGCACGTATGAGGAAATGGAGTGTGACATGCTGATACGCCAGCAGAAATGGGACAGGATATTGCAAAGGTTTCCATCGCCCGTTTCCCCTGCGGTCAGGTGTGCCGTCATTCTGGCTTCCTACAAGTCTGGGAAGGGCGGTTATCAGGAACTGATGTCGAAGATTGTCGTGCCGATAGAACGGTATGAAAGCAGTCCCTCTGTGTTTTGTATTGGTGACATGCACTTTATCGTCTATTTTGGGAGTGTGTCGTCTGCCTTTATGGTGAGCGACATGGCGGGCATGCTTGGTTGGCCCAGCATCGCACAGCGTGCAGCCTTTGAAGCGATGGAATATATTCCAAACTATAATAAAAGTGGGAGGGCATTGAAGCGATTGACGGAGGCCTGTATCATTACAGGGCAATACGCCTTGGCTCGTAAGTATCTTTCCATCTTGGAGAATACGACCTTCTATCGCGGATGGGCCCAGGAAATGCGTCCGTTGCTGGACAATCCCAAGTTGATTGACAAGTATCCTTTCATGAAAGAATCAAGGGAGAAGTATGAGAACACAGAAGACATTTTCTTTATCTAAGATTATTTTACCTTTTTGCCTTTTCACCCTCTTGCTCCTGGGCTGCCACTCCAAGCCTGCCGATGTGGCTCAGAAGGACGAGCTGCCCGACATCTATCCTGACTATGTCGGCGTTACCATTCCTGTGGGCATCGCTCCGCTGAACTTCTCGATGGCTGACGACGAGGTGGAGACTATTGATGTGGAGGTAAAAGGCTCGATGGGAGGTTCCATGCACACGAACGGAAGCTATGCGGACTTTGACATTGACGAGTGGCATGAGCTTTTAGAGGCGAACAGGGGCGGAACGTTGACCTTTACCGTCTGTGCTGAGAAAGATGGTCGGTGGACCCGTTATCGTGACTTCCAGATGACGGTGAGCAGCGAGGCCCTCGATGCGTGGGGCATCACCTATCGTCGCATCCCACCCAGCTATGAAATCTATAGCAAGATGGGCATCTACGAGCGCGACCTGAGCAATTTCGACGAGCATGCCCTGATAGAGAACACGCAGATTCCTAACCATTGTATCAACTGCCACACGGCCAACGGTACCAACCCTGACCAGTATGTCTATCATATCCGTGGCGAGCATGGTGGCACGATGATACATCGTAACGGGGAAGATGAATTCCTGGCAGGCAAGAACGATTCGCTTGGTGGCAGTATGGTCTATCCTTATTGGCACCCAGGAGGACGTTACTGTGCCTTCTCTACCAACAAGACATCGCAGATGTTTCATACGGCCAATGTGAAGCGTATCGAGGTCTACGACAACGAGTCGGACGTGTTTGTCTATGATACGCAGACACATACGGTTCTTAGGGATACGTTGACAATGAGGCTGTTATGGGCTGAGAATACTCCTGCCTTCTCTCGTGACGGCCAATGGCTCTACTATACCACGGCCTTGCGCCAGCTCTATCCTCCTGACTATGACAAGGAACGCTACAGCCTCTGCCGTGTGAGCTTTGACGAGCATACAGGTCATTTAGGTACGCAGGTCGATACCCTTATTAACGCTGCCGTCACAGGCAAGAGCGTCACCTGGCCACGTCCCTCTTACGATGGCCGCTACCTGATGTATACGCAGGTGGACTATGGCTATTTCTCCATCTGGCATCCAGAGGCCGACCTTTGGCTGCTGGACTTGAACACTGGCGAGAGACGGGTCATGGATGAGGTGAACAGCGGCCAGTCAGAAAGTTTGCACAGCTGGAGCCGTGACAGCCGGTGGTTCCTTTTTACCAGTCGTCGTGACGATGGCCTCTACAGTCGTATCTACTTCTCGATGATGGGCAAGGACGGGAAGGCCACCAAGCCTTTCATGCTGCCCCAGCGCAATCCGAAGCAGTTCTATCGGAAGTTGCTCTATTCCTACAACACCCCTGATTTCACCATACGGGCAAATTAGTTCACAGTTCATAGTTTATAGTTACGAAAATGATATTATTTCGCAAACCGATTTCGCTTTTCGCTTTCTCATGTATTGTCAGCGTGTGGACTTTGTTGCTATACAACGTGCCATTCTTTAATTATGTAGCAGAGAATACGAATGAGAAAGGAGGTGGTAGAATATTACTGTTGGCATCATTGGTTGTTATGATGTTGTTGCTGAACTTCATGATGACGTATCTTGTGATGTTTTTATTGAGGATTGTCGGACGTGTTCTGCTTGCCTTGCTTTCAATCATTAATGCGACAGCCGTCTATTTCATCTTCACCTACAATGTGATGATAGATGCCACAACGGTTGAGAACGTATTCAATACCAGGTATTCAGAGGCTTCAGGTTTTTTCAGTTGGTGGCTGTGGCTTTTCATATTTGCCTTTGGCGTTCTCCCTGGCTTGTATTGCCTGTTTCGGAGAATAGACTTTGGTAAAGTGAAGAAATTGGGAGTCTGCTGTGGTGTTTCATTGGCTATTATCCTTGCGATAGCTTTGATGAATGTGAAGCAGACGTTGTTTGTGAGCGAGCACGATACAGAACTGGGCGGTTTGTTGCAACCTTGGTCATATTTAGTGAATACTTGTCGCGTCGCAAGCTTTAGCCTTGACGAACAGGCGGAGGAGATTAAACTTCCAGAAGGCAAGATTGCAGACAATGAGAAGGCCGTTGTGGTGCTCGTCATCGGCGAGTCGGCGAGAAAAGCCAATTTCCAGCTCTACGGGTATGAGCGGAATACGAATCCATTGCTTTCGAAGCAAGAGGAGCTGAGGGTCTATGAGGCTACTTCTTGTGCTACTTACACTACCGCTGGCGTCAAAGCTATTCTTGAGCCTAAAAACAGCGATGAATTGTATGAGCTGCTGCCCAACTATGCCTTTCGGACGGGTGTTGACGTGGTGTGGCGCACATCTAACTGGGGGGAGCCACCTATACATATTGATGAATATGTGACTAACGAAGAACTGGGCGCTGCATATCCTGGCGAGAATATTTACTACGACGGAATTCTCATGAAAGGACTTCAAGACCGTATAGCGTCAAGCAAGAAAAACAAAGTGCTGATAGTGCTGCATACGAGTACAAGCCACGGGCCTAAATATGCGAGTAAATATCCCAAGGAGTTGGAGGTGTTTAAGCCTGTGGCCAAGAATGTGGAAGAAGGAGAGAAGAATGTCAATTTGCTGATTAATGCGTATGACAATACCATCGTTTACACGGACTTCCTATTGGACGGCCTTATCAACACCCTACGGTCGATGACAGATTGGAAAAGCGCGATGATTTTTATTTCCGACCACGGGGAATCGCTTGGCGAGAACAAGATGTTCATGCACGGCCTGCCTATGAAGTTAGCACCAAGGTATCAGTATGAGATTCCATTCTTGGTATGGACCTCAGCGCATTTCAGGGACTACAAGCATACATCAAGGGATGGGGATGTCCAAGAGGGGGAATTGCCAGCAGTTCTCGAACAGCATTATGTTTTCCATTCTGTGCTCAACCTGCTGTCTATACAGTCACCCGCCTACGACAAAGATTATGATATCTTTCATAGTCGATAGTCGTAGAATAACCATTTACTGTTCCAAGAAAATGGGCTGCCCCTTTGATGATAAAGACTTGTTAAGTAGATAATTAAGTATTATCCACAACAGTATATCTGTAAGCACAATCCATGTCACTCCTACATATTGGATGAGCAGGAGGTTGAAGGCTATGAAGAACAATGCGAGTGCCAGTATGGCGCAGAGTGCCTGATGCTGCGTGAGCCCTGCGCGCATGAGCTTGTGGTGGATGTGGTTCTTGTCGGCTTTGAAGATGTGGCGGTGGTGACTTATGCGGGCCAGCGACACGCGCACCACGTCGAACGTGGGTACGATGATGAGTGAGAGGGCCATTGAGAGGGCTTGGGGATGGTAAATATGGCTGTAGGGGTTAATCATGACATACTTGACAAAGAGGAAGCCAAGGATGAATCCGAGGGTGAGGGAGCCGGCGTCTCCCATGAAGATCTTGGTCTTTTTCTCTGGTCTTCCCCAGATGTTGAAGCGTAGGAAGGCGATGAGGACTCCCATGAGTCCGGCTATGAGCATGGAGTAGGCGTAGATGCTATCGTGGATGAAGAGGAGGAGGAAGCCTGCGAGTGCAATGAGGGAGAGGCCTGCTGAGAGGCCGTCGATACCGTCGATGAGGTTGATGGCATTGCAGGCAAAGACGATGATAAAGACGGTGAGGAGGATGCCTGCGATGAGGGGGATGTCGTAGATGCCCATGAAGCCATACAGATTGTTGACGTAAAGTCCTGAGAGGGGGAGGAGGAGGGCGGCTATGCCCTGTGCACAGAACTTGGTCTTAGCGCCCAGGCCGACAATATCATCGATGATGCCTATGACATAGACAATAAGGATGCTGAAAAGGAAGGTGAGGGACCATGTACTGATGGAAATCTTATTCTCGAGAGAGAATTTATGGCCGTAGGTTATAATGACCAAAAAGGCGGCAAGGGTCATGGAGGGGAAGAAACTGATGCCGCCAAGACGGGGGATGTTTGACTTATGAATCTTCCGGCTGTCAGGCTGATCGTAAAGGCCCTTGTGCCGACAGAACTTTATTATCAGAGGAATAACAATAAGCCCGAAAATGAGGCTAATGATGAAAACTGCTAATACGGATATGCTTTGATAGTTCATAGTTCAGAGTTCACAGTTCAGAGTTCACAGTTCATAGCTCACAGTTCTTCGCCGTGGCGGAACCAAGGCGCACAGTTCATAGTGCTATTTTGTTATTTATAACCAAATTATTTTAATTTTATTGTGTGCGGGAGGGGCTAAGTTGGAGGTATGGCCCCCCTCACCTGTCGACTATAGTCAACAGGTCTATCGACTATAGTCAACAGG
>ERZ809472.258-NODE-258-length-13734-cov-7.678778_pt1 | contig 13734 bp, 19 predicted proteins | sample MGYA00521274_ERZ809472 | MGnify/ENA primary metagenome ERZ809472 (study PRJEB31581, sample SAMEA3312791) | metagenome | study: EMG produced TPA metagenomics assembly of the PRJEB8939 data set (Metagenomic analyses of Rumen microbiomes reveals... | reverse complement strand
TTTAATATTTAATGTTTAATTTATCTCGTCCGCCAATGACCTGGAACGAAGCCTTTCCCTATACATTCAAGAACCTCCGAAAGAAGTTCAATATTCCTGAGCCTTCCAAACTCGGCATGGTAGAGCAATGTCGTGCCGACGATTCAGAACTCTGTCAGGAGATGACCTCAGAGCCCTTCTCGCTCACAGATTCCCAGGTGCACCATGCAGCCAGTCGCTATCACCTTGGGAAGAGCCGCAGTGGTAAGACCATCTATTGGATGATCGATGAACTCGGCAACTGTCATGACGGCCACATCGGCACTAATTCCCATGCTGCCGACACTTGGGTTTCCCAAATGCTCAAGCACCGCTATCCAGAACTCGCCTCTTATATCAAGGTCAGCCACTGCCTCTTCGGCCTCCACCTGACAAGGGAGGTAGGTGGGGTTGCGATTGTCGAGAAAGAGCGCTCCGCTGTGATTCTCAGCGAACTCTATCCCCAGAGCCTCTGGTTAGCCACAGCCTACCCTGCCAATCTCAGCGAGCACCTGTTAGAGCCTCTTCAGGGCCATCCTGTCAAGATGTTCCCACCGACTGACGAGACGATGGAAACCTATTTATCCTGGCTGGAAGTCGCCGACCAAGCCCGCAGGAAGTATCACCTCAACATCACCGTCAGTTCCCTGCTCGAAGATCATACCTCTCCTGACCAAAAGCGGCGTAACATAGACCTTCTCGACTATTATCTCGAAACCCTACGACTTTCATCTCCTAAGTCATATACTTACGCCCCCTAACCCATATACTTACGAACCAAAAGTTATATACTTATGTCAACCATCAAATCCTACGGCAAGTCTGAACTTGCCCTCCTTTACTTCCCAGATACCGCCACCACATCCGGAGCCCTCAGCAACCTGAACTCCTGGATCCGTGGCAATAAGGATCTCTATGCCGCCCTCCAATCCTGCGGCATGCCTCCCAAGTCAAAGTTCTTCACTCCCCGCGAAGTCGCCCTCATCTTCGAATATCTGGGTGAGCCATAAAACTATTTCTTTCTTTGCGCCAAAGAAAGTAAGTTAAAATAAGGTTGTTTAAGGATGCTCGTAGCATCCAATTCCAAATGTGGTACCTTTGCAATATCAGAGGGCGAAACCCTCTGTCGAGCAAAGCGCGCAGCTCTAAAATTTGATGTTTAATGTTTAATCTTTAATGTTTAATGTTTAATTAGTTATGATCCGTTACGTACTGAAACAAAACATGAATGAACACTCTACGATTTTCGGCAAGTGGTTTGCCTACCCCGTGATCGAAGAGACGATGAACCTGGAGGCTCTGTCTGAGCACATGTCACACCACAACTCACCTTTCTCGAAGGGCGTGATCAAGGGCCTCCTGACCGACATGGTCAACTGTATCAAGGAGTTGCTCCTGGAGGGTAAGAACGTCAAGATCGACGACCTCGCCATTTTCTCCATCGGTATTAAGAACTCCAAGGGTGGTGCCACTACCGAGGAGGAATTCTCCGTGTCGAAGAACATCTCTGGTGTGAAACTCCGTGCCCGTGCCACTGGCATCCTCGCCAACAAGCCCCTGAACCTCGATGCCACCCTGAAGAAGGCTGTCGCCCTCACTGGCACCCAAACCACCGGCACAAGTGGTGAAGCCAGCAACCAGGACGACCTCATCAATAACGGCGATTAACCTTTAATCCATGGGAGCAGAGGCTCTGAGTCAGGGACGTTGCTATGACACTCCAGGCAGCCCATAGCGCTGCAACATTGCCAAATCACTGTCATTAAGCACGTCTGGTCATCCTCTCTCCCTCTTTTATTCTCTGCGCCAGAGAAGAACATATCAAAATAACTCTTACTTTAAATTATCGTGAAAATGAAAATCAATTGGCGCACCGTCGCAAAGGTGCTGAAATTCGTTGCAACCGTCATTACGACAGTCTTGGGAACCATCGCCGTTCAGAGCTGTACTCCCTATTGGTTTACGTTCTAAAACCTTTAAGAATATGATTCGTAAAATATCACTAATAGTAATTCACTGTAGCGCCACGCGCTCAAATCAACGTTTTACCGTTGATATGCTCCGCGCCTGTCACAACGCCCGTTTCCATGGAAAAGGCATTGGCTACCACTACTTCATTGAGAAAGACGGCCAAGTCCATGCGACTCGTTCTGAGGAGTCCATCGGTATCCATGCCCGCCACTACAACGCCCACTCTATTGGAATCTGTTACGAGGGCGGTCTGGACGAGAAAGGTAATCCTGCCGACACACGTACCCCAGCCCAGCGTGCAGCCCTCATTGCCCTGCTCCGATCCCTGAAGATCGATTATCCCGATGCCGAGATCCTAGGCCACTGTGAACTCGAAGGCGTTCACAAAGCCTGCCCTTGCTTCGACGTATCAGAGTACCGCGATTATTTCGCACACCTCTAATTAAAAAAAACTCAGTTCGCTGCAACAGCGCACTGAGGTTTTTCTCAATAATATTATCCTCGGATTTATTTAAGAATCAGTTTCTTACGCCAAACTCTTCTTTTGTCATGATCCGAATTGACTGAACATGCTCCGATTTAGCTATCATGATACAATAACAGTTGTAGTTGTGTGCACTATTGCGACTGCAAAGGTACAACGAAACTACAACTGTTACAACGTGTATTTCAACGAATGCTTACATAGCAATCGCATTCAGGGGTCAATTTTATTTTGCCGCAGAGGGTCATTCATATTTTGCCCGTGAGGGTCAACATCGCTTGCCCTCGGGGGTCAAACACGCTCGGCTTTTCCATAACCTCCGTTCTCTGATTTCTCTCTTCCTCCTCCATTTCCATACCTTATGATACACCAACCAGATTGGCGTCCAAATGACTTCGGATGGGTAATGCAGTAATAAATGTGAGCCATGAGCAAACAGTTTCCTCAATTTCAAAAGATGCTGATATTTGTATCTCGTTTCACCACGACCGAAATTTCCCGTCTGTTCAATCTCGCCCAATACAAACCTACCTTCTTTCTCATTCATCCCACATATCAGATACTTTTCCTCAAGTCCAAACTGAGTGTGCAGTATCCACATCATCGCTTCCGCAAACCGTATCAACCTCAACTCACTCAGTGTCTTTCTGACATCTTCCATCTTACATCTTCCATCATTTTGTGCTCTCAGCACAAAATAGTAGTCTATCACCTGCCTTAGTCCAATCCCCCCAAACAGAAAATGCCTATAAATATGCGTCAGAATAAAAATTCTATTAAACTCCAAGGATGGTACTGCAAACCCTTTATCCTCTAAATACACAAAACTTTCAGCCCCAAAACTATTGTACCATCGCGCGAGTTTCCTATCATCTATCAGATTACTCATCAGTGTCGGTCTGTAATGCAGTTCTACCTCGGTATCCTCAAAGTAGTCATAGTAAAACCGATGATATGCCAAGTCTTCAGTCGGCAGGGTTTTCTGCACATAGTCGCACACCTTCTTATATCCCCCCTTCACCCAAATGTCAATATCGCCACTCTGCCGGAATGTTGCAAGCTCTCCATAAAGCGTAGCAACGCCCTGCCCCTTTAATATCGCAGCCTCCAGCCCATCCTTTTTCAGTTGACTCCAAATTTCAGCAGTTTGTTTATCTACAACCTTATTCTGGTGTCGAATTTGTTCAGACAACCCTATCCACTCAAACAGCAAATCTTGGGGCGGCCTCTGCGTATCAGGCAGTTTCTTCACACCCTCAAACACAACTCCAGCAATGGCCTGCTTTCCTGATTCATTATAAATGCAATACCATTCCTTTGCAGACGGTGCCTTGGACAACTCCGTTTTATTACCAAGAGCAATTTTTATTAGCTCAAAAAACAAAGATCTGGCTGTTGGTACAGACATAGGTTTAATTGATAGCTTCTTATATCAAATCAACAATGTATTTTACATCTTCGTCATCTGACATATGCGCCAGACAGAGGTAAATCATTTTTCATTCTGACAAATATTTCCTTTGACATTCTGTCTTTCCTATTAGCACATTTACACAACACTCTGAATTCATTCTTGTGCCTTACGACACATTTATTACCAAACGCCACGACTCCATCAGGAATATCATCAACGACAACGGATCCTGCACCTATCATCGTCCCTGCTCCTCCATAAATGCCACCTGTCGCTCCAGCTTCTCCGGTTCCCACACGTCCCCACAGTCCAGGAACGCAATCCATCGCCCATGTGCATCCTTCAGCACCGAGTTACGGTCATTCCCTGCCCCTTCCTGCGCCACGCTATAATACACATGAATACGGCTGTCCTTGCCTTTCAGGTCCTGCAGCAACCTCACCACTTCATAGCCCTGCGAGTCGTCCACGCACAGCAGTTCCCACTTCATGTATGTCTGCGCCATCACACTCCTGACGCTCTCCTCCACGAACTGCATCCGCCCGTGCGCCAACATGATGATAGAAACCAAATCCTGAGTCATAGTAATATTAAGAGGACCATTATTAGTTATGCCCATTAAACGCCTCCATGGTGGCGTGGCCGGCTTGATTAATACCTTCAGGCTTGACAAGTTTCTTAAAGGTGATGCCTATCACTTTCAGGTCTGTCATCAGGGATACGTTATCCACATACCAGACATCGAGTTTGAACTTCTCTGTCCAGCTGAGACCATTGCGACCATGACACTACGCCCAGCCCGAGATCCAGGACGAGCCTCATGCCTGCGATCCTGCTCTGGGGAATACAAGGGCGGATACTGTGGCAGCAAAGGTCTGGGGCCTATCAGCGCCATATAGCCCTTCAAGACATTGATCAGTTGATGCAGTTCATCCAGCGATGTCTTGCGGACAATCTTTCCTACTTTTGTCAATCGCTGTTCATCGGGCAACAGATTCCCCTCTGCATCCCTTTCATCCGTCATCGTCTTGAACTTGATAATCTTGAATATCTTCCCATGAAGCCCCGACCGCTCGTAAACTATCATTTCAACGTAAACTTGTTTATTTGAAGATCCAAATCGGCATTTCTGCGAGAAACCTCCTTACGCATTCCGGAAATGGCCTCCTTGATCTCGTCAAGACGGGCTTGGTATCTTGCATACCACTCCCTCCATTCGTCAGGAGTAATCTCGTCTCGCTCCAAACGGTCTCTCATCTCAGCCATCATCCCACGCTTGGACTTCGATATATAACTTAAATTGCTCCCTCATACTTCAGACATCATATCACCTCCCCCCGCTACTCCATATTCTTCCCAAGCACTGTACAAAGGATCATCTGCCAGTCCTTGGCGAATGAATAGTGATGCTGACAGTATATTTTGATTCACACATTATCAAGGGCATAGCAATTTCTAGTTTCTCCCATTAAACGCCTCCATGGTGGCATTGCCCTCCTGAGAGATACCATCACGCTTCAGCACCTTCATGATGGTAATCCAGATAACCTTCATATCAGTCATGAGCGACACATGATCCACATACCACACGTCCAGTTCGAATTTCTCCGACCAGCTGATTGCATTGCGCCCATGACACTGCGCCCAACCAGAGATGCCTGGTCTCACTTCATGCCTACGGGCCTGCTCTGGAGAATATAACGGCAGATATTGAGGTAACAAAGGTCTAGGGCCTATCAAAGCCATATCACCTTTCAGCACATTGATCAGTTGAGGTAGCTCGTCAATACTCAACGACCGTACCAACCTTCCTACCTTTGTAAGTCTCTGTGCATCAGGCAACAGATTGCCTTCCGCATCCCGCTCATCCGTCATAGTCTTGAATTTGATGATCTTGAATATCTTCCCATGAAGACCTGGGCGCTCCTGCAGGAAAAAAGCCCCTGCGCCCTTGTTAGCAAAATGCAGCCAAATCGCCGTTACAATCAACAATGGTGAACTCAACAGCACACCAATCAGCGCAACCCAGAAATCAAAGAAACGCTTAAAAAAGTGCTTGTACATATACAACGATTATATTTCGACGATATCACTAATCTTACAATCCACGAAAGGGACGACTGCTGTGCCCCATGCCATACCAACGCCAAAAGCACTCAGCATCAACTTCTTTTTTCCATCCAGTTTTCCTTGCAGCTCACTCACGATAGTTAAAGGAACTGACACGGATGAAGTGTTGCCATATTTCTGAATCGTCCAAGGAATACGTTCCTTATCAAGTTTCATTTTCTTGGCGATATAATTATTGATGAATGCATTGGCCTGATGGAAAATATAGTAATCCATTGTCTGGATATCCTCCTCGGCTTTAGCCATCAACCTTTTGATGTCTTTGGGTATCTCCACTATGACAAAATTAAACACGTCAGCCCCCTTCATGAATGCCTGCTCATCTGTTCTGGCATTGCCATATTCATCTATAACATGCTCCTTCAGTGTCTCAGGAGAACTCATCTTCCGGTAGCCGCCAGCTGGAATCATGATCAGTTCACCTCTTGAACCATCAGAGTTTAAAGAGAAATGACTCTCGCCATACTTCTCATCTCGTTCAACGAGCGCTGCAACGCCTGCATCGCCAAAGATAAAAGCCGCCCGACGATCCTTGCGAGAATAGACCTTTGATCTGGTTTCACCATCCAATAATAAAGCCTTTCGCAGGCCGTTCTTCTCCATAAATGAATAAACGATACTTAATCCATATAAGAAACCTGCACAGCCAAGATTCACATCAAAAGAGATGCATGACATGGGAATACCCAACCTGTCCTGCAGGAGATATGAGGTGGCAGGCATCCTATAGTCTGGCGTCTGTGAGACGAACACCAGCAAATCTATCTCAGAACGATCGATGTCATTGTCTTCAATGAGTTTCTCAGCAGCCGCAAAACACAGATCCGAACAACATGTATTCTCATCTGCAAAGCGACGTTCATAAACGCCCACCTTATCAACGACCTTCTTGACTTCCTCTTCTGGAAACACATCAAGATCATACTTGTAGTTATCTATCACATGAGAAGGCACAGCCGCAGCCATGGCCTTGATTCCAACATTTTTATATGATATATAAGCCATATTTATTATGAATAAATCATGCAGAGAATATAGGCCAGTACTGCATCAGCAGATAGCCTGTTATAGTCATTAAAATCAATGTCATTATAGTGATCTTCCACCCCACCTTCAACATATACTGGGCTGACAAGCCATATCCCACAGGAATAGCCCGGATGGAAGTAGGTATCATATAGGCCAAGTTTACGCCAATTGTTGCTGCGTAAATGTAAGGAATTGGATTCTGCCCTAAACCACCTGCAATAGAAATAACGATGGGAACCACCACTGAGGCAGCTCCTGTATTAGATGTCACATTAGCCAGGAACATGGGAACTGCTATAAAGATACAAATTGCCACTATTCCCCCATTTACCCCCATTTGAGCCACATAGTCACCAATCGCCTTTGCTGCACCAGATCCCGTAATCAACGTTCCTACAGCCATACCACCGGCAAAGATAAACAGCATTTCCCAGATAATCCTGCCTTGGATAGACTTCCATACCATCAAACGCTTTCCATCTCCTCGATTAATGAGAAAACAAGTCAATGCACAGATAATGAAGACGTACGCAGGTTTGAGTCCTGGAAGGATATCCTTATACAGCTGACGAGTGAACGACAAGACCATAGCCACCAAGAACAGAATCAGTGATGCCCATTCCTCTGGTGACATCTTTGGCATTTTCCGATATTCATTCTCAAAATACTCCCTTGAACCACCTAAAGAGTCAGAACGTTTGGTACCGATCAGCATAAATATGATATTGCTGACAATCAAAACGATCATGATTGGCAGGAATTTCACCACCCAGTCTGCATACATATACTCCTGGCCTGTCAACTGTTGAATATAGTCAACAGTGACAAGGTTCATGGCCCCGCCAAGCGGAGTCGCCAGTCCACCTACGCCCACAGCATAGGCTATTGTCAACAGAAGCAGAGAACCCACCTCGCTCTTCTCTATCTCCCCGTGTCCTACATATTTCAGCATGGCAACAGCGATAGGTGTAATCGTCGCACAAACCACCGAATTAGGCAACACTGCAGAGAGCAACACAGAAAGCATAAACCAGAATATCAGCTGACTGCGAACATTGTCACCGATTACCCTCAGGAATACTGCGGCAATTCGCTTATCCAGTCCAGTCTCTTCCCATGAGACAGTGATAATTGATGCGCCAAAAAGCAGTAACACCGTTTCTGATGCATAGTTGGCTATTACTGGAGCCATCTCCGTCATGGGCAGGAGTGCATTCACAGCCATAGGTAAGAATGCTGTCACGGCATAATCTACAGGACGCGTTACCCACCAATAGGCCATCCACAGCACCGTTCCTATGGCAGACCTACTTACATCAGTTTGGAACACAGAAGCCGGTAAGGCAAAATAGCACAACAGGAATAGGGCTGGCCCAACCAACAGATGAATAAACCTGGTTTTATTTGACATTATTGTATGATTAATACTCAACTAGTTCTGATACTTTTATATTCTCCATGTAGAACTCCATACTTGCCCATGATAATCCTACGCCAAAACCGCAGGCTAGACAATGGTTCTCTTTGTCTGCAATCTCCTTGGCTGTTCTGGTGACCATAGTCAGAGGTATGGAAGCCCCTGACACATTTCCAAAGTCATTCAAACAATAAGGCGTCTTCTCTTCGGGGAATTTCAGGGATTTCCTGATACGGTCATCAATATACTTATTTGCCTGATGCAGGAATAGGAAATCTATTTCATCCAAGTCAATATGGAAGAGCTCTATGAGTTCTTTCAATGATCTCGGCGGCCTGCGAATGGCAAAGCTAAACACATCCATACCATTCAAAACAATATCAGTACCTTTTCTGAATATGCCTGGTTCAATTTCATGCTCAACAAGACACTCCTGAGTAACCGGGTTCCTAAATCCGCCGTACTGTGCCATAATAGCCGAAGCGCCAGAACCATCCACGCCGAACACATAGTTCATCGGATGATTATAGGATGCATCATACTCTAAGGCAGTTACTGTGGCTGCATCCCCAAACAAAGGTCTCGACGTACGGTCGTTCAGATTATGACTCTGTGTATTCGTTTCAGCACAAACCAGCAGCCCTCTCTTTAAGGTCCCACTTGTCATCAAAGCAGTTGCCACACTCATGCCATACACCCATCCGGCACAACCTAAAGGAAGATCCATCACATAACTATCCTGACGCATACCTAACCGATCCTGAATCGTTGGCGATGTCATAGGTTGGATATAGTCTCTTGTGGTACAGACGAATAGGAGTAAATCCACAGACTCCATTTCCCATCCTAAATCAGCCACTATCTTTTCAGCAGCTTTTACGGACAGATCGGAAGCTGTAGTTCCTTTCTCTACAATACGATGCCTTTCAATACCTGTGGAATCGATAATCTTCTTTACTTCCTCCTTACTCTCGTAGAGTGGAAGGTCAATATTCTCCTCGACAGTTCTCGGCACACAAGCCGAGACACCGACGATTTTGACATGATTAGTCGAAAGCTGTGACATATCTTCTATTTACCCATTAATACTCTTCTCTGTTTCTTCCCCAAACTATTGACAGGAATCTCATCAATCCATTCATAGAGCGTGGGGCATTTATACGGAGGTTGAGTTTCCTTCATCTTCTCGTCAATCTGCTCAAAGGAAAGCTCTGTGGATCCTTTCAGAATATAGGCTTTCACTGTCTCTCCCAACATCTCATGCGGATGACTCACGCAGATGCAGTCACCTACCCCGAGGTTACAGATAGCCTCCTCCACTTCAACAGGGCTCACCTTCTTACCTCCGACACTAATCATCTCCTTCGCCCTGCCCGTCAGATAGACATAGCCCTCATCCGACACATAGCCGCAATCACCAGTTCTGAAGTAGCCATCGATAAAGGCCTCCTTGTTGTCCTCTGGATCCAGATAGCCGACCATTGTCTGATTGCCGTGAACACAGATTTCTCCGTCAATCGACCTGATCTTCACATTGTCAGCAATAGGTTTACCGACCGAATCCAGATGCGCTGTATCATGATACTCAATCATACAAGTCCGGTTCGACTCTGTCAACCCGTAATTATGGCATATACGAGTATTTGGCAACAATTCCACAACCTCCTTCTTTCCTGCTAAAGGCATCGCTGCCGTTCCAAACTCAATGTGACGCAACTGATTGGCAAACTTAGCGATACGCGTACCACTGATTTTCTTCACATAAGCCCAAGCCGCAGGTGCCATACCGAAGGTCGTTACATGATACTTCTCTATCGTCTTGAACAGCAATTGAACATTGGCGAAATTCGGCAAAAGCACTGCTGTCGCACCATTCATCAGCGTCAGATGAACACGACGCAAGCCAAAAGCGTGACAGATAGGCATTACCACGACTTCTATATCCGCCTCATCGTTCTGAACGAAATCGCTGGTGTTCTTTGCTGCCCAGTATATATTGTAATGCGACAAGCATACAGACTTAGGCTTCGAGGTTGTCCCTGTGGTATGAAGAATCTCTATCACATCCGTTTCCTTCAGTCCTTCGGGTTCTCCCTCGAAAGGAGCCATTGCATCAATCTCTTCAGGCTGATACTTAAAAGCTTCGGTGCCAGTATCAGGATCTATCATCTCGTCGATCACACCCAACAATTGGGCGCCAAAGTCCATGTAGATGAAATGGGGTTCCTTGACTGCAGAAAGCATAATCGTATCCCCCGCCTTAAACCCTTTCGAATGAATCAAGGCTGCAGCTTTCTTGATATTCAAACAAAGCAGGGAATAGGATATTTCCTCCTTCCCTGCTATAATAGCAATCTTTTCCGGATGTCTCTCACAGGCACGGAAGACAGCCTGAAGTAATGAACTATAATTATACATCAATCCGTTTGTTTTATCTTTTCAATCTCTTCTGCGAAAGCCTTGACAGATGTCAGATCGAAGATGTCATCAGGTGGGAACATAATGTCAAAATGCTCCTCCAACTGCGAGAGGATCATCACATTGCGCAAAGAATCCCATCCTTCTATATCTGTCATCTCAGCCTCTATGTCCAACTGCTCAACTGGCAGTTTGAGTATTGCAGCGATGATTCCTTTTGTTTCTTCAAGTATGTTCATTGGGTTAAAATTTAAAGAGTTACTTAAGTAATCTACCACCATCAACAACGAGAGATGTTCCAGTTACCCATGAAGACGCATCAGACAGTAAATATATAATGGCGTAAGCTATTTCATGTGGCTTACCATAACGCTTAAGAGCATATAATTCTTTATCTCTATTCATATCCTCTTCTGTATAGTCACCACGCGTTATCAACTTTGTTTCAACCATTCCCGGAAGAACTGCATTGGAACGAATCTGTTTATCACCCAGTTCCACTGCGCAAGAGCGCATGTAAGAGGTTATAGCCGCTTTGGAAGAAGCATACATCGCTATGCCAGGGCTATTCAAACGAGAGGAGATAGACGATGTGAATACTATCGATCCTCCTCTATTAATCTTTTTTTTCTTTAACAAAGCCTTTGTTAATAGGATTCCGGAAAACACGTTGGCTTGATAAACGTAATCCAAATCCTCCATCTTGATAAAACCAACAGGTTTGTTTCTTCCGACACCTGCATTATTCACCAAGCCATCCAATCGGTCAATCTGTGAAACGAGTCTGTCTATATCATCCTGTTTTGTTAAATCAGCTACTATTTGAAGATGCCCATCTCCCTCCAAAGACTTGAATGTCTCATTAAGCCGTTCCTCGTTTCGGCCTGTAATAACAACACTGGCACCCAACTTGGAACATTCGATGGCAGTAGCCCGTCCTATTCCAGACGAAGCACCTGTTACCAAAATGGTTTTTCCCTCTAATGAAAACGGATTATACATTCAGATATCAAAGTTTTGAGATGACTCTCTTATACAAATCTTCCACAGTTACGGAATTTTTCACGTCATCACCTTTTAGTGCTACGTCAAATTCCTCATCAACCATGGCAATCAGAGAAAGGCCAATCAATGATGACCACTCATCCAAATTGTGAAATACTGTGGAAGCCTGAATCTCACTAGCATCCGTCTCGTCAAACTGCTCTGCAAAGAGCTCTACAAATTCATCTAATGTTTTCATAATTACATACAAAAAAAATATTATTATAAAACTGTTTTCTTTGCGGGATTACCCATATACAGATTACCATCTTTGGGTTTTGTCATTAAAACACTACCCGCCCCTAATCTGATATAGTTACCTATTTTTATTTGTTGGAGGATAATCGAACCTACACCAAAGAAGTTACCTTCTCCAACAACTACTTCTCCAGAGACACGCACCCCAGGCATAAAAGTATTGTATGACCCTATCTTGTCATCATGCCCCATAGAAACTGTACCATTAAACACGTTGAAATCACCTATCGACACATCACATGATACAGAGCAGTTTCTCTGGATGATATTTCCCCTCCCTATTTTGAATGACTCCGTATCAACAATATTGAAAGTCGGGTGAATGACATTCGGGAAATAGACCAAGGGATTAACAACTGATTGGGCTATCTTTTGGACTATATTAGGAGAGCCTATTGCTATAGCAATATCAATAGGAGTATCCCACTCATTCAATTCTTCCATTCCCCCAAGGACATTACCATAATGAGAGACCTGCATACCCTTTTCTTTGCCATCATCAAAGAAGCCTACCAGATTCCATTTAGGCGTTTCCTTGTTAATTATTTCAATTAGGCAAGCGATTTCCTTTCCGAACCCACCTGCACCATATATTGCGATATCTTTCATATATCCCCTCAATGATGTTTTTTATTCATCTCTCTATCTTCACAATTTCGTCTAGATAGGCTTTGATTACTATCTTACGATCAAACTCACATTCCACTTTCCGTCGTGCTGCCAAGCCCATTCCTAGTTTCTTTTCGTAAGGAAGCTTGATAAAGAGTTCTATCTTCCGGGCCACGTCATATCCATCTCGCTGATTCACAATAAAACCATTTATACCATCCTCTACAATCTCACCACACCCTGGCCGGTCTGTGGTAATAATGGGGCGACCTGCCGCACAACTCTCCAGAAGCACATTTGACATTCCCTCTGGGTAATAGGAAGGATGCACTGTACACCATGCCTTACCAATATAAGGACGCACATCAGGTTGCCTGCCATGATAAATCACAATACCATCTGATTGCAACTTCTCTATTCTTTCTGCATAATCCTCTTCACAAGTGCCCAAAATATGGAACTCTGTTTCAGGATATTTAGCCTTAATCTCATGTGCAGCAGTCAGGTATTCTTCTATTCCTTTTTCTTTCAGCAGGCGGCTAATGAAAATGAAACGCATTGGCTCTGTTTGTGTAGGATAATCCTGCTTGTAGTGATGTTGCAAATTCACACCAGAGCCAGGTATCAGCCTCATCTGACCCTTCACCATCCCATGTTGCTGACAGAATTCCATGTTAGCTTTATTCTGGAAGAACACTAAATTCGCTTTCCGCAATCCCACTTTATAAAGCAATATTGTAAGCCGCTGCAGCCAGCCAGAATTCCCCACCGCTGATCCCAGTCCCGTTATGTTGACAATCTGTGGAATGCCACAAAGTTGACATGCCATACCACCATAAAGATTCGGCTTTATGGTGTAACTTAGTACCACGTCAGGCATTAACTGTCTTAGCAGATTTTTGTATCGCAGTATCAACCCCAAGTCCTTCAGAGGCTTCATCC
>ERZ809472.257-NODE-257-length-13833-cov-12.757947_pt1 | contig 13833 bp, 11 predicted proteins | sample MGYA00521274_ERZ809472 | MGnify/ENA primary metagenome ERZ809472 (study PRJEB31581, sample SAMEA3312791) | metagenome | study: EMG produced TPA metagenomics assembly of the PRJEB8939 data set (Metagenomic analyses of Rumen microbiomes reveals... | reverse complement strand
GCTAGTCAGACTGATTTAGAACAATTAATATAATACTCGGAAACAAACAATTAACATTTTTACTAACTAAATTTTAATTATTATGAGAAAACTTAAATTACTAATCGCGCTTTGCATGGTGACGATAGCCGCCAGTGCAAGCAAGACCGTGTACCTGGCTCCAGGCACATGGAATGTGGGTGGCGAACGCTATGCACTTTGTTTGTTAAGCAACCCTCAGGTATGGGTGGACTTCACAGATGCTGATGGCGATGGTGTCTATACGGCAACTTTTGACGATTCTTCCTGCACACAGATGGTTATCTGCCGTATGAATGGTAGTAACACAGAAAACAGGTGGAATAATGAGGGTGAAACTGGTGATGACAGACCGATGTGGAACCAAACGCAAGATATTAACATTTCAGTTATTGATGGTCTGACTTATACTATCAACAACTGGGATGGTGACAATGGAAAAAGCGGCTATTCCACAAGCGGTGATACATATCTCTATAACGTAGGTGCCAACGCCTATCTTGAGAATGGTGCCAGCTGGGGGACTCACGCTGCGCTGAAAAGCTCTGGCTTTGTTGTGAATGTTTCTATGAATAATGGCAAATACACTATCGGTACTAACAGCAAATATGCAGGTAAGCATTTAGGTACTAATGCTTATGTCGATAATGGTGACAATAATGCAAAAGACTGGAATTTAGAGGCTGTTGATGGACATAACGCCTTTAAGTTGAAGACCGATGGTGGTTTGTACATCTTCTCAGCTGCGGGTATGTATAATGTAGAACTGGGTGCAGACCCTGGCACAAACAAGGCTTATTGGAGATTCGTGACGGCTACTAAGAGGGACGATGTTAGCGGTGCAACAAACTTGACTCCTGTTGAGTTGACACACAAAATCACCAATCCTCGTTTTGACGAATATGAGAGCAGAAATAGCAAGAATTATGTAAAAGATTGGCCTGATAATCTTGCTTGGGGTGGTAACACAAGTGGTTCTAATGGCGATGTTCCTTCTTGGGATGACCGCAACCCTTGCGGAGAGCAATACAACAAGACCTTCGACACGTATCAGGAATTGACAGGACTTGCCAACGGTACATACGCTGTGAGCGTTCAGGGTTTCTATCGTGAAGGCGGATACGCTGCTGCTGCTGAAAAACATTTAGCAGGTACTGAATCGCTGAATGCCCTTCTCTATGCCAACGACGAGACTGAGCCTCTGATGTCTATTTTCGAGGGTGCTGGCAAGGCATCTGGAGGTGGTACGGCAACAGCAACTGGAATCGAAGGTGCTTTCCCCAATAACATGAATGCTGCCTCCTATTGGTTCTCAGCCGGTCTTTATTGGAACACGGTGTATGTCACCGTGAATGATGGCACTCTGAAGTTTGGTGTCAAGAAAACCACTTCTGTAGGTTCTGACTGGACAATTTTCGACAACTTCCGTCTGCAGTATTTTGGCAACTGCTCTATTGCCGAGGCTAAGAATGGTGCACTTATCGTGGCTTACAACGAGGCCCTTGCAAATGCACAGTCATTTGAAAATGTAGCTATGGAAGCATCTGTAAAGAGTGGAATTGTCAACGCACTTAGCACATACGGAAACCTTGACACTACAACAGCTACCGCTGAAGAGTTGACTGCTGCCACAGCAGCACTTAACGATGCAGCAGCTGTAGCAGAGCCGAGTGCTCACCTCTATGCAGAAATCAGAATTCTGCTTAATGGTCTAAAGGCACAAGATGCCGAGTTCGACCGTGAGACAAAGTACAATGCTGGCGAATATACTGCTATTAGTGAGGTTTACACCGAATACTATACATTTGCCACTGATAAGTTGGGAACGGTTCCCAACACCGACTTCACAAAAGCTATTGTAAATCCAGGCTTTGAGTTCGGTAATACGCTCGGATGGACATACGCTACCAGTATCGATCATGGTGCAAAGAGTACTTCTAATAGCACATACGCCATGCAGAATTCAGAGGGTGACTACCTCTTTAATATCTGGGATGCCGGTCATACCATCAGCCAGACTATTTCTAATCTGCCTACTGGCCTCTACGAACTGAAGGCTGTGATTGCAAATGGCGGTGCCAAGGTTTATCTGATTGCCAATGATGTTCATGAAGGCTTTACCACTAATGCAGAAGGTTACATCGGAACTGAAGTAAGCGTAAAGGTTGCAGTGACAGACGGCAATCTGACTATCGGTGCATCTGGCTGCAATAATGATGACGATCAGACTTTCAGCGAAGTAGGTGTTTGGTGGTACAAGGTTGACAATTTCCGTCTGTTCTATTATGGCGATGTTGTAACTGACGAGGATGCTGCAGCCCTGTTGGCAACTGTTCCTACTGGAAAGATGAACAGCGATGTTCAGACTGCTCTTAACAATGCAGTAAGTGCTTTTGAAAGCCATAAGAGCACAGACAACTATCAAGCTTTGCATACTGCTATTGAGAATGCAAATGCCAGCATTGAAGCATACACAAACGCCAAGTCGGCTATTGATGAGGCTAAAGACATTCAGGAAAAAAATAATGTCGTGACCGCTGCCGCAGCCACAACGTTTGCTGAGGCTATCGCTGCAATTGAGACCCCTTATAACAACGGTACACTTTCTAATGACGATGCCAACAACGCTGGTAATTCTCTGGGTGTAGTAGTCTCTGGCTGGCATGCCAATGCTAATGGTGCTGCTGTTAAATACATGGAAAGTGCTTGGGATATGCCAGGAAACTTTGAGGACTATTATATCAACACCTGGAGCACAGAGGGCAATAGTGACGGCTCGAACTTCAAGGTTCCCTTCGTTGAATACTGGATTGGCAGCGGAAGTTTGAACGCAAAGACCTTAACTGCTACGCAGGAAGGACTTACACCTAACGGCATCTATACTGTTTCTGTCTGGGCTCGTGTCGCTGGCAGTTCAAAGGTTGCTAACAGCATTACTCTGCAAGTTGGTGAAGGTTCTACTACTGATTTGACCGCTGGTCCACAAATTGGTTCTACCGGACGTTATCTCGATACGTTTGCTGCTACAGGTCTGGCAGATGCTGACGGTAAGCTCACCATTAAGATTAACGTGGCTGCTGAGAGTAACATCAACTGGCTGTCGTTTAAGAATGTGAAGTACACCGAGGTTGAGTCTGCTTCTTCAGAAGATTACGATGCATTAGCTAATGCTATTGCTACTGCTGAAGCCAACACATTAGGTTTTGAGGTTGACGAATATGCTCCTTACAATAACGTTGCTGCTATTGAGGCCCTGACTGCTGCCAAGGCTATCGATGCAGACGCTGTAAATGCAAAGGCAGATGTAGAAGCTGCTACAACTGCTCTGACAAATGCCACTTGGACGGCAAACACTGAAGAGGTGAATGCTTTCTACGATGGTGACTTCAGTGAGTGCGCAGAGGATAATCAATCACCTCTGGATTATATTCCTGCTGGTTGGAGCGCTTCTGACAATATGCGTATGATGCTGAAGAATACTGAGACTTATCCCGGCCTTAATGACGCTTCTGCAAAATCTGCAATGATGGCTTGGAGCGGTGGTATCACATACGGTGAGGCCGGTGGCTATGAAATGCCTCTGAAGGCTAATACTGTTTACGTTCTGAAGTTAAGAGCTGCTGGCTGGAATGATGAGTCTCGTAGTGGAATCACCGTATCTGTTCTGAATGCAGAAGACGGCCTGGCCGCCACGAACCTCGGTACACCCGACCGTGACATTAAGGCTGCTCAATCATGGAACACCGCTGGTATGACCTATTATGAGGCCTACTTCGAGACTGGTGCTGCCGGCAACTATGTGTTCCACGTACAGAGCGGAAACAACATGGTACTGACTGATTTCGACCTCCGTCGTTGTGACGATGTCTTTGCAGTCGTTGGTAGCAAGAAGGATAATGACGAAGACAAGGCAATCTTCTCTAACGGATGGGATCAGGCTACACAGACCGACATCCTGACTTTGAGCAATGGCGCATACACCAAGACTTACACTGACCAGGAGCTGGACGCTCAGACCATTGCCTTCAAGGTGATTTCTAAGGCTGCTGTTGAGTCAACTGAAGCTAAGGCTTGGTATCCTCAGGACAATCAGGAGGTCAACATCCCTGTTAAGGGTCGTTACAACATCACCTTCACGTTCATGAATGGCACGGTGAAAGGCGAAGCCACCAAGACCGCTGAGGCTGTGACGATTGGTGAAAAGGGTTGGGCAACCACCGTTACCAATAGCCCGCTTGATTTCTCAGAAAGTGGTGTTGAGGCTTATACCGCTACTGTAAACGAATCAGGAAAGGTTGAGTTGACAAAGGTTGATGATGTTCAGGCTGAAACGGGTCTTGTGCTGAAAGCCACTGCTAATACCTACTATCTCCCTGTGATTGAAAGCTCTGAGACGGATAAGGGTAGCCTGATGTTCTCTTCAACCTTAACTTATGACATTTGGCAGCCCACCGACGGAACTGTTAATACATTCTATGGCCTGACTGTCAATTCAGAGAAAAAGGCTCAGTTCGTAAAGATTAGTGGTGGTACCATTCCAGCCCAGAAGGCATTCCTGCTGATTAACTCTCCTGCTGAAGGTGCTCGTACTCTGAGCGTTGTCTTCGCTGGCGATGCTACTGGAATCAATACTGTTATTGCCGAGAAGAATGTTGAGGGTATCTACAACATGAACGGTCAGCGTGTGACCGCTCCTGCTAAGGGTCTTTACATCATGAATGGTAAGAAGGTTATTTTAAAGTAACCTGAATGGCGTAAACAGAATTAATAACCCTTTAAAAAGAAGAATAATATGAAAAAGAAATATTTGAGTCCTGAGGTCGTCGAACTGGTGGAAGTAATGGAAGAGTTGATGGTCGTTACAAGTCCAGAGGGCTTCAATGGCGAGATTGATAAAGAAAATACCATTGAAGTCGATGACATGCTCTCCCGTCCTACTGGTGTCTGGGACGATGGCGAATAGTAGTATTCCTTGCACATGAACCGTTTGCCGGTTTCTCTCGCAGAGACCGGCAAACATATATAAAGTTTTCAGGGCACAGCAGCACGCAACGGCGTGCGGGCTGTGCCCTGAAAGCTTTTTTTTATTCGAAGTAGAAGGAAATTACGAACATCTTGGCGGGCTTGGCACTGGCCACGCTCTGAGAGTAGATGCGCTTGTTGACATCGGTGAGCTCGTCGGTGTGGCTCTTGTCGAGGACATCGCCTAAGCCGTAGCAAAACTTGAGCTCGGGTATGAGTTTAAAGAAAGGAAGATAGAAGTCGCAACCCATGCCCAGCTCAATGTGTGTGTCGAACCGTTTCAGCTGTACATATTCCTGGTCCTTGCCTGCAAGGTTGATCATTGGGCTGAGGCCGAAGAGCATGTAGGGACGGTAGTTGTTGAAACGCTCGGCGGAGAACTTCAGCTCAAGTGGCAAGGCAATGTAGGTGTTCTTCAGGTCTTGTGTGCTTTCGGTGGGGTGCCCATGGTCGTCGAGCATGTCGAGGTCGCGAAAGACAAGGCGCTTCGAGCCGAAATGCATGGCGGGCGCGAGGCGGAAGGATAAATGGTTGCTCAGCCGCATGTCGGCCAGCACGCCGACGCTGAAGCCCGGGTTCCACGTGTCGGCATCGCAGAGTACGGTGCGCGTAGTGCCGTCGTCCATCAGCTGCGGGCCGACGTTTTCAAACTCCACGTCCTGGATGTTCAGGCCAACGCTGATGCCGAAGTGCATGGGGCGCAGGTCGATGTATGGCTTGTTCTGAGGTTTGCGCACTTGGCAAAAGGCCAAGAGCGGAGCAGCCAGCAGCAGGGAAGTGATGATGAGCCAGTGTTTCTTCATTCTAATATAATTAACGGAAAAACAGGGGGCTTATTATATACCTATTTATTTCGACATCGTATAAATTGAGAAAAAAGGTACCTAAAAATTAGTATAGTTCGGAAAAACTGTTTACCTTTGCATCGCAATGTAGGGGCCGGCCTGATGTCGGTCCACATATAAGTTTCACTAACAACCTTTATTAATTTCTACAACTATGGCTTATGTAATTGGTGACGATTGTATCGCTTGCGGTACATGTCAGGGTGAGTGCCCCGTGGAGGCTATCTCCGAGGGCGAGAAGTATGTAATCGATGCTGATGTCTGCACAGAGTGCGGCACATGCGCCAGCGTTTGCCCTTCAGAGGCTATCAGCCTGGGATAACGTCTCGCACGCATAACTTCATAAACCACAAGGAAACATGCAGAGACCCGCACACTAAAGGTGATGCGGGTCTCTCTATTTCAGCAAAAAAAACATAAATATTTTTCTATAATAATAATAATGTGTATTTTTGCGTCGTTTATTATCTGAATAATCTACAAAAAATACTATGACCATGAAACAGACAAGATTTGTGCTGGCACTCTTCACAACGGCCGTGCTGGCATTTTCATGTGACAACAACGCCAAGCTCATTGAGGGCTTACAGTTCCAGAACGACTCGCTACAGCAAGTGAGCATGCAGCAGCAAAGCGTCATCGACGGGCTGGCAGAGACGATGGAGGAAATAACACTGACCATGGACACCATCGCCCAGCAGGAGCGTGCCGTGCTCTCAGGCGTTGACGAGCGGGGTGTCCCCCTCACCAGACGCAACATGAAGGCGAGGCTGAAGGCGCTGTCGACACTCATCAGGGACCAGCACAACAGACTCGACTCGCTGGGCAAGGCTCTGGAGGGCAGCAATGCTACGGTGAACAAGCTGCGCAGCGTCGTCAACCTGCTCACGAAGTCGCTCGACGAGCGTACACGTGAGGTGGACAGCCTGAGGACGGTCATCACTTATAAGGACATCAACATCAACAACCTGGGCTATCAGGTGGCCAGTCTCACCGATACCGTGAACAGCGTGAAGATGGAGAACGCCTCGCACCGCCAGACCATCGCACGACAGAAGGAGAACCTCAGCCAGCAGGACACGCGGCTACATGAGGTCTACTACATCATCGGCACGAAGGACGAGCTGATGGCTGCCGGAGTGCTCACCAAGGAGGGTGGACTGTTCAAGAAGAAGAAGGTGAACTTCAGTGGCATGAACAAGACCAACCTGAAGAAAGGCGACATGCGCACGCTGAAGAGCCTCACCATACCCTCGAAGAAGGCTAAGATCATAGGTGAAGTGCCTGAGTCGACTTACACGCTTACCCATACCGACAACGCCAGTCACCTCACCATCACCAATGCTGAGGGGTTCTGGGGCTCGAACAACAGGGTACTTGTTATACAGATAAAATAATATGAGACGCGGAAGAGGGGAGAATGGAATTGCAAGAGGAGTGAAAGCAGTCGTCCTGCTTTTACTCTTCTTGCCATTCTTTTTCTGCTCATGCGTCGACGAGGACGAATATCCTGACACGCCAGCTGGCAACCTGGAAGCCCTGTGGCGCATCATCGACGAGCACTACTGCTTCTTAGACTATAAGAAGGATGCTTATGGCCTTGACTGGAACGAAGTGCGCCGCCGCTACACGCCCCGTGTTGACGCCTCGATGTCCAAGGCGCAACTCTTCGAAGTGCTTGCACAGATGCTCAGCGAGCTGCGCGACGGCCACGTAAACCTCTCTGCCGCCCATGACTATGCCCGCTACTGGTCGTGGTATGAGAACTATCCTACGAACATGAGCGACTCGCTGCTTCGCCGCTACCTGGGTACCGACTACCGCATCGCCGGAGGCGTTGACTACCGCGTGCTCGATGACAACATCGGCTACATGCGCTATGACAGTTTCAACAATGCCATCGGCGAAGGAAACCTCGACGAAGTGATGTTGCATCTCATGGTCTGTCGCGGGCTTATCATCGACATCCGTGGCAATGGTGGCGGTCTGCTCACCAATGCCGAGAAATTGGCGGCACGCTTCTGTAACAAGCCTACCCACGTAGGCTACTACCAGCACAAGACGGGGCCAGGCCACAGCGATTTCTCCGACAGGGAGGAGCGCATTCTCCAGCCCTCGTCAGGCATTCGCTGGCAAAAGCCCGTGGTGGTGCTCACCAACCGTCACGTCTTTAGTGCCGCCAACGAGTTTGTGATGTATATGAAGGAACTGCCGAACGTGACCATCGTCGGCGACCGTACGGGTGGCGGTGCAGGCATGCCCTTCAACAGCTCGCTGCCCAACGGGTGGAGTGTCCGCTTTTCGGCCGTGCCCATGTATGATGCCGACGGCCAGTCGTGTGAGTTCGGCATCGAGCCCGACCATCATGTGGGGCTTACGGACGATGATTTCGCCCGTGGGCAAGACACCATCATAGAGTTTGCCCGCTCACTTCTTTCAAAATAAAATTCCGTATCAATCTTTCGCCGCGCCGTAGGAACCACGGCGTGCGTAAAAAAACTACGCGGCATGCCGCGTAGTTAAAAACCGCTGGACTGGTGCAGACGGTCCAGGTTGCCGTCCCAAAGCTCGTGCAGGTCATCAAGGTCCTCGGCCAGCGCGTAGTCTACCACGCAGAGACACAGTTCCTCGGTAAGCTCGCTCTTTCCGAGACGCATCTCCCAATAAGCCTCTGGCTCTTCCTCGTCAACCCATTGCAGTCGTATGTGGCTGTTCTTCTGCCGCTCCACAATTCGTGCTCGCAGCGTGTGGTGTTCCCCCCACGGGCTGCCCCAGGTAAGGCTCAGCACACCATCCTCTTCGCTCACACGGTCGGCAAGCCATCGCTCCAGTCCGTGATCCGTGCTCATCAGCTGCCACAACAAATCGGGCTTGCGCGCTGACAGCGGATATTCCAGTTCAAGTCTCCTTTTTCGCATCAAATCATAGTTTTTAGGTTCTTAAGGCCAGCATAGGAATCACTTCCACGTGGCAAAATTACAATTTTTTCGTGATATAACAAAAAAATACCAATTTTTTTTTGCCATTTCGAAACTTCTTCGTACCTTTGCACCCGCTTTCAGGGCTTTATGCCGCATGAGGCTTCCTGTTAGCACTGTTTTGGCGGGATAGCTCAGCTGGTTAGAGCGCATGATTCATAATCATGAGGTCGCCGGTTCAATCCCGGCTCCCGCTACACAGAAGGTCAGAGAGTTACGACAAGTAACTCTCTTTTTCTTTGCAACATGGTACAACCGAAAAAGGGGATTGACCTATAGCCACTCCCCTTAATCTTTACGCACAGAGAAATTTATATTACCACAGAGTCACTTTACCTATTGCTCCTAAGTCGAGTGTAGCGGTGGCAACTCCAAGAGCCTGAAAAACACGGCTCATGGTTGGGATGCTGATACTATAGCCCTTTTCCAACCGAGAAATTTGCGCACGCTGCACACCTATACGCTCTCCCAGTTCCTCTTGTGTGAGGTTCTGTTGCAAGCGGGCTTTCTTGATGGCTTCGCCTATTCTGTAGGCATGAACGGCTTCTGCCACACGTCTTTCGTGTTCGTCACGCTCCTTAGTACCAACAGGCCCGATTGCCTTGTCAAGCACCTCTTCCAGCCTATACAGTTTAAGTTTTCCTACCTGTTCCATATCTATCTTTTTTTAGCGTTAAAATACTCCTGTCTTATCCTCTCGGCCTTGGCAATCTCTTTCTTTGGCGTTTTCTGAGTTTTCTTGATGATGCCGTGCGTGGCTACAATCAACGTGTCTGTCTGCGTGTCCCAAAAAGCAAACAGCCGATACTTCACTTTGTCGTATAGTGTGCGGAACTCCCAGATTTCCGTACCTTCCAGCTTGGAGAAGATGACGGTGTTACGCTCACCCTCGGCAATCCTGTGAACATTATCGAGCACTTTCTTCATGGCGGGTTTCGGCAGACTTAGGACGAACTCCTGAGCCTCCTCCAGCATTAGCAACTCAAATCTTGCTGCCATATCAGAATCGTTTTGTCGGTGCAAAGGTAATTGTTTGTTTCGATATTACGAAACATTCGGGTGTTTATTTTCATTCTCAGCCACTTTTTTAACAGCTGCTATTCAAAAAGTCAGAGAGTTACGACAAATAGCACTCTTTTTCTTTGCAAGTCGTGGTTAATTGAGCGGTTGAGATGTCAGGTTCCCAAAGGTGCTTTTGCATGTCCACATGGCCATTGGACTTGAAGGTGACACCTTCCGATTCCAATAGCGGGCGCTGGCGGCTCCAGCCGGGGGCAGTGCGGCCAGCGAGGTTGACAACGCGATGACAGGGGAGCTGCTCGGCTCTTGGCGAGTAGCGTAGCGTGCGGCCAACCATGCGCGAGTGACTGGGCCAGCCTGTCAGGGCGGCAATATGACCGTAGGTGGTAACGCAGCCACGGGGAATTTGACTGACGATGTTCAGTACATCGTCGCGAAATGCCCGTGCCTGCTCAGGCGTCATCCTGTAGGGATAGTCCTTCATCTACAGGACGTAGCGGTTCTCAATGACCGACCAGTCGATAATCTGCCAAAGTGCGGCGAGGTGGTTAGGACGGCGGTTCTGATAGTCCAGATAGTAGGCGTGCTCCCAGACATCGAAGGTCAGCAGGGGCTTCAGACCTTTTTGCACAGGATTGGCGGCATTCGGTTCCTGCGTGATGACGAGCTTGCCGTCAGCATCTGCCGACAGCCACACCCAGCCTGAGCCAAAGAGCGTTGCACCCTTCTTCTGGAACTCCTCCTTGAAGGCCTCAAACGAGCCGAAATCACGATTGATAGCCTTGGCAAGTTCTCCCGTAGGAGCCGATTTCGTCGGCTCGCCAGCAAACTGTCCGAAGTACAGATTGTGGTTCAGTATCTGTCCGGCATTGTTCAGCACGCCGCCGTTGGCCAGCTTCACAATCTCCTCTAATGGCAGTCCCTCCCATTCCGTGCCAGGCAGCAGGGCGTTAAGGTTATTCACATAGCCGGCGAGGTGCTTCCCATGATGGAATGCGATGGTCTCGCGACTGATGACTGGTTCCAAGGCCTCTGACGCGTATGGTAGCGCCATCAATTCAAACTTATTCATACTTATATTCAAACAATAGGTTAGCCAAATAATTTGCCCACGATGTCGAGCAGGTTGCGGACGGTCTGCTTGTCGGGAACGGGGATGCGGAGGGAGGTCTGGCCAGTCTCGGCATCGGTCTCTACGAGGGTTTCGACAAGCTGGGCGGTGGCCTCGGGCGACTTCAGGGTGTCGGCGAGACCGGAGAGGAAGGAGATGCCCTGCGCAACAAGTTCCTTGGGCTGGCGGGGAGTCTTAGTGCCAAAGGAGGTGGCAGTGGTTTGTGGGGATTCGGTGGAAGATGGGGCGGTCGGTTCGTCTTCGTTGGCAAACGAATCGTAAAGCTCAGAGGCGTCACCTACTAACTCCTCGTCAATCTGCTCTTCCACGGCGGGTTCCGGCTTTTCCTCGGCGAAATCCGATGCTTTCTTGATGGGCTCCGGTGCTTCCTTGACGGGTTCAGGCTCGTCGGCGGAATCTCCGTCGGGTGAACCGACGGACGCTGTAGAGGCGGAGACAGGGACGGAAGGCTGCTTCTTCTCCTCGTCCAGGACTTCGCCGAGCGTTTCCATCATGACGGTGAACTTCGACTCGTTGCCGAGGAAGATGGCATCTTCTCCGTTGTCGAGTACGCCCTCGAACATGGCGGTCTTGAAGCGCAGTTTTCCAAGCATGCCCTCCTCGATGGCGCCACGGCTGACGAGGTTGATGACCTGAATGTTGCGTTCCTGGCCGAGGCGGTAGATGCGGGCTATGCGTTGTTCCAAGACGGCGGGGTTCCATGGCAGGTCGAGGTTTATCATGATGCTGCCAGCCTGAAGGTTCAGACCTGTGCTGCCCGCATCGGTGGAGAGGAACACACGGCTGTCGGGATTGTCCGTAAAATTGCTGATAAGGTCGCGGCGATTCTTCGAGGGCACACCTCCGTGAAGGTACTCATAGCGCACGCCTAATTTGTCAAGTTCGTAGGCGATGAGGCGCGTCATGCGCTCCCACTGGCTGAAGATGACCACCTTCTCGTCGCCGTTGTCGAAGACCGATTGTAGGATGCTCATTGTCTCGGTAACTTTCGTGTCGTAGCGCGACTTCTGGTCGAGGATGTAGGTGCTATCGCACACCATGCGCATCATCGAGAGGAACTGCAGCAGGCGCTGGCGGTCTTTCTCCGTGAGGAAGTGCATCTTGCGCCACTTTTGGACAAGGTTCGCCACGCTTATCTTGTACTCCTCGTGGATGTCCATTTGTTCCTTCGTCATCGGCACAAAGAGAATCTGGTCCGTGCGCTTCGGCATCTGTAGGGCCACCTGCTTCTTCGTGCGGCGGATGAGCCGCTCACGAGCCATTTCGCCCACCTTGTTCAGATTCTGGTAGCCGATGACCTTGCCGCCGTCGTCGGTCACGATGCAGTCGGCGCGGAACTGCCAGTAGGGGCCGAGGCAGTAGTTGTCCGCAAATTCCATGACGGAGTACAGCTCTTCGAGCTTGTTCTCCAACGGCGTGCCGGAGAGGATGACGGCATAGTCGGAGCGTATCTTGCGGGCGGCCATAGAGATTTGCGTATTCCAGTTCTTCAGGCGCTGCACCTCGTCCATGATGAGCACCTCGGTCTGCAGCGAACCCCACATCCTCACGTCGTTCGACATGCAGTTGTAAGAAACAATCTTATAAGGCACATCGCTGGCATACTGCTCCTTGCGTTTCAGCGGATTGCCCTCAATGACGAGCGTCAATGGCTTAGTGGGTGAAGCTTCCAGACTTTGCGCCCTCACAAACCTCTCAATCTCCCTTTGCCACTGGTACTTCAGCGACGTAGGACAGACAATCAACACCTGCTCCGCCAGCCCCTCGCGCCTCAACAGCTCCGCCGTACCGATAGCCTGGATAGTCTTGCCCAAGCCCATCTCGTCGGCGATAATCGTGCGGCCACGCTCGAAGGCGAAGCGGATGCCCTCCCTCTGGTAGGGATAGAGCGAGACGGTGAGCAACTGGTCGAGTCGCTCGTCGGTGTATTTCTTGATGAGCTGGCTGCGGAATCTGCGCTCGCGCTGCTCAAGGATGAAGTCAATGGCATCCTGATAGAATCGGAAAGAAGGGTCGATATTCGCCGCAGCCACGAGCAACTTGTCGTAGTCATCAAAGGCGTAGGGGAACATCACGCCCTCGGCATCGAAATACTGCGCGGCCAACTGCATGAACTCCTCACGGTGGTCGCTGCCCACGCGAATCTTCACTTGACGGCCTTCGGTGTACGACAGATAGACCGACGTGTAGGTTGGCGGCTCCTTGTGAACCTTCCGCCGCCAGTTCTCTTCAATCCACAGTTTTACTTTCTCGATATGCTTGCAGGTACAGAGCCGCGATGTCTTGAAATCTAAGCAAGAACAATAGTTCCACGGGCTTCCCTCGCCCCTGTACACCACTTTGTATGTCTGTTTCGTCTGCGGGTTCCTCACTTCGTATTCTCCCGGCAGGTTCTTCTCGTCCACGGCTGCCACGGCCAACGGCTCCTCCGCCGCAATCTGCTTCCTCAACGCCCGTTGCCACTCCACCAGCGTCATCCCCTGCGGCTTCACCACCCACGAAATCTTCGGAATCTTCACCGCCTGGCTTCCAGTGCCAGCCTTCCGCTTCGTCATTCCCTTCTTTGTTGTTATACCCTTTTTAGTAGCCATATTTCTTGAGTTTCAATTCTTTTCTTATTGGCTGCAAAATTATAAAACATTTATCACATTCCTGCAAAAAGAGACAAAAAAAGATATAATAACCTGAGTTAGGGATAAGAAAACCTCTATAAAGGTGGTGTGAGTGTGTCGGAGTGTAAGAATGTTTAACAAATTATGCGGTAAAATGTAACTACTCAGTTCACCACGCTTGCCCCCGCAAGCGTGGTGAACTGAGT
>ERZ809472.256-NODE-256-length-13845-cov-15.609282_pt1 | contig 13845 bp, 9 predicted proteins | sample MGYA00521274_ERZ809472 | MGnify/ENA primary metagenome ERZ809472 (study PRJEB31581, sample SAMEA3312791) | metagenome | study: EMG produced TPA metagenomics assembly of the PRJEB8939 data set (Metagenomic analyses of Rumen microbiomes reveals... | reverse complement strand
ACAAATAAAGTTTCTATTTAGGATTTTTTATAAATTTGGCCCCCGAAAGACATTAATGTAATGTCTCTTGTAACCAATTAAACTATGATAAACTATTTCAAAACCTATAAAATGCATATATTACCGTTAAGATTATGGTTGGCTTTAATTGTAGGAGTAGGGCTTCCCGTTCATGCTCAGCACATAGCCATCAACAATAATCTCTTATTTGATGCGATGGGTGCATTATCGGCAGGTGTGGAGATACCCTACCACAAAAACACATCCATGGAATTCTATGGCAGTGTCCGTCCCTGGAAGAGAAGCGAGGAGAGTGTCCACAAGCACTGGGTGGCACAGGCACAGTACCGTATATGGCCCTGCCAGCTGATGAATGGCGTTTTCTGGGGACCATACGTTCATGGAGGTCAGTTTAACCTGGGCAATAAGGATCTGTTCTTCGGACTGCTGAAAGGTCTGAAGCCAAACCGCTATGAAGGATGGCTGGTGGGCGGAGGCATTGGAGCCGGCTACGAATATGCACTGGAAAAGCACTGGAACATAGGGGCCGAAATAGGTGTCGGCTACACCTATATTGATTATAAAAAGTACGACTGTGAGGTGTGCGGCGCACTCAGGGACGACGGTGTCTATCACTATTTTGGCATCTCGAAACTTGGGCTAAGCATCATCTATGTCTTTTGACAGATTGATAATTGAAGATTTGGAAATATGAGACTACATAAAATAAGTAAATTGCTGCTCTGTCTGCTGCTGACCCAGACATTTGTCGTTTCTGGGAGCGCGGCTGTCCTCGTCAGTAACTTTGCAGACAATAAAAAGTACGACAACAGGGTCTTAAGTCCCAAGTACGACTATGTGATGACAGTCAGACGCTCTGCCGTGGCTTTGGTGGACAGCAACGTCGTTGTGTCGATGCAGCTGACGGCCATTCAGGACGTGCCCTTCTCACAGTCGATAGTGCTGGCACCTGAGCTTGTGGACACTGTCTCCATGCGCAAGGCTGAGCTGCCGCTCATCTTCCTCAACAGCCGCAACCAGCAAATCTATTTTGAGCGCGATTTAAAGTATGAATATCCCGAAGCACTGGCCCTGCACAAGAAGAATGGTGAGGACCTCGACTTTGAATATCTGCGCTCGGTGAAATATGAGTCGTGGATGGACAACTCCGTGCTGAAGCTGCGCAAACTGAGCTGTGCCTGTAACCGACAGAAGGACAGGGGTGAAATCGTCCTCGCTGGATTCCCCAAGGAAGAAAAAGAGTACAAACCCGACCTCTACCCCGTCTATCTGCTTCCGCCAGCCGACAAGAGTGTGAAGGTCCGCGAGGAAAAGGGTTCTGCCTATCTCTGTTTCGTGGTCAACAAATGGGACATCAAGCCCGACTACATGAACAACCCCACGGAGCTGCAGAAGATTCACAACTCGATAAACATCGTGAAGAACGACTCCAACGTCACTATACGTAAGATGACCATCGAGGGCTATGCCTCGCCCGAAGGAACCTTCCCGCACAACACCATGCTGAGTGAGAACCGTACCAACGCCCTGAAGCAATATTTGGAGCGCACGGGCATGACGAGAGGCATCAAGATTGAGGCCAGCGGAAAGGGCGAGAACTGGGACGGATTTATCAAGTACCTCAAGATTCACGGTAATGTGCCTCAGCACGATAAACTGCTCAACATTGCCACCAGCAACATTGATCCCGACGAGAAAGAGAAACAAATGCGAAAAGATACTCCGGAGGGCTATGCCTACGTACTGAAGAATGTGTTCCCGGAGTTGCGATGCACCAACTACAACGTTATCTATACTGTAAGACCCTTCACCGTAGAAGAGTCGGAGAAAGTATTCGAGACTCGTCCCATCAACCTTAATCTCAACGAGATTTACAAGCTGGCAGACAAATACGCCAACAATCAGGACAAGTACTACTCCATCATCCGCAAAGCATACCTGCTCTACCCCAACGACAGCTACATCAACCTCACCATGGCCTACCTCTCCATCAAGAAAGGCGAGGCCGACGAGGCAGCTGAATACCTCAGCAAGGTGAAGAACTGCCCGGAGAAAACGATGAACGAGGGAATCGTGGCCTTCCTCAAGGGTGACCTCGAAAAGGCCAAACAACTTTTGGAGCAGGCCAAGAGCCAAGGCGTTCCTGAAGCCGCGCTTCAGCTTGAAGAATTCGGAAAAATAAAAAAGTAATAATTTAAAAACCAGACTCTATGATCAAATCAAAAAAGATCTCACAACTGCTGGTCATGGCAGTTACTGTCCTCTGTAGTTGCAGCCAGGCCGATGACGTCGTTGTCAACGGCAATGATGAGGCTGCAAAAGAGGGAAACGTCGTATTCCAACTACAGAGCAATTTGTCTAATGTGACCCGCAGCGCAGAAGACAGCTATGTGCATGTGCAAGGGTCTGTCGATGAGTACAAGGTGAACGTTGCCAGAGTGTATCTCTTCGACAACACCACTAAACTCTTCGCGAAGAGCTTTCCGCTTACCAACATCGTCCGCAAAGGCTCTGATGCCGACGGTAACGTCATCTATGAGTCCGACCCCGTGTCTGTTTCACAAGGTGTCTATGACGTCTTCGTCACTGCCAACACCTACCGTCAAATCAAGACCGACACGGAGGAGCTTTTCCTGGCTGACATTGACAGCCTCACCTACACCAAGGCGCTCATAGAGGATATTTCCGGAGGTATCGTCATGACGAACCGTGCTGCCGATAATGAGGCAACCATCATTTCCGAGACGCCCAATGAGAATGACGTCAACGTCGTGAGCATCAAACTGGAGCGCGTTCTCGCCCGTCTTGATATCGCCAAGGCAGCGGATGCCTTCGAACTGACCAATTCCGTCGGTACACAGTATGCAACGGTGAAACTCGACGGATATTACATCGTGAACCTGCCCAAGTACTATTACTCTTTCCGCCACACGGCAGTACTCTCTACCTTGGAAGAGCCCCGCTGGAACATTCAGGCGAACTTCGGCAACGTTTCTGATGTCAACGGCTACGTCATAGACCCTTATTTCTTCAAAAAGACAATCAATGCCGCTGGATTCACGAATGCAGACAAGTATTATGAGAACTACTTTGGCGACATCACCGGCCCGGAATATGTGAAATGGACAGACTTCAATGCCGTAAGCACTACGCCTAACTACAAGACAGTATACAGCTTGGAGAACTGTAGCCTTGCACCGGCACAGAAGAACGGCTATTCCACAGGAGTCATCTTCAAGGCTACCATGGAGCCTTACAACAATGTTTATTATCTGAATAACACCGGCAGTCTGCAGATTCTTACTGACAAGCAGAGCTACCCAGAGGTGCTCTACTACTATCAGTATAAGTTCTACAACTCGGCAGAGGCACTGGCAGCAGCAGTCACCGCCTCTGGATCATCTGCAACCAATTATCAGGCTCAGAAGTTCGAGAAGGACGGAGACGGCAACTACCGCTGTTACTACAAGTACTGGATACGTCACCTGGACAACAACAGGCCCACCCAAATGGGCGTGATGGAGTTTGGTATCGTGCGCAACAACCTCTACCGTATGCTCATCACCAACGTCTCCGACCTTGGAGATGGAACGATTATCGTCGATCCCGACACTCCTGACGAGGGAGAAACCCGTCTGAAGCTGGAGCTAAACGTTAAGCCATGGATAGTAAGAGACCTTACAGATATAGTACTTTGAAACAAGTCCTTGACCGTTGCCCCCTGTACCGCGTCACGTGCGTAGTACTGGCCGTGTTCGGCATGCTGTTGACCATGTCCTGTTCGTGGGTCAAAGACGACAACGACGACTGCCCGTACGGATTCTGGCTGAACCTGCGCTACACATACAACATCCTTGATGTGGAGGCAGCACCGGAGTACGTGAAAGATGTCTCGGTATTCGTCTACGATTCCGTGGGCAATTATGTCACACGCATAGATGCTCCGCAGACGCTTCTCAAAACCTTTAGCCATCGTGTCAGGGTGGAGGGGCTCCCTGAAGGAGACTATCAGTTTGTGGTATGGAGCGGCATCAGTAACAGCAATTATGCCGTGTCGGGCGACAAGCAGGAGCTCAGCAAGTTCCGCCTCTCCCTTACAGAGCAAGAAAGCTATGCCGACAAGTTACCAGACTTGTTCTACGGCAGTCTATCAACTGTACATTATGACAATGCCTACGCCACGCACGACGTGTTCATGATGAAGAACACCAACAAGCTGGCATGTGTCGTCGTACCGTTGGATGACAGTCAGGAGATGCAGCCCGATGATTATACCATGAAAATCATCACGGCCAACGGCACAGTGAATGGGTGGAACAAGATTGTGTCTGACAAGTTGATTACCTACGAACCTTATACCAAGGACACCGTCACCGTCGATGACATCGACTATGGCCGTCTGCATGGTATTAAGTTCGGAATCTCCACCTTGCGGCTGATGGAGAATATTGATTGCCGCCTCGTGCTGGAGAAGAACGACACAGGGGAAAGTGTGTTTAACGTCTCGTTCCCCGAATACATCGAAATGATTGGTTCCCTCTACACCAACTTAGGCAGACCGCTCACCGTGCAGGAGTATCTTGACAGGCAGGATTTCTACACCATCGTGTTCTTCCTGTCGGGCAACGGCCTCAACCAGCTCCTGCAACTGCAAGTCAACAGCTGGCGACTTAGGGCATATAACCACTTGAAATTGTAACATCAATTTTCATGGGAGCTATTAGGAGTTATCGGAAGCTACCGGAAGTTATCAGGCATTACCTATGGCTGGGCTTTGCCGTCGTCATCATGGCTGCTTGCCAGAACGATGACAACGCCGACAGCAACCTCGGGAATATCGTGAACGTTGGAGACGACGTACCTGCCTTCATACTTACTGGTGCCAATGGTGAAAATGTGTCGTCAGCATCGCTGAGAGGGCAGGTTTACATGTTGTCTTTCTTCGACACGGGCTGTAGCGACTGCCAGAAGGAGCTGCCTGTGCTGCAACGGATTTACGACAAATATGCAGAGGCCATCCCCATATTCAGCGTGCCGCGTAGCCAACCGACCGACGAAGTGAAGGATTATTGGAACAAGGAGGGACTGACCATGCCCGTCTTTACCGCCAGTGACAAAGCCCTTTTCTATAAGTTTGCCACGAGCAGGATTCCACGCACCTACATCGTCGACGAAGAAGGCTTGGTAAGCGCAGTGCTGACCGACAACCCGTTGGCCGACTACGATACGATTGACGGTCTGCTGCGGAATCTTCTGAAAGAAAAAGCCTCCAGAGAAGGTAGCACTGTCGAGTTGTCAATCAAGACGAGGGCCTCTATTTTCGATGCCGGACAGGATAAGGCGTATTTCAAGAACGAATACATCATAAGCCATCTGGAACTGTTTTTCTTCGATGCCGAGACAAAGAAACTCGCTTTTAAGACCGCAGTAAAGAATCCTGTTCAGGAGACCAACCATCCCAACACCTACTATGACATCACCTACATCGTACCATCCATACCTATCAAAGTAGGCGTGTATAACATCTACGCCATTGCCAACTACATCAATACGTCGGATAATATTGAGAATCAGGAGGACTTCCTCAACATGATTGACTCCATAACCTATAAAGAAGGTATTGAGGCAAACATCCCGATAGAAGGACCTGTCATGACAAGCAGCCCAACAGCACTTCTTTCCATTGACTTGGTGCCCTTGGCAGGCAAGAGCTACAACCTGATGATAGAGATGGAGCGCGTACTGGCAAAGTTGCAGATTGGTGTGGCGCAAAACAGCTTTTCACTGAGCCACGGCGGTTCAAAGTATGCCGATATCAACATCACTAACTACAAGTTAGTAAACCTCAACAGGCAATACTACCTCTTCCAGCACAGCGACAATGACTACATCGTGGATCCACTCTTCTATAAAAAGACCACGAAAGTTGCCGATGCTTTACGTTTCCAGAATTATTATAAGTCGTGGTTTGGCAACTTCACCACTGAGGGATTCGCCTCCATGCCCACAGCAGGCAACTACGGCTACGCCTACATCCTGGAAAACACTGCCCAAAAGGAAAGCCAGAAGAACGGCTACTCGCCCGGCATCGTATTCAAGGGAGCTGTAAGCCCGGATACGGTATATATCTACGACAACGATTCGAGAAGGCTCGTGGCAGAGAAACGCCCGGAATACTGGCCTGACGTTATCTATCTGTATAAGCATACGTTCTATGGCTCGATACAGGCCATTAACATAGCAGGCCACCTCAAGCTGGACGAGCTTGAGCGCTACACAGACAGCGAGTTGAAGGAGTACGGAATTAAGCAGTGCAAGTTCAACATGGGCGTCTATGAAACGTATTACACTTATTGGATACGTCACAACCAGGATGTCGTTCAGCACATGGATGCGATGGAGTACGGCATTGTAAGAAACAATTTCTATCAGATGACCGTCGTCGGTGTGAGCGGTATCGGTAACAGCGAGATTACGCCGGAGATCATGCGCGACAACTATCCGAACTCGTATGAAGATATCGTGGTGGAAGAATAATCCCCTCATTCCAAAAACAAAAACAGTGCCCAGCGGTCAAAACTGCTGGGCACTGTTTTTTATTTACACAAGGACACCTCTTATTTACACATGATGCCTCGCTTGGTGCTCTCAAGGAACTGGATGATGTTTCGTATCTCCTGACTGTCGGGCACCTGCTCCTTGATCTGCTTGATGACGTCGTAAACGCTGGTCTTGCCGTGGAAGAGCAGACGGTAGGCATTGGCGATATGCTTCTGTACCTTCTTGTCAATCTTGGCAAAGTCCATGACTGTGGTATTCGGCCCGCCATACTCCATGGGGTTACCACCGGCGATGACATAGGGCGGCACGTCGTGGGAGAAGGCACATCCTGCCTGGATGAGCGACAGGTCGCCAGCGCGTGTGTTGGCGTTCTGGATAGCTCCTGTGGAGAAGATGACGCCATCGCCGATAACGCAGTCACCAGCTATCTCCACGCCGTTACCAAAGACGCAGTGCGTGCCCACGATGGTATCGTGGCTGATGTGCACACCCTCAAGGATGAAGTTGTGGTCGCCTATGACCGTGCTGCCGTCGCGGTACGTGCCACGGTTGATGACCACGTTCTCACGGATGATGTTGTTGTCGCCAATCTTCACATACGACTTCTCGCCGCGGTAGTTGAAATCCTGTGGCAGGGCAGCGATAACCGCTCCCTGATGGATTTTGTTGCTCTTACCGATGCGTGCGCCGTCAAGGATGCTGACGAAGGGAAAGATGATACAGTCGTCGCCTATCTCCACATCGTCCTCGATATACACGAAGGGGAATATCTTACAGTTTTTGCCGATGCGAGCATTGGGGCTGATATAGGCAGACCCGCCCCCCTGCGGAAGGGGAGTCGATGCATTTGAATTTTGATTATTATACATAATTTTCCTGTTTTACTAAGTGATCATTCCCCTCCATTTAAGGAGGGGTCAGGAGTGGGTCTCTTATTTCCCGCCACCGCCGAGGGCAGTATACAGGCTGACCACCGACTGCATCTTGTTGAAGTCAGCAGTGACTTTGTTGAGCTGTGCCGAGAGCAGTTGTGTCTGTGCAGTGAGTACCTCAAGATAGGTCGAGCCGCTGTTCTTGTAAAGTGCGCGTGTGTCTTCCACGTTCTTGGTGAGCACTTCCACGCGCTCACTTTCCACCTTCGAGTTATCATCATAGCCGTTGTAGTTCACCAGTGCGTTCGACACCTCGTTGCCGGCCTGCAGGATGAGGTTCTGCCAGGTGTTGAAAGCCTGCTCATAATGCAGCTTGCTCACCTTCAGGTTGGTTATCAGTGCGCCGCGCTGGAAGATGGGCTGTGTGAGCGAGCCGAAGAGCGTGGTGAGCCACTTGCCTGGGTTCATCGCGCCGCTCATGTTGCTGAAGGCAGCTGTGGCACCCACGGTGATGTTGGGATAGAACTGCGAGCGGGCTGTCTGCACGTCGTGGAAACAGGAGGCGAGGTTCATCTCCGCATTGTGAACGTCAGGACGGTTCTGCAGCAAAGCGACGCCTACACCGGTCTTGAACTCCGTGGGCAGCGACTGCTGTGCCAGCGTCGAGCGCGGAATCTGCTGACCCTGCTGACCGATGAGCAGCGAGAGGGCGTTCTCCGTGGAACGTATCTGGCGGCGGAAATCGTTTATCTGCGTCTGCGTGGAGAGATAGGCAGCCTGGGCGCTCTGCACGTTGGTGGAACGCACACGACCCAGGTTGTACTGCAGCTGCATCATCTCCCACGTCTCCTTCGACATGGCCGACATCTCAGTGACGATACGCAACTGCTCGTCAAGCATCAACAACGTGTAGTAGGCGTTGGCGATGCCGCTGACTATCTGGGCACGGACGGCCATCTGGTAGTCCTTGTAGCCCAAGAGCTTCATCTGCGTGGAACGTTTCTGCGACAGGATATTGCCGAAGAGGTCGACTGTCCACGATGCCGTCACAGGCAGCGAATAGCTCTTCGTGGTCGACGACGGGTCGGTATGGACCGTAGATATAGACCCTATGTTCTGTCCGCCTAAGGTGATGGAGGGCAGGAAGGCCAGCTTGGCAGCCTTCAGCATAGACTCGTATATCTGCACGGTGAGCGCGGCGTTCTGCAGGTTGGCATTGCGCTCCAGACCCTGCTCAATGAGTGCCTGTAGCTGCGGATCGGTAAACACTGCGCGCCACGGTAGGTTGCCAAACGAGGCGGTGTCCTGTGGTGCCACGGCCAGTGTGTCGGTATCGACCACGGCATCGCGGATGAGCCCTTCGGTAACCACGTCCGGACGCTCATACTTGTTGTAAACACCGCAGCTCGACAGCAGTAGGACTGCGGAGGAAACTATAATAACTTTTTTCATATCTCTATTATTTATTATAGACTATAGTCTAAAGTCCATAATCTGTAGTCCAAAATCAAAACCTCTGTAGTCATTTCTTATTTCTCTAATGTGTAGTCTACGGGGTTCTGGTGTGCATACTGTTGCAGCTCTGCAGCCACATCTTCGTTGCCCACCTCATCGTCGAACTTCATCGGCGAAATCTTCTCCTGCAACGTCTGGAAGATGACGAACAGCGTAGGCACAACGAAAATCTGCAGCAGCGTACCGATGAGCATACCACCCACGGCAGCAGCACCTAAGGTCTGGTTACCGTTCTTGCCCACGCCCGATGCGAACATCATGGGCAACAGACCGATGACCATAGCTAATGACGTCATCAAGATAGGACGCAGACGGGCGGCGGCACCTAAAACGGCCGACCACGAGATGGCCATACCCGTCTGGCGGCGCTCCAAGGCGAACTGGATAATCAGGATGGCGTTCTTGGCCAACAGTCCTATCAGCATGATGAGCGAGATCTGCATGTAGATGTCGTTGGCGTGGCCGAAGACCATGGTGAACAGGAAGCATCCGGCCAGTCCGAAGGGCACCGAGAGTATCACAGCCCACGGCAGGAGGTACGACTCATACTGTGCCGAGAGAATGAGGTAAATGAAGATAAAGCACAGCAGGAAGATGATGGCCGTCGTATCGGAAGCCTTGGCCTCCTCACGTGTCAGGCCCTGATAGTCGTAGGAATAGCCCGTGGGCAGTATTTCGGCTGCCACCTCCTGACAAGCCTTCAGAGCCTCACCAGTGGAGTAGCCATCAGCCACCGTACCCGTCACGTTGATACTGGTGAACAGGTTGAAGCGGTTGATGTTCATAGGTCCATAGACACGCTCCAGCGTACAGAACTCCTGAACGGGTGACATTCCCGCGGGCGTGCGTACATATATACTATTAAGTGACTCTGGTGTCATGCGTGTGTCGGGTGCACCCTGAATCATCACGCGGTAGAGTTTACCGTAGCTGTTGAAGTTCGAGGCATAAAGTCCGCCGTAGTAGCCCTGCAACGTAGTGAGCACGTTGGTGGGAGCGATGCCAGCCTGCTTACACTTGGCCACGTCGACATGTACCATGTACTGCGGGTAGTTCGGGTTATACGATGTCATGGCCGACTGGAACTCTGGACGCTTGTTCAGCTCAGCCAGGTATTCCTTCACGATACCGAAGAACCTGTTCAGGTCGCCGCCCGTGCGGTCCTGCATGACGAGCGAGATACCACTGTTGGCCGAGAAGCCGGGGATCATAGGCGGTGAGAAGGCTAAGATCTGTGCGTCCTTGATATGGGCCGTTTTCACGAAAATCTGTGCGATGACACCCGTTGCGTCGTAGGGATTGAGGAAGAAACGGTAGATGCCGTCGCCTTCCCAAAGGCCCGAGAGCTTCCACCAGAAGCCCTTCTGTCGCTCTTCAAACGGTTTCAGCTTGATGATGAATGTTCCCTGGTCAGAACCGGCACCAGCAATGAAGTTGTAGCCCTGTACCATCTCTCGGCTCTGTATAGCTGGGTCGGCAGCCAAGATGCTGTCCACCTGTGCCACCACTTCCTTCGTGCGGGCCTCCGACGTTGCGGGGGGCATGGAGATGGTACAGAAGAGGGTGCCTGTGTCCTCGTCGGGCACGAGGCCTGTCTTGGTATTAATGAATACCACCACCAGGACTGCAATACCCAGAACGACCGATGCAGTGATGAGTACGGGCTTGCGTACCAGACTCTGCACACTGTTCTTGTACTTTCCGAGAATCTTGTCGTAGGAGGCATTGAACGAGGCGTGGAAGCGGTCTATCGCCGACAGCTTCATCTCGTGCCCGTCCTTGTCGTGTGCCCTCAGGAAGATGGCACACAGGGCCGGCGACAGCGTCAGGGCGTTAAGGGCCGAGATGAGGATGGAGACGGCCATCGTCACGCCGAACTCGCGGTAGAACGTTCCGCTGGTGCCGCCGATGAACGACACGGGGATAAACACCGAGGCCATCACCAGCGTGATGGAGATGATGGCACCCGAAATCTCGTTCATGGCGTCGATAGAGGCCGTCAGCGTCGATTTGTAGCCCTGGTCGAGCTTCGCATGGACGGCCTCCACCACCACGATGGCATCGTCCACCACGATAGCGATGGCCAGGAGCAAGGCCGACAGCGTCAGCAGGTTGATGGAGAAGCCCATCAGGTTGAGGAAGAAGAACGTACCTATCAGCGCCACAGGCACGGCGATGAGCGGGATAAGCGTGGAGCGCCAGTCCTGCAGGAAGAGGTAAATCACAATGAACACAAGGATCAGCGTGAAGATCAGCGTGAATACCACCTCCTCGATAGAGGCATAGAGGAACTCTGTCACATCGTAGTTAATCTTCACCTCCATGCCCGGCGGCATCAGTTTCTTCTGCTCTTCCAGTTCTGCCTTCACCTGCTTGGCTATCTCGTTGGCGTTGGAGCCGGCCACCTGCTGCACCATGGTCAGAATTGATGGCATACCATTGTTGTGCATCGACACGGCGTAGCCCTCACCGCCTAATTCGATCTTGGCCACGTCCTTCAGCTTCAGCGTCTGGCCGTTGGCATCGCTCTTGATGATGATGTTGCCAAACTCCTCGGCGCTCTTGAAACGACCAGTGTAGCGCATGGCATACTCGTAGGCCACGTTCTCCGACTGCTGTCCGAAGTTACCTGGAGCGGCCTCAATGTTTTGCTCGGCCAGCACGGCGCTGATGTCTGAAGGCACCAGGTTGTGCTGCTTCATCACCTCGGGGCGCAGCCATATACGCATGGCGTAGGTCTTGGAGCTGAAGCTTGAGGCGTCGCCCACACCCTCGATACGCTTCAGGGCGGGCACGAGGTTGATGGCGTTGTAGTTGGTCAGGAACTCGTCATCGTAGCGACCGTCGGAGGTCAGCGAGTACATGAGAACCTGCGATGACTGGCGCTTCACCACGCGCACACCAATCTGGTTCACCTCGGCAGGCAGCAGCGGTGTGGCCTGGCTGACACGGTTCTGTACGTTCACCGCACACATATCGGGGTTCTGGCCCTGACGGAACATCACCTGAATCATGGCCGAGCCAGGCGAGGCCGTAGAGGTGATATAGTCCATGCCTTCCACACCGTTGATGCTCTCCTCCAGTGGTGTGATGACGGCGTTCTTCACCGTCTCGGCATCGGCACCAGGATAGCTGGTGATGACCATGATGTTTGGCGGTGCAATATTCGGGTACTGCTCAATGGGCAGCGAGACCAGTCCGATGAATCCCAATAACACGATGGTTATCGAAATCACCGTGGACAGTACCGGACGTTTGATAAAATTTGTAAAAGTCATAATCGAAAGCCCCCCTCCCGACCTCCCCCTCGGTGGGGGGAGGAATATATACATCTTTTGTGGAGGTTATAGGGGCGGTTTTTTGTGTAATATGATTCTTTAAGTAACTACTCCCTCCCCCTCCGCGGAGAGGGTTGGGGAGGGCGCTTTTATTTCTTCTGCATGGCCGAAACAATGTCACCTGCGGTCATGGCCTTGGCCTGCTCCTTGATTTTCTCTTCGTAGCGTTCTGGCGTAATAGGCACAATCTCCATCTGGTCGGTGAGCTTCGTAATGCCGTTGGTGACGTACTTATCGCCCACCTTCAGGCCCTCGGTGACGACGTATGTCATTCCGTCGTTCTGCGGATCAACCTTGATTTCGGTATAGACCACACGGTTCGAGTCGCCCAAGAGATAGATGAACTTCTTGTTCTGCACCTCCGATACCACGCTCTGCGGGATAACGATGGCCTCATTAGCCGTGCGTGGAATGATGATGGAGCCGCTGCCGCCGCTCTTCAGCAGATGGTCGGGGTTAGGGAAGCGGGCCTTCAGCTGCACCGAGCCTGTGGCCTGGTCGATGACGCCGCTGGCTGTCATCACCTTGCCCTCGTGGCCATACTCCGTGCCGTCGGCAAGGAGCAGCTTCACGGCGGGCAGGGCATCGACAGCTCCGCGCAGACCACCCTCGGCCTTCGACAGCGCAAGCATGTCTTTCTCGGTCATGGAGAAATAGACCTCCATCTGGCTGATGTCGGCCACGTGGGTCAGCACGCTGTTGGTGTTCACCAAGGCACCCTTCTTAAGCGGCAGCGTGCCCACGACACCCTTGGCGGGACTCTTCACGTAGCAGAAGCTCAGCTGCTCCTTGGCGTTGGCCAAGTTGGCCTGGGCCTGAGCTAACTGTGCCTGTGCGCTGGCGTAGCTGTTCTCGGCGGTCTGTAGCTCATAGTCGCCCACCACGCGGTTTGCGTGCAGCTGTTTTGCGTTCTCAAACGTCAGCTTCGCCGTGTTCACCTGACTCTGAGCCGTGTTCACGGCGGCCTGGGCCTGGCGCACGGTGGCCTGGTAGGTCTCGTTATCAATAACGAACATCACCTGTCCGGCACTTACCGTCTGACCCTCCACCACATTAATCTGGGTGAGAAATCCTGAAACCTTCGGACGTATCTCCACATCTTGAATACCATTGATGATGGCAGGATAAGTGCTCTGCATGGCGGCGGAACCTACTTCCACTGCCGTCACAGGATACTCATTGTCGCCAAACTGGGGACGTCCACCGCCGCCACTACAGCCCACAAAGAGTGCGCTGGCAGCGATTACCATAAGAATCTTTTTCTGTTTCATACCTATTTTTATAAATATTTTTAGTTAAGTTTCTGTAGTAGACATACATAATAGGGTGCAAAGTTACGAAAAATCCACATTATAATTATAGGCCGCAAAACTTATTTAACAAAGTTTACAGCCTATTATTTGCCGTTACTGCTATGATTCGCAACTTTATGTCTGGAATTGTATAACGCCCGACTCTGGGGTGTCGCCGGAGGCCGTAAACGAGAGGCCGTATCCCCCTTACCTGTTGACTATAGTCGACAGACCTGTTGACTATAG
>ERZ809472.255-NODE-255-length-13863-cov-65.863268_pt1 | contig 13863 bp, 16 predicted proteins | sample MGYA00521274_ERZ809472 | MGnify/ENA primary metagenome ERZ809472 (study PRJEB31581, sample SAMEA3312791) | metagenome | study: EMG produced TPA metagenomics assembly of the PRJEB8939 data set (Metagenomic analyses of Rumen microbiomes reveals... | reverse complement strand
TACAGAACGTTGAAACAGACGTACAGAACGTTGAAACAGACGTACAGAACGTTGAAACAGACGTACAGAACGTTGACGATGTACACACTTTTGAGCTTGCTAACAAGTCTACAAAAGACTATACACTTGACACTATGAATACACCACATCTTAATCTTACAGCTAACAACCTTTTAACAGCTATGAAAGTACTCGATCGCAACAAAGAAAAATACGATTATACAAAAGCTGTTATCATGACAACACTTATTGATAGCTGTAAAACTAACAAGGATATTGCAAAAATGAAAAAATTGTTAGTAGAAGAATATGGATATTCTTCAACAACGTCAATTGATAAAATTTATAGAGCTGTTTCGTCATTCGTTACTGTAAAGAGTAAAAACCTTTTATCGTTACGTAAAACAGACGATAAAACTGAAACAGACTTATCCGTAACAGATGAAAATGCAACAAACAATTATACAATGATTGTTAACAACTCATGCATTGACGTTCTCAAGGATAAGTATGGTTTTCCGTTCAGTCTTTCAGCTTTACAAGAAATGATATGGTTAAAGGACGAAAATGGAGAAATTGACGTTGATAAGATAATTGAACTTATCAACAACGAAAAACTCCTTGCTTCAATGCCTACATCATCAAAAACAAAAATGTCTATCCGTTCTGTAATTGATGAAAACAGAATTGACAAGCCGGAAAACAACAACAACAACGGCAACGGCAACGGCAACGAAAACGGCAACGGCAACGGCAACGACAACGACAACGAAACAACAAAGTCAATCGAATATGACGAAACAAGCGATAAGTCGAAAGCTGTTGCAATTCAGACAATTATGAACTCAATCACATCTGAAACTTTCGTAAACAGTGACTTTGTAAAAGGTTTTAGCAAGTTCATTGAACAGTTCATCGCTAATCAGAAATAATATCAAGGTTGTTAACAACCACAAACAAACGTAAACATTTTAAACATTTTCCGTAAACGGATTATAAAAGCACTATAGACAAAACAAAGATTAATTGAAAGTAGGTTTTAAATATGAATTTAACTATTTTAATGATATTTACAAATTCAGCTAATAAAAGTCATTCTTACACAAAAAGAATTGAATTTTGTGGAATTAAAGATTTTAGATATACAAAAGATTTTATATCTTTCATTGAATATGGTAGACTTTCGGAAACAAACATTAAAACAGAAAATGTTATTGAATTTACCATAGAAAATAATGACAATTTGTTTGAATAATCATTTTCAGCTGTCAAGTGAAAAACCTTGACAGTTGTCAACAACTATTAAAACCTACAAATTCTATAGAATTCCTTATCGGTTCACATGTTTATTTCCATGTTATTTTTTAACATGTAAACCTATGGAAACTATATGTTTTATAATTTTCCATTTCCAATTCCAATGGTTACCAATGACATTTCCATTTCTTGTTTTACCATTTCCATTGTCAAAATATGGATTTACCATTTCCATTGGTAACCTTTCCCAGCACCAAAAATTTTCAGCAAATCCCGCCGGAAAAAATTTTCAACTCAAAATTCTTAGTTGTCAACAACTTAGAATAAAAAAATCAACCACGGGTATCTAAATATATCCACCGTCAAAAGATAGTTGCTAACAACTATCATTAGTAGAAAGGATTTTAATTATGGCACTTAACACACGTACACTCGGACCTGCAATTCTTAACCTTGAAAAGAACAACAACGCTCTTCTCGTAGACGTTACTTTAAAGGAGTTCGCAGTTGTCAACAACTCAGCAACAAATCAGAAGATGATTGCTTTCACAATCGAAGAACATCCGGAATATTATTTCTGGGCATCTACAAGTCTTTTCCAGTTCCTTGAAGAAAACGTAGAAAACGCTGCCCTCAACCCTGAATCACGTTGCCTGTACTTCCCTGATGATGTTGTAAAGATCACTCACAAGGGTACAGTTCCACTTAAGTCAGATCCAAACAAAACTTGCAACGTTTGGTACATCGAAACATACGAAAAGTAATTAGAAGTAGGAATTTAGTTGTTAACAACTCGGGTATCAAAATTGGTATCCGAGTGTTAACCATATATGGAGGGTATCAAAATGAAAGAGTTTATTCCAGCAATAGAACTTATAGACGAATGTCAAAACAATTGCCTTGAGTATCTCAAAAACAAGTACAACATGACTGAGTATCAGTATGATGAAATATCAGATATGATTTTTAATTGTCTTTCAGATGCACAGGAAGATTTACCAACACCTTATTTCGTTGACGCTTTACACGGTATGTCACATTTCATCATGAATAATGATTTTGCAACGATTTATAAAACAGCGATATCATTCAACAATGATGAATGTGTTTGGATGAAAATTATTAACTTTTTACCAAGATAATGGAGGGTATCTAATGAAAGTTATATATTCTGTATTAAATGACAAGAATGTGTTATGCAAAAGAGTGATAAAAAACATAGACTCTATTGACTTTTGCGACGATCATATTTTGTTATTTAGATTAATAAACGGTGTTCCAACATCAATTGGTTTTATCTATTTCTCAGATGTTTTGTCAATAGAAAACTATTAGTGGAGGTATTTAAATGAGTTATCGTTACTGCTGTAACCACGACGTATTAAGTGGTTCATATGACTGTAACATGGCTGATGTTGTTAACAACTCAGTTATGTGCGAATCAAAGGAATGTATGTATAATGGAGGTGACTATGCCAAAAATCATTTAATCGGTATATCTGAAGATGAAATGTATAAGCATTTCAAGTGTCATTCAGGTTCAGTATACGGTAATACCGTGTATAGAATTATTTTAGGGGAAGACATTAGATATTTACCTGATGAAGCATTCCCATTTTAAGAAAGAGGGTATCTAAATGGCAAAAAAGAAAAAGAAAAGAAACACTGTGACCGTTAAACATATGCGTGCATATATTGGTCGCAACCTGCAAAAAGACCTTAAAAAACTGGAACGTGCCGAACGTTCCGGTTGGTACAAAGGTTCTGATTTGTTACAATCTGCACGTGGCAGAATACGCCAAATCTACAAACGCTACGGACTTGATGTTACCCGTGAAAAAGTTGTTAACAACCAAACAGTACTGGTATCAAGTTATCATGCCGGTAAAAAATTTCAGGAATCTCTCAAATCCTACGGTGATATTTCTGCAATTTACATGGCGCTGAAAGAAATTGAGTCTGTAAATCCTTACGGTGCAAAGGTAAAACTCAAGCGTCTATCTTCTGAGTTTGAGGAAATGCGTGATAATGCAATTCAGAAAGCTCAACAGGAGGGTAAGAAAGTTTCACCCCTTATGCGTAAGATGACATATGAAAATGCGTTCGACATAGTTTCAAGACTTTCACAGGAATTCCACGAGGTATTTGCCTTTATGACCTACAATGAGGTACTTGAAGCTGTAGCAGAGGGTGATAACACTATGGAATCTCTTCTCATGCGTTACCATAAAAAGATTTCAGAATTTGAATTGACTGATAATGAAACACGTAATGCCATGAAAATTCATAAGAAAGAGTCTGCTTTCTTTACAGACTCAAGAACTTTACACAAAATCCGTTATTCACACTTAACAAAGAAATGAGGGTATAAATGAAGAGGAAACCAAAAATTTCATACTTCAATGACATAATAACATTCGATATTGAGTCTACAAATTACGTAGAGTATAAGAATGTTAAGCACCGAGATGGTACTGTCACTAAAGAAGTTGATAAAAAATATGCGTGGATGTATTTGGGCGACTTTTGTAGATTTGTATGTGGAAATCCATCACATTACACAATACGCACATGGGAAGAAGCTAAGGATTATGTTGATTTACTCTCTAATAGTTGTCAACAACTTCAAAGGTACGTTATTTGGGTGCATAACCTATCATTTGAATTTCAGTTCATGAAAGACTGGTTCAAATTCACCGAGGTATTTTGCCGTAAAGCACATAACGTTATTCGTTGCGTCTATCGTAATATCGAATTCCGTGACTCACTTGCTCTTGCAAATTGCAAACTTGAAAAACTTGCAAAGAATGAAAAGCTACCGGTTCAGAAACTTGTAGGTGACCTTGACTACAACCTTATACGTCACTACAAAACACCTATTACAGATAAAGAAATGGGTTACCAGTGGAATGATACCGAAATAGTAGGGTATTACATTCAGAAGAAATTAAAAGAGTATGGTTCAATGGCTGAAATACCAATGACCTCAACAGGTGAAGTTCGGTATCTTTTCCGTAAAGAGTTGTCAACAACTTTACCTAAGATACACGATCTTGCTGTGAAATATACAGCAACAACAAAAGAACTTCAAAATCTGTTAGTATCAATTTACTCAGGTGCATACACACACTGCAATTATCAAGCAATTGACCGTACTCTTTATCACCTCAGATGTAGAGATATAGCATCAAGCTATCCGTATCAAATGGTAGCACGTAAATTCCCAACAATGTGGTTTAAGCTCAAACGTGAAAATGAAGATAATTTTGATGATTTATTCACAAAATGGAATCCTGATGATTACGCATGGGCTATGACAGTAAAAGTCTGGGGACTAAAAGCAAAACATTGCCACAACACATTATCACTTCATAAGGCAAAAGAAATATCAAAAGAACGTGAAATTGATAATGGACGTGTAGCAATTGCAGATTATGCCTGTTACGATATGAACGAAACAGATTTCCTTTGTTTCTTAGATTTCTATGATTTCGACCATATATCTGTAGAAAATGTGTACGTATCTAAAAAGGAATATCTACCAAAAGAATTAGTATCTGTAATCCTTAAACTCTTCCAACAGAAAACTGCATTAAAAGGCGTTGAGGGTGAAGAAGAAAATTATATGCGTTCTAAAAATCGTATAAATGGTGTATATGGAACGTCTGTATTCAATTTCCTTGCATCAGGTGTATACTTTGACGAAGAAAGCAACTATCTCTTCGGTAAAGATGAAAAATCTTTTGCAGATTACAAAAAGTATATGTCTAATCCAAATCAATATCTATGGTACTCCATAGGCGTTTGGGTAACATCTTACGCACGTCGTCAAATTTTAACACCTATAAAACGTATGTCTGAAAATGCTATATACAGCGACACAGACTCAGTTAAATACATAGGTGGAAAACGTTATGACAAGTTATGGGAAAAACTTAATAACTCGTTAAAAACAATTTTCCTTGATGCAATGAAGTATCACGGGTTTACAGAAAATGAATATCGTTTCTTTGATAAAGACGGTAAAGAGTATTTCATGGGAATATTCGAAGAAGAAGAACCATACTATCGTTTCAAATCACTTGGTTCAAAACGCTATCTTGTTGAATACTATGATCATAAGTTGTCAACAACTGTTGCAGGTGCTCCAAAATCATTATGGCAGTATCTTGGTAACGATAATGACACAGCGTTTAAAAATTTCACAAATAACTTCAAACTTCCTAATTGCAAACTCACCCACACATATACAGAGAATAATTGCTTTAAAGTTGTAACTGATTACTTAGGCAATATGGTTACACAAGAAGTGCGTTCCGGTGTATGCTTGTCACCTGCTGACTTTTCAATGAAACTTGATGAACAATTCTTTGATTTCCTTGTAGGAAAAATTGAATTTGAAAACAAAGACATCTATCAATACTTCTTAGGTCAAATGGAATTCAAAAAATAATTAATACCCCTTGGGTTGTTAACAACTCGAGGGGTATTTTTTTAGAAACTTCTAAAGTCATTCTTTGATAATGTTGTCTTCATCCAGTTCTCAAACACGTCACCTGTATCGTCTGACGAAAAATACATTTTATTCTGTTTCCATGTTTCAATCAAATACTGTGTCAACTTGTTTCTCGGTATTTCATAGAAGCACATTCTATTATCCAACAGCGTCAAACTATCATCAGTCATGAATATGTCACCAGACTCTAACGCCTTATCAAAATTACTTGGACTTATAAAACTGATAACGTTCTTATCATCATCAATAAGTAAATCCCATCTCAATACATGTGTACTGAAGTGTATATAAATCCGTCCAAGTTCTTCACACTCATCACGTTTTCCATTATAAAATCTTGGATATGAACATATTTCCCAGTATCCTGATTTAATCATATCTAACTGCTTTTCATCAAAGTCAAAGTATGCCTTATTAACTTTACTTGTATTACTACTTGGTTTACAATATTCAAGACTCATAGTGGTTTCACCGTATCTAAAATTATATATGAAACCTTGCTTTATGTCTTTCATATTAATCTTAAACTTTGAAAAGTAAGGACAAAACTTATTAACAGTATTCCCTAACATGACAATAGTTGTACCAACTCTGTCTCTGATAAAACTTGATAACAGATTCATGAACTTTGCATACTCATCATTAAGATAAGTATCTCTTGTCAAGAACTCATCAAATATTACATATTTAACAAATCCTCTATCCTGTCCTTTTTTATGTTCCCAACTGTTCATTCCGACACAGTATAAGAACGGATCACCTTTCGCTTCAACCTTACCAGTTTCTTCATTAATCCTTGTCGGATAAAACGTTCTGTTCTTGTACTCAAAATTATTCCATTTCCCGTCACTCATAATTATCAAACTATTAATATGAGGTGTACAAAGTTTAAAGATATTAGCACTTGTTATTGACTCGTCATATCTTCTGATATATACAGAGGGAGTGTTGTTTTTACAATATTCATCAAGAGCTTCTTCAAGAAAACCATAAGTCTTACCATTCGATCTCTGACCAATAACAATATTATAAACACTACCCTCGGCAAGTATCTTTCTACAATCGTAGTATTCTTTTTTCTCTTTAGCCATAAGTTGTTAACAACTCTCCTCCCACTATTCTCCACTCGGTAAGATTACACCACTTTCAAGAAGTCTTGCAATCTCTTCTTTCTCATCACTTGTACAAGTAAGTCCAGTAATATGAGGATTAAGACAAACAGTAAATCCACTATAATTACCTAACGTATCATACTTATTAACAACATAACCTACTGTATGACCGTAATTATCTGGTATCTCAAGTTTTGGACGTGTAATCTTAAGCACAGCCTTATAACCGTCACCAAATACACTATAGTCAGTAGCACCACCTTTTGTACTAGTATAAGTAGCATTACCTGCAATATGTGTTTCAGCTAAACTTCCAGCCGCCATAGCTAAACCACTCATACCCATGTACGGATTACCAATACCAATACCCATTCCAGTAGTTGCAAGAGCTGTAACAGTCTGCACAGCACCATTCATAATAGCACCACGCTGTAAACCTGTTTCATTAATACTCAACGGCACACTCGATCCAATTATACCATTGACGGTAGCTAATGTTGAACCACTACCACCAAGTAATTCACCCTCGCTACGTACAACACCTTTACAGCTACACGTTGTTAAATCGAATACAATGTGTACACTTATAGTTCTGCCTACAACAGTATCAGGCAATGTTATCCATCCACAACCCGGAATAAACATTTCATATGTTGAATATGGACTAAAGTCTAAATATGTATTTGTTAACAACTCTTCTCTATCGACTGTAATAGTACCACAATCAATTACCTGTAACTGTTCATCAACAATGTTATAATTATCTGTACTGATGAAAGCAGTCTTTCCAGGTTCTTTATGAAGATTAATTGTATCAGTTTTAGTTGTTAACAACTGAGAACTTTCAATACCGAGCTTATAAAGTCCTAACACATGAGGTAAGAAACTTAAACCAGTATCAGCATTAGTTTCAAAGTCACCTATTAACTGTATCAAATCATCTCTTGTAAGTACAGCCATATTGTACATAGCCATACCATCAGTTTCTACACCTAAACCCATATCAATATAATCATCATCTGATGGAGTTGGTGGTGTTGGTCCATACTTTACCTCGTCATATGTAGGAATTTTAATATTTGAACCTGTGTCAATATTTATCTGATTTGCAATCTGATCAAGAATATCTTTCTGTTCATTATAATTAATCTTAGCTGTATCAGATGCATTAAAGATTACATAATTATCACCATAGTATACAGTTACTGCGTCACCATTTTTTGTAGTATAATTATATGTATAATTATGTTCACTGCCACTATCAGTAATATATCTGTTTATAAATGTTGTATTATTACATCTCGTAATAAAACCAGCACTATTTGTTGCTGCAACAGCATATGAAGCTGGAATAAAGCCTCTTGTTGATGCTTGTACATAACCACCACCCTTATCTGTAATAGTTACAGGGGTAAAAGATAAATTAACATAATGCACCTGATAATAGCTTTCACTATTATATTTTTTCATTCGACTGTAAATCCAGTCACCTGATGTTATACCACCGGAACTTTTCTGTGACATAAGCACATTCGTTGCTGATGTGTATCTCGGAAAAACAGCCCATTCAGGATACATATAATATTGATAAACACCGCCTGCTAAAACAGTTTTTAATTGTCTTTCACATTCGTCTGCTTGCGGTTCAACATATGTTCCTGTCCAGTTTGTGTCATAGTCTCTGCCGATGAAAGAAGGTTCTGAAAATGTTAAAACACCATTGTAGCATGATACATTATATTCTGCTACAATACCCATATCACCACGATTCATTGCAGGTGTTGACCATGATGCATCAAGATAAGTTGCAGCATTTATATAACCATAACAGTGTGCCTGTATACTGGCTGGCATAATTATTGGGACATTACTGTTATCATATTCTGGTCCGAAAATAGCGTCAACTATTTCCTGACACTGCTTCAGGTTAAAACGTGCAAAATTTTCAAGTAATTGTTGTATTACACCCATAAATACTCACTCCTTTCGAGTTGTTAACAACTTAGAAATACTGAAGTAAGAACTCAGCATCTTCCATTGGATTAATAATCAATTCATCACTAACATTTTTTGTAATGCCAATTCTCCTATTTGTAACAGGTAAACTCTTATCAGTCATGTCCCTGTTCCATTTCTCTTCATCTTCGTTTCTGTAAACCAAGCACTGTAATGCACTTATTGCAGCCCTGTAAGTGTGAAGAACATCCACATGGCAACGAAGTAAACAGTGAGTTCCAGCAACACCCTCGTAACCCTCAACAAAATAGCACCTATCTTCAAAATACGGTATCTTAACATAATTGATCCCTTTCACGTACTTATCCATTTTAAGTATTGGATTAAGTAAATCTGTGTTAACCATATTGCAAGAAGTAGCATCCTCTTCCCATACAATGTAATCAGTCTTATCTACTACTTCATTCTCAGCGCTACAAACACCAAGGTACACATTTATAGCCATATATTATCTCACCTATCCTTTCAACCGTCAACCCTCAACCCCTAACCCCTAACCGTTAACCCCTATGCCTTTTACGTGCGCCCGCAAAACACATAGTTGTCAACAACTAAGATTTAGGGCTCAATACCTTTGGGGGAAGATATTGAGCCATAATGGAAGTAGGAATTGAGTTGTTAACAACTCCATATTCTACGATGATTACATATTTGCGATATTTGCATAGAGTGGTGTATCTGCTGGGAATGATTCTGAGCCGGTATATGCTGTATACTGAGTATCACCGCCAACGAAGTGATAGAACTTGCTACCATCTGTTGCCCAGTCTGTTGCACCTGTTGCAGCAATAAATGCAGCTTCATCAGCAAATGAACCGATTGCATAGTATTCGCTGAGGTAGAAGACAACAACATTTTCGTCGGTATCATTGATGTAGTTTGCGTCTGCAAAGTACCAGTAGTTGATTGTTCTATTGTTTGGAACATTGATTGATTCAACGTCCTTATGTTCACAGGTAATGGCTGATGCTCTTTCATCATGGAGTACACCAAGAATGTTAGACATCTTAACAATGATACGTGGATCTGGTGTAGCTGTCTGATGTCCCTGTGATGCAGGAATTGCGTTGATGGTTGAACGCTTTGAATAATCATCTGAGTCGCCACCGCTCATCCAATAAGGAACAGAGGTATAGCCGTCGAGTTCAACGAAATCGTTGTGACGATTCATTGAATAGAGCCATGTATCAAGTGCTTTGTCAAAGTCTGTGAGGAGAAGAAGTGTCTGCTGTTTGTCTGATGTTGTGTTTATGTATCCACCATCAGCATAGAGTACAGACGGCTTCTTAATGAAATCTCTGTACATGCCGATTCTCATGTTGGCGTAACGAAGAAAGAATGGATCTGTAAGAACATCTTCAGGCTTTGAGTAACCGGAGTAAATGGTTGCTGCATTTGGTACATCACGGAGCCACTCATAAAGTAGGTTTACGAGTGAGTGATTATTACCACTGAGAAACTTTTCAGCGATGAGGTTTGCTTCTGTACGATATTCAAGTGAAAGCAGGTCTATTGCAAGTTTCTGCTGAATACTGTTTTCAATGAGAGAAATGAAACGTGACATTTCTGATGCAGATGTAAATGCTGACTTAAGCTGACGCTTTGGAATTGTAATCTTGATGCTGAATGTGGTTGAATTGTTGAAGAACTTTGCTGATACTTCAGGGAGTACAGGTGTGAAAATATCAGACGGATCGTATGAAGCGATGTCCCAAAGTTCAAATGTCTGATCTTCCTTTGTTGGAGGTGCTTCAACACGAATTTTTTCAGCGATTGAACCAAATTCCCAAGAATCTTTGAAGATTGGGAGGTGCATGAGGTTAAGATCATTCTGTCTGAAGATTACTTTTCCAACTCTGTCGATAAGTTTCTTAACGTAGTTTTCAAACTGATTACCCCACTGTGATGATGAAGTGATTGTGTGACCAACTTCAACGATATTGCTGAGGTCTTCTGCTACTGTCTGTTCGGTTTCACCGATTACGTCCTCAAAAACATTATTGAGGATCTGACCAATCTGTTTATATTCCATAATTTCCTACCTTTCCGAGTTGTTAACAACTCATAAAATATTTTAAACAAATGTTATCAAGTAAATCTTTGGAGATAATGTCCCAAAGATTATACCTTGCGAGTTTGAGTTCTTTCTCTATGAGTTCAGAGAAAGAGTGATTACCGATGTTTCCTACACGACTATCAGCTTTGTGTTCTATTTCAGACATTCCAGAGTCCCATACATTTCCTTTGAAGTGAACTGAACGATCATGATCGTGTTCAACAGTATCTGTATGATTGCCATATGTTGTCTGATTTTTATTAACAAGAGTTGAGGAGTCCATTGAAGACTCTGCATCAGTATCAATGTGTTGAGCATAAGTTGTTGACAACTTTGAATAATCAGCACCTGAAGAATGTTCTTCTTCAATGTTGTATGGTGCTAAAACATTATAATCTTTTTTAAGGGATTTTGCTAAGCGGTTGTACTTTTCACTGTTTGCTATAAAAACTGGATGTGCACCTTTATTGAAATCGAGTGGATCACAAATTAAAGTGTCATTAACTTCTTCACAATATTCATACATGATACGGTAGTGACCGTAGTGAGTAATGAAGTATTTCCAAAAGTCTGTTACATTACCCCAGTCTGTTGTGTTCCATGTTGTACCACCGCTACCGTTAATTGCAAACTGAATTTGTGCATCTACAATAACTTGTGATTGTGTCATATCTATGACATTTTGTACAAATGGTAAATAGATACTATCTACAAAAAATGAATCAAGCATTTGAGGTTTCATTCTTCTTCACCTCTTCATCTTCATCTGAGTTGTCAACAACTTGTGTATCGGTATCATCTAAATCAGAATCAACTTCAGCTGATTCAGCATCAATGTTTATCTCAACTTTTACTCCGTTATTGACTTCTTCGTTGTTGTTCTCTTCTTCGGTGTTGTCTGAGTCTGAGTCAACTCTTTGTTCATCAGAATTTTCACCCATAACATTATTTTCTGTGTCTGAGCTGCCATTGACTGACCTGTTGGGAACATTCTGCTCTCCTGATACTCCAGATTGCTCTGCAGAAGTCTCAGTTCTTTGTACACCATCTCTAATGTCACTGTTTCCATTTTCTTCATCTCCATTTTCATCGTAGTTGTCAACAACTTCATCCTGTGGATCTTCGTTCAACGAGAATGATATATTTAATCCAAATAATTCATTGACGAAAGAAATTGAGTAGTTGAGGTTATCAAGTATGTGCTCAAAATCAACGTCTGAAACGCTGTCAATCAATTGTGACTCGTTGTCTGTAAGGCGTTCTGCTTTCATATTCATGTTAGCAGAAATACCAATTTTCTGATAGAAGTCAGAAATATAATACTGACGAGCTTTAATTAACTCAGAGAACTTATAGTCCATTTTCTCTGATATTGGATTTACTTTGATAGAATCAACAAGTGACTCTTCCATTACTCCGATACAATCATCTGAGTTTAGGAGATTACGTATAACCTCTTTTGCAGAAGATACAAATGATTTTGTACTACCTGTTAAGAAAGCAATTACTTTTGAGTTCTTAGCAAGTGCATTGATTGAAGCGTCAATTGAATTTATTATTGTGGAATATTTTTCGATAAAGTCATAAAGACCAACGTCTGCGTTTTCTATGTAGGCGTTAATGTCTGAATAAACAATTACAGCGTTTTTCTCATCATAATCCCCGTTTGTTTCTATTGCCCATGGGTTTACGATTAAGAAATCTCTCTGAATGTAATATTCATCAAGATGACCTTTACCGGAGAACCACATTACGTGGTACTTACCATTCTTTTTGAAGAAGAGGACACGTCCAAAGAGTAGAACGTGATAGAGAAAGAATTTCTCGTTAATCTCTTCGGGTAAGTTGTTAACAACTACTCGATTAATCAAGAGGTTTGTAAAATGACGAAACATAGGAGTGAAATCAGACTTTTCAAAGTTAGTTCTTTTCCTTGGTCTCATTGTTACCTTTGATTACCTCCAGTAATTGTTTGCAGTATGAATAGTCTTCATTTGGTACTTTTTTGTATAACAGATCAAAGATTTCGTTACCGAGATTGAGCAGATCGTTATACTTCATTTTCATAATGAGTTCATCATCAGAAAATCTAAATAATTCCGTAATCATAATGGTTTACCTTTTTTTAATAACAAGTTGTCAACAACTAAGACTGGTTGCAGATCCAAGCGAGAGAAGTTGTTGACAACTCGCAATTGGTTGGGTTATAACGACAGTGTGATTAACAAATTACTTTCCACACATTGCAGGACTTGTTTGGATCATTTTTAAGTGGTACTTTACCCTCGTACTTGATGGTAACAACGTCCTCATCAGCAAAGTGATAAGCGAGAGTTTCATCGTTCCAGATAGCATTCTCAATGTTATCCTTGAGGAAGTCAAAGAGTAATGTGCTAGCCCAGAAGTAAGTATCTTCGATTTCCTTTACAGTGAAGCAAATCATTTCTTCATCACCGTTTTCGTTAACAATTGCAAACTCATCAATTGTGAATTCGCTGTTAGCAAGAACGTCATTTGCACCTTTTGTAAGCTGAAGTAAGAGTGTTCCTAAAGATTTTTTGTTAAGAGCCATGGTTAATTTCCTTTCTGTTTCGAGCTGTTAGTTGTCAACAACTCTATTGTTGATTGGTTTGAGGTTAGGGTACCCATATTTTGGGACTCCGTGTGTCACAACTATACACCCTCGATTGGTTGGTTGTTAACAACCGGTGAATATTGTATCTCTGATTTTAAGGACTCAGAGTTCAACCTATAGATTTTAGTTGTCAACAACTGCGCGCAAGCTGTCAACAATGAGCGTGATGTTTGCTCATACTCTTATTATATATCATTTATTATTTAATTGCAATAGTTATAATGTACAAAGTTTTAAGTATGAATTTGTGAATTTTGCTTTATATGACTTT